>ENA-OQCO01000329-OQCO01000329.1-human-gut-metagenome-genome-assembly--contig:-NODE-329-length-27196-cov-5.289593_pt1 | contig 27196 bp, 26 predicted proteins | sample MGYA00242500_ERZ504582 | MGnify/ENA primary metagenome ERZ504582 (study PRJEB26092, sample SAMD00036346) | human gut metagenome | host: Homo sapiens | study: EMG produced TPA metagenomics assembly of... | reverse complement strand
AACGGGTCACGATAGCCCTCAAGACCTGCCTCATCACCGTAATATACACACGGGGAAACCCGGTAAAGTATACTGCATACCTACGGCAAGCTTTAAAAGTGCTATACCACGCTTACGCTGGTCGTAGCTTAACTTTTGATTTGCCTGCCACTGACGATCTCTGCCATTGAGCGGCTCGCCTGCAATAACTGTAAGCGCACGCTCTGTATCGTGAGTTGAAAGTGAGTTCATAAGAACACGGAGAACCGGACGAGGATAGTTCTCTATAACACTCATAATCTGGTTCATAACATATTTTGCGTCTGCACCACGGCAGAAATCAAGGATTGCGTTTCTGAAAACATAGTTCATAACCGAGTCAAGCTCTTCGCCGAGCAAGAATTTTCTTCTTGCGCCGTAGCTTTCCTTGTTACTTGCGTCTTCCCATACTTCGCCTACAATAAAGCCCTCGGGATCTTCTTCCTTTACCGCTTTACGCAGATTTTCCATAAACTCGTCGGGAAGTTCATCGGCAACATCAAGACGCCAGCCCGAATTTCCGTAACGCATATAGGTTCTTACAATACCGTCTTTGCCGTTGATATATTCATTGAACTTCGGGTCGGTTTCGTTTACCTCCGGCAAGGTGTAAAATCCCCACCATGAGTGGTAATCATTCGGCCAATTGTTAAACTTATACCAGCTGTAATACGGAGAATTTTGATCTCTGTAAGCGCCTGTATGCTCGCCGTATCTGCCGTTTCTGTTAAAATACTTACTGTCAGAACCTGTATGAGAGTAAACACCATCGTTAATTACATGGATTCCTCTCTTTTTAGCCTCTGCACAAAGATTTATGAAATCCTCGTTTGTACCGAGGATAGGGTCAACCTTTGAATAGTCGCCTGTATCGTAACGGTGGTTTGAGTATGCCTCACTGATAGGATTAAGATAAATACAACTTACACCCAACTCCTCAAGGTAGTCGAGTTTTTGAGTAATACCCTTTAAATCGCCCATAAAGAAATCGCTGTTTGTAATTTCGCCGTTCTCGTTAGGCCACCACTGTGGGAGTGCATACCAATCGGTATTACGCTGAAAATCTGTACGGGTAAGGTTCTTTTCTTCACCGCTGAAATTAAATCTGTCAGGCAAAATCTGATACATTACACCGCCAACAGGCCACTTTGGTGTAGTAAAGCCCTTTTTGTAGCAGGTAAGCTGCCAACTTCTGCCCGGTGAAGTTTCTATGGTGCTGATATTATACGGATCAGACGGTACAATATATCTGATACCGTATTTTGTTTGAAGTTTAAAGCCATACCAGTACAGACCGATTTTGTTAGGAGTAAAGTCAGCCTCCCAGATTTCAGTAGCGTCATCAAATGTGCCGCACCAGAAAAAGCCGAAGTATTCCCAGTTGTAATCGTAGTCATACTTTACTGCCAAATCCGCTCTCTGAGTGTGGAGATCTCTTGGCAAAAGTATTCTTAAATGTATGGTCGTTCCCTCTTCTACCGCACCGAAAGGTGTACGATAGTAAATTTTTTGTGAATCAAAAGGAACTGGCATATAATCACTTCCCTGTAAAATAATATTCCGCAAAAGGCTTTTTGATATGTAATATTAATAAACTGTTATTAATTACTATCAAAAAAAGCAATATTATCATTAGTAAAACAATGCGAAATCGACAAAACTCTACCGTTTTGTCGCACATACTATATATTAACACAAGAGTTAGCAGTTTACAATATAATTGACAAAAATCAACAAAAAACGACATATAAGGATAATTATGTCAAAATTAGATTACAACTTTAACATAATTCTTTAATAACGCATCATTTTATATTATAATTTAGTGTGGATTATAATTTATTGTAAAAAACTCTGTTATTTTGCAGGCAGAGTCTGAATATGGAGAGGTGCTGTAATGAATACTAAAAGAAAAGTCAGCGTGCAGATTGAGGGCAGGAGCTATGCGCTGATTACTGCAGATGACGAAAAATATGTGCAAGGCGTTGCCGATGATGTTATAGCACAAATCAAGAAAATTGTAACATCAACAAATCACCTTGACACAAGAGATTGCGCTATATTGGCTGCACTTAATTTTTGCGATGACCGCAACAAGGCTTTGCGCAATAAAAAAGAGTGCATTTCAAAGGCAGATAAGATTATTCGTCAAACAAATGACCTTAATAAGCAGTGTTCGGAGTACAAAACCCGACTTGCAGAGGTTATTAACGAAAACACTGCACTTACCCGCAAATATAAAAGACTTGAAAAGGAAAACGAACAATTGAGAAACGCTCTGCAAAAGGCGGTTAATTCTGCGCAGGCAGAGGAAAACGAGGGCGAAAATGATGAGGAAAGCGATGAAATCATCCGCAAAATGCGCCAACAGCAGATCTCGCTTTTTGATTAATTATTTGATTGATTACAATAATGGTTATGGAAAATAAAATTGAAATTCTTGCGCCTGCAGGCAGTATGGACAGTGTTATTGCTGCCGTACGAAGCGGAGCAGACGCTGTTTATCTGGGCGAAAAGGAATTTTCCGCCCGTTCTTCTGCGCATAATTTTGACGAAAACGAGCTTAAAGAGGCGGTTCGTTACTGCCATATTCATTCGGTAAAGGTGTATGTCACCTTAAACACAATTGTTTTTGACGATGAAATGCAAAGGCTTAAAGAGGCTGTGCTGATTGCCGCAAGAGCAGATGTTGACGCACTTATTGTACAGAATATGGGTGTCGCACGCCTTGCCCGTCAGCTTGTGCCGTCAATGCACCTGCACGCATCCACACAAATGAGCGTTCACTCGTACCTCGGTGTAAAGGCTCTTTATGAAATGGGCTTTGAACGGGTTGTGGTTTCAAGGGAAATGAGCAAAAAAGAACTTGAAAAAGCCGCCGAAATCCCCGTTGAACTCGAAGTATTTGTGCACGGTGCGCTTTGTATGTGCGTTTCGGGACAATGCTACTTCAGCGCAATGCTCGGCTCAAGGAGCGGAAACCGAGGTGCTTGCGCCCAGCCGTGCCGTCTGCCGTTTTCGGTAGGAAAGGTTAAGGACGGTCACGCACTAAGCCTTAAAGACAACAGCATTATACCATATATTACGCAGCTGCAGGAAATGGGTGTAGCCTCTGCTAAAATTGAGGGAAGAATGAAACGCCCCGAGTATGTGTCTGCCGCCGTGCGTGCCTGCAAAGAACAGCGTGACAACGGATTTATAAGCGATGATACGGCAGAAATTTTGAAAAATGTTTTTTCACGGACAGGATTTACCGACGGTTATTATACAGGCAAAACAGGCTATGAAATGTTCGGATACCGCAGAAAAAACGATGTTGTATCGGCAGACGAAAAACTTTTTTCAAAAATCCGTCAAAGCTACAAGGACGAGCTTTCCGATATTGCAATAAACGGTACATTCACGGCGAAAATCGGCGAAAATCCGACCCTTGAAATCACGGACGGAACGCATAATATAAAAGTTACTTCCGACTTTGTCTGTCAAAAAGCAGAAAAGGTTGCGCTTGACAAGACAAAATGCGAAACCCAGCTTAAAAAGACGGGCTCAACGGCATATTTTTTTGAAAGCTTGAGTATAAATACAGAGGACAGCCTCTCGTTACCGCTTTCTGTTTTGAATGCGATGCGCAGAGAGGCACTTGCTCAACTTGACGATTTAAGGGCAAAACGGCATAACTACAAAATAAATGATATTGAAATTACAGCACCCGACACTTCCTGTGTGCCAAAAGGCAACGGAATAAGGGCAAGAATGACTACCGCAAAGTTTTCACCCGCTTTCAAAGCCTGCGAACTTATTTATGTTCCTATTTATACCGATAACGAAAAACTGAAATCGCTTATGGCTGACGGCTGCAATATAGGTGTGGAAATTCCGAGAGGACTTTTTAAAAACGAAGAAAGAATAGCAAAAAGGCTAAGCGAGGTAAAACAGCTTGGTGTAAATGACGCACTCTGCGGGAATCTTGCCGCCGTGTATATGGCAAAAAGCGAAAATATGCGTGTACACGGAAGTTTCGGACTTAACCTTGTAAACACATATGACCTGCTCTGGGCGGAGGAATACGGACTTGAGGATGTTGAACTCAGTTTTGAACTTACTTTCGAGCGAATAAACCGCTTGGGCGGCACAATCAAGAGGGGCATTATCACCTACGGATATCTTCCTCTTATGCTTACGGTAAACTGCCCTGCAAAGAGCGAAAACATTTCTTGCAAAACTTGCAAAAACAACTCAAAAATGACGGACAGAAAGGGTGAAAAATTCCCGCTGAAATGTGACGGAATTTGTACCGAAGTGCTGAACTGTGTACCCCTTTATATACCCCAAAATGAGTTTTCAACACTTTCAACATCTTTTTATTCACTTCGTTTAACTGTTGAAACTATGTTGAAAATGTGGAAAGTATATGCGAATTTACGCAAAATCCGATGTTAAAAGTCAAATCAACAAGAGGTTTATATCTAAGGGGTGTTAAATAGCATTGTTAAAACAATGTTAATGTTAATAACTCTGTTTAAATTGTTTAAAAGAATTAAATTAATGCCTTGTTACAAAAATTACAGGTTTTTAATATTCTAATAAAACATTATTAAAATTCAGTAAATTTTTCTTTTGCAAGGAATTTAAAAAAATCCTGCAAAACAAGATTACAAATGCAACTTAATTTGAAAGGACAGTTATGGATTTAAAGATAAAAAAAGTAAAAGATAACGCAAAAATTCCCAAAATCGCAACAAGCGGTGCCGCCGGTATGGATTTATATGCCTGCATTACCGAAAAAATCACCGTTGAGCCGCAGAAGATTGCGGTTATTCCCACGGGTATAGCAATCGAGTTGCCCAACCCGTCGGTTGCCGCATTTGTTTACGCCAGGAGCGGGCTCGGCATCAAGCACGGAATCTGCCTTGCCAACGGCGTTGGCGTGATTGACAGCGACTACAGGGGCGAAATCTGCGTCGGTCTTTGCAATGTTTCGGATAAACCTTACACCGTCGAGCCGTTTGAAAGAGTGGCACAAATGGTGATTGCACCTGTAATCGTCCCAACCGTTACAGAAGTCAGCGAACTTTCCGATACAGAGCGTGGCGAGGGCGGTTTCGGCTCTACAGGCACAAAATAATAAATAAAAACCTGCTCTCATCTATTTTAAAGCAAGAGCAGAATTTAAGGAGGATATTTATGTCAGATTTTAAGAAAATTAATCCGTCAGACATCAACGAAAGCATTTTTGACCTTATCGGCAAGGATTGGGCGCTTGTAACAAGCGGAAATTCCGATAAATTTAACACAATGACAATCAGCTGGGGCGGCGCAGGCATTATGTGGGGCAAGCCTGTTGCGTTTACATTTATTCGTCCGCAGAGATATACATTTGAATTTATTGAGAATAACGGTTACTACACAATGAGCTTTTTTGACGAAAAATACCGTGACGCACTCAAGCTTTGCGGTTCAAAGAGCGGCAGAGATATTGACAAAGTTGCCGAAACAGGTCTTACACCTGCTTTTACAGAGGACGGTATTCCATACTTTGCAGAGGCTAAACTTGTACTTGTATGTAAAAAGATGTACGCACAATTTTTGAACGCCGAAAGCATTGTTGATAACGACGCTGTAGATAAGTGGTACGACAACGACTTCCATAAAATGTATATCAGCGAAATCGTTGAGGTTTTGACAAAATAATATAATTATTTGCAATAATTAATCTATAAACAACAGGCAGGTGTAATAGTACATCTGCCTGTTGTTTTGTGTTGTATTTACAGTCAATAAAATGCTCTGCCGGGCCTTTAAAAAGGCTTGACCTAAATTTAAATTTTTTAATCTAAACCTAATCGCATAATTCACCCAAAAATTGAAAAGCACCGTGCTGATGATTACACGGTGCTTTCCTGTTCTTAAAAAAATGAGGGGTACAATTACGGGCCGAGTGCCCGTATTGAGGAGGGTAGAACAATATACTCGGCGGTTGCGGTTCCGCCTTTTGAGTACAGTTATATTAAACTATATTTATTTGAAAATCATGTGAAGTCAATATGAAAACCTATTGAAAAAAATATTTTTCAAAGCATAAAACAAATGTTTGATTTTTCAGAGAAAATATGTTATAATATTATAGGCCGTAAATAGTTTGTTACAAATCGGCACTTTTGCAATTTGTGAGGTTACTATGAAACCATTAAGCAAGAGCCAGCAGGCTATATTTAATTTTTTAAAACAGTGTGCAGATGAAGGCAGAACTCCGTCTGTGCGTGAAATATGCGAGGCTACGGGGTTAAAATCAACTTCAACTGTTCATCATCACCTAAGCGCACTCGAAGAAAAAGGACTTATTGAGCGTGAGCACGGTTTAAACCGCTGCATACGCATCGCAGGTGAAGAGCGCAGTGTAAATGTCCCTCTTGTGGGCAGTGTTGCGGCAGGTTATCCTATCCTTGCCGTTGAAGAAATTGAAACATACATACCTATTCCCGAAAGTCTTAGCCGTGGCAGAGAACTTTTTGCACTGCATGTAAAAGGCGAAAGTATGATAAAAGCAGGTATTTTTGACGGTGACATTGTAATTGTAAACCGCACACCTGTTGCGTCCAACGGTGAAATAGTAGTTGCCCTTATCGGCGACGAGGCAACGGTTAAACGATTTTATAAGGAAAACGGTCATTTCAGATTACAGCCTGAAAATGACGATTTTGAACCGATTATCGCAGATGAAGTCGCTATTCTGGGTAAAGTTATTTCATTAATCAGATATTTTTAATTTGCCCCCAAACAGCAAAATAAAAAATGTTTACTAACAAAAATTCCGGTACATTAAGGTTTAGCGGAATCCTTTGTCAAGCAATTATAAAAGGTGGTTAGTGTGGGCAAGTCCACAAATACTTTCCGTTTATGCATCTGACGATAGGTGCTGTAAAAAGCAGCATATCAAAAAGCCGAGATTCACGAAAAAGTGAGCCTCGGTGATTTTTTTTGCTTGCATTCTTGAATTGTATAAAAATATGATATGAAAATATTAAGAATGTTAAAAATGTTTAAAATTTGGGCATAACTCGAAAAGGTGCTTGGTTTTGCACCTTTAATGTGGAAAACTTTTTAGTTTTATGTACCTTGTTGATATGGCTTTTCGTTGATAGTAAATTATATCACAAAAATGACTGCATTCCTACCTTTCGGTTAGAATGCAGTCATTTTTTATTTGGGCTGTTTTTTACAGCTCCTTTAAATGCCGTTTAAAATCGTTTAATTTGCGTTTTAATTGATTAGTAGTGTAACTACTTTACATTTTTAATTAAAATGCGATATAAGACAATTTTATGCATTTGATTTATTAGCATAAACATTATCGTACAATATATCATCATATACTTTTTGAGCTTGTCTTCCCAAGTCACTATAGTCATAACCATTTTCATCCCAACAATCAGGATTCATAGCAAGCCAATCCGAAAAAGCTACAAGAGCATCTCTTGCTGAATCTGAGTTTAATATTTTATCTGCATTTGGAATGTGATTTTTAACAAATTTTTTATTTTTATCATTTATTATAATCATAATATCCTCTCCGAATGATGTAGCTTGAACAAGCAATTTGTCTTTTACGCTATATACGAAAGAACAACTATTAACAGCTTTAACATATCCCTGAAGAAGTGCATACCACTTACTATCATTATACTTCACATTATAATAATCTGCAAGAGTTTTAATGCTATTTATATTATGCTCTTTACTCCAATCAAGATAATGTTTATTTGCAGAGCTAACCGCCTTTTGTGCCGTACTCCTGCCAAAGCCAACATTAATTTTCATAGATTTTGCGCTATGAATGTTATTAATAAACGGAGAGAATTTTTTAGTTCTCTCCGTTTTTAATATAGGTGTTTTACTTACGGTTATGGCGTAATAAAACTATTATATTGAATTTATCATATTCTCCAAATCGCTCCATTGAATAAATTTAAAAGTCACTATAAACCATAAAATTACTGTTAGCAATAATATCATAAGAAAAAATGACCTAATCCAATGATTTTTAGCAGTAGTCCATATATTGTCACCAAATTCTGTTTTTGCCGGATTACTTATAAAATATAAATTAACTTCATCAGCAAATTCATTAAAACCCACAAATCGTCTTCGGTAGGTTTTTCCATTATAATTATACTCGTATGTACCCATTTTTTCGTCTGTTGGATAAACAACTCCAGATTGAGTATAATCATTTAGATAATGTTCTTTTATAAGTTTAGCTTTAACTATATGGCCTTTTTTTATTGCTGTATCTAAAAAAATTTTTTTCAAAAAAGGATGATACATAACTTTCTTTAGATAAATAAATATCGGTGTTATTACAATAACTATTGGAACGGCAAAGCAAAATGCTAAAATTAAATTTGTTATAGTTTCTGTATTCATAATTATCAATCCTTAATTATTAATTAAAAAACTTTGTTCGCAAATTGCAATAGTAAGTTGAAACAATTTTTAACTCATAGGCTTTGTTAAGAAAAGTGTGCAAGTTTTTTAAAAATCATAAAAACGCATATTGTTAAATGAAGATGAAACAATAAAAAAGAATATCCATAGAAACGATTTCGTAGTAGAATTAAGTTACCACAACAAAAATCCGAAAGGAAACCGTCACTATGGATCCACTTAAGTTTATTTTCTGTACCGTCGGCGCTGTGCCGACTTATTCATAGCATACCTGCTTATTCTCCGCAGAAATATATGCCGATAATTCCCGTTGACTGTATTCTTCTGTTTTGAGAAACAGTTACCTTACAATCAGCTGTTTCTTTGATTTTACCTGCAATCTCGTCGGCAACCTCACTTCCAACACCTGCAAAGCTGATAAATACAGGCTGTCCCTCAACACCGCCGAATGAAGAAACAGTGTCGCCGATAGCTACATCGTATCTTGTAACGCCTGCATAAAGTTTTAAGAGTTTTGCGGAACCGTGGGTGTACATTGTGAGTGTAATACCCTTTGGTGTGGGCGCAATCATAATTGCTCTGATTGCCGCTGTTGCCGATACAAGGTGGTCGGCAAAGTCTGTTCTGCCCTCAGATGCGTATTTTTCAGCAAGCATTGCCATAAGTCCTACCGAACCTGCCGCATAAGCCGCCTCGAATACCTCTTTTTTCTTCTTAAAGAGCTTATTTTCGCCCTTTGCCTCTGCAATTTTTTCTTTTGCTGTTTTTTCAGCCTGACGAACTTCGTCTTTAGCTTTCTTTTTAACATCAGCTATAGTATCGTTCATCTTCTTGGTGGTTTCTTTTTCAAAATCAGCCATTCTCTTTTCGCATTCTTTGGTAATGGTCTTGATTTCTTTGGCGTGGTTATCGTTAAGTTCTTTTACATTCTTAGCGTTTTCCGCATTAATATCGGCAATCTGCTTTTCGTAATTCTTAATCTGCGAGGTGTAATCCGCTTTCATGGAAGTAAGCTGTCCCTCGTAATCGGATTTCAAATTAGCTGTTGCGGTTGCGTTTTCTTTATTAATAGTATCAATTCTGTTTTCATAATCGCTCTTAAGCTGTGCAACCTCGTTGCTGTGGTTAGTATTTAACTCGGCAATCTTATTTGCATTATCCGTGTTGAGCTTTGTTACATATTCGTTGTGAGCGGTCTGTGCGTCGTCAAATTCTTTCTGCTTTGCACTAAGTCGGTTTGCAAAATTTTCTTCCGCAATTCTTGTTTTTTCGGCAAAGTCGGCATTCATCTGCTCTACCTGCTTTGCGTGACTTTCTCTTTCGTTTTCAAGAGCAGCGATTTTGCCCTCCTGTGTCTTTATAATGTTTGCCTGCTCCTCAATCTTTTGCTTTTGCTCTGCGATTTTCTGCTTAGCTCCGTAATCTCCGCAGTAAGTTTTTCAATTTCTTCTTTGCGCACTGCCTCTGTCTGTGCCTCAAGTACCATTTCCTTTACCTTTTCGGGGCGGTCAGACTCTTCTTTGGCAAGGGCATTTTCTTCTTCGTACTTTTCCTGCAGCATTTTTCTAAGTGCGGGGTTAGTGGTAATCGACATCATAAAATGCTGAAATTCCATAGCAAGATATACATCTTCCTTGTTCTCGTCAGTCATCTTACCGTTGTACTCTTCGCCTACGAGTTCAAAGCCCTGCTTTTTGTATGTATCAAGGAAGTTCCACAACTCTACTGCCTTTTTAAAGTTAGGGTTTTCCTTGAGCAGGTTAGTCTGTGTGAGCGGTGGTTTTACCTGCGGTTCTTTTGCAATCTCTTTCATAAGCGGAGTTGCAAGACACTCGTTAAGTCCCTGACGAATTCTGCGGATACGGTCAAAATCTGAAAGCGACTCAATATCCTCTACATCAAGGTTTTCTGCAAGTGATTCGTGGTTTTCGTTTACATAATTAACGCTGAAATCAAGCTTTTGCTGATTAAGCTCAAGGTGACGGTTCATTGTTATGTTATTGTAAGAATCGTTAGGTACATCTTTCATTTTTGAATATTTGTCATCAACAAACATAAGCGCCTTGTGAATAAGTGTCAAAAGCACACGATTTTCGTAAATAGCAAAACCCTCCTCACGCTCAACCGTAAGAATTTTCTTTGCCTTTTTAATGCGAACAACATTTTCTGCCTGTTTGATAAATCTGCGCTGTTCTTCAATTGCTTTTTGAATATACGGCAGGGTTTCTTCGATTGCGATAACCCAATCCATATCAATTACTTTTTCATTAGTTTTGCCGAATATAGAATCTTTGCCCTCGTCCCCGTCTTTGAGAGCCTCTTCTATATAATTGTGAGTAAAATCCGATTTCAGCATATCCTGCATATACTTGTAAGACCTGTAATACTTACTAAAATCCACCATTTTAGACACTCCTTATAATTTTATTTTAGCGTAACAAAAGCCATTATATATAGTTTATCAGCAAAAATGAACAATGTCAATAAATCAGCTAAAGGGCAAACAAAGTTCGCCCTTATTTTGCAAATTATACAAGCTTTTTGAGCATCTTTAAGTAGTCTTTACATTCGTTCATATTCTCTTCACCGAACAGCTCGTCAAGATAAGCAAGCCGTCAATTTCATCTCTTATATAAGAGAGATTAAGCGCCTCAAACTTTCTGAAAACTTTGCGGGCAAGAACATAATCAAGTCCGTCGATTTCTGTACCGTAGTTTTCCATACCTACTTTCAGCTGTGCGCTTACTGAAATGCTTAAATTGAGGTTATCTACACCGGCAAAAGTATTTACGCTGAATCACGCAACCGTTGTGGTAACCATAGAGAGCAAAGTGATGACAGTTATAAAGATTATCAAGCGTTTACGCTTATGACGGGAGATATTTTCGGTCATCATACGCTCAACAGCTTTACCCAAAAAACTCATCACGCACTCCTCCTCTCTTGTAATTTTCCGCATTCACAAAACAGTTTGTTTGTAAACATTACTACATTTTTTCTATAAGCCACTATATTATTTTAATACTTTTGGCACACCATTTCAACGGAAATATCAATATTAGAATAACTTTTGTATAGTTGCACTAACAAAACAGCAAAAGTTCGGTATTTTGAATAGTTTATATTTTTACGGATTATATCTTTTTATTATTCTATCTGTTTATAAATGACAATAAAAACAAAAAAACTTCCTTGAAAAAAGGAAGTTTTTTTGATAAGATATAAAAAAGAACAAAAATTGATTTTTTCTGAGATTTTAAATAAATATTATAAATCTTTAATCAATGTGAATTTTATATTCACATTATATTTTTGGAATAAAGAAGATTTAATTTTGTTTCTGCACGATTTTGTACTCGTCATAGAGCCTGAAATAATGGCATTGTTCGGTATTGCCTGTCAAAAACTTTTCCATTTCGTCTTCATCAAGACTCAAAGAACAGTAGTCGCCGTACTCGTCATCTTCCACAAAATATGTGCATTGGTCACAACGATCAGCCATTGTTGTCACCGTCCCTTAAAAAGCCGTACTTATCGTAGGTATATTCTTTATAGTTGTCTATCTGCTCAAAAACCTCTTGTTCGGTATTTGCTACGGTAAAGAGTTTAAGACAATCGTCACTCATAAAGCCCTCTGATACGGACTTTTTCATCATATTTATGAGTGAATCGTAATATCCGTTTACATTGTACATAACAATCGGCTTTCTGTGCTGACTAAGCTGTTTGAGAGTAAGCACTTCAAAAAATTCTTCAAAAGTGCCGATACCGCCTGCGCAAATTACAAAAGCGTCCGCACGGTCTTCCATTACACCTTTACGCTCACGCATCGTGTCTGTAAAAACAAGTTCTGTGCACTTGTCGTAAAGAACATTGTCTTTCTTGAAAAATTCAGGCGCTACACCTATAAGTTCACCTTTTTCAGAGGTTACGCCCCTTGCGGTCGCACCCATTACACCGTATTTTCCTGCGCCGTAAATTACGGCGTCGCCACGGTTTGCAATCGCTCTGCCCAGACTTTCGGCGGTATCTATATAAATTTTCTCTATCTGCTCGCTTGAAGCACCGAATACGCAAATTTTCATTTTATTTATCCTTTCATAATATAAAATCTTAAAAACAATTATAAGCAATATAAGGTTTATTTTCTGACCTTATTATACAATATTAAAATATAAAGTCAACATACATCTTGTAAAGGAAGTGTTTTTTTATGGCTGAGTCGTCTGCCAAATTAAAGAAAAAACAAGTTGATCCCTAAAACGAACGGTATTCAGTCTTGCACTGCCGATATTTTTTCAGTCACTGCTCGGACTTTCGCTCGGCTACATTGACACTATTATGCTGTCAAACTACAATGACATTGCAGTCGGTGCAATAGGCAATGCAAACTCTATTCTCGGATTTTTAAACCTTGCGTTCAACATTATATCGAGTGCAACGGGCGTTATTGTAAGCCAATACCTCGGCGCAAAGCAATTTGAAAAAATGAATAAAATCTACACGGTTGCAATTTCATTTAACCTTGCGCTAAGCGTGGTAATAAGTCTTATTGTATTTTTGTTCAGCGAACCCCTACTTATTATTATGCAGGTACCTGCCGAAATGATACCTGACGCCAATATGTATATGAAAATAGTCGGCGGTACAATATTTACACAGGCGGTCTTCAATGCTTTTTCATCAATATTTATGAGCCACGGCAAAACGGGATTCGGAATGTTTGTATCCCTCGGTATGAATATTGTAAATATCGTGGGTAACTACTGTTTCCTTTACGGCCCGCTTTCTTTTCTTGACCTTGGCACAGAAGGTGTTGCGATTTCTACATGCTTAAGCCGTATTTTTGCGCTTGTAGCCGCAATTATTTACTTCTATAAGGTTATTCAAGGCAGACTCGGTATTAAATACCTCCGCCCGTTCCCTATAAATATTCTTAAAGAATTGTTAAAACTCGGAATCCCGACCGCAGGCGAAAACATAAGCTATAACTTTTCACAGCTTGTGCTGCAGGCACTTATCAACACAATGGGAATGGTCGCAATTAACGCACGAATTTACGCAAATATGATGTGTACTTTTACATATATGTTTGCTTATTCCGCTGCCATTGCAACGCAGATAATTGTAGGACACAGCGTTGGCGCAAACGACTACGACTTTGCATATAAAAGAGTTATGAAAACGCTAAGAATCGGTATGATAGTTCGATTTCCATTGCCGTTATTAACTGGCTTGTATCGGGATATACTTTCAAAGCATTTTCAGACGATATGGCAGTTGTCGAGCTTGCTTCAAATATGATGTTCATTTCGATTTTCCTTGAAATAGGCAGAACAACAAACATTGTAATCATTAACTCCATGAAAGCCGCAGGCGATGTAAAATTCCCGACAATACTTGCAATCTTCTCAATGTGGGGCATAAGCGTACTGCTTGCGTATGTGCTCGGAATTGTAATGAATATGGGACTTGCAGGCGTATGGATAGGTATGGCGTGCGATGAAATATTCAGAGGAATTATTGTGTTTATCCGTTGGCAGAGAGGCACTTGGAGAGGCAAAAGAATCGTATCTTCCGCCGCATAAGTTTTATTTAAAATTGTATATTATAATCAGTCCTGTAAGGCTTTAATGCTTTGCAGGACTTTTTGTATGATTTTTTGGATTTTTATTAAAGGTTGACCAAATTTTCAGAACAAAACCTTATTATTTAACGAAACCCACTCTTCGACAAATCCTGATAACCAAACAAAAAGTATTGACAAACAATTTTGTTTCTTATTATAATAAACAGGCAGAAATTTCTAAATATATCAAAAATAAGGAATATAGGAATAATATGAACGAATTTAAATTTTACGGTGAAGAAAACACGGAAAACGATGATGCCGTTCAGTTACGGGAACAACAGGCAGAAAAGAGGCAGAAAAGAAAGAAAATACAAAAAACACTCTGTTTTGGACAACATGGCTTTATTTCTGTTTATCGTGTTAATTGCGGAAAATACGATACTCTTTGCAACAAGAATATTTTTCCAAGAAGAAATGTATGCAAAAGCTATGCCTTTTTTTATGGAACTGTTTATACTTGTTCTGGGCGCAGGCATTTTTTCGGCATACAGATATATTTACCACTCGCTCACAATAACTAATATGAAAGCAATAATCATTACAGAGGCTGTTCTGATAGTCGGCGAATTTATTGTATACAGCTTTTGCGTCCCCGTACTGCTGTGGTTTTTGGTTGCTTTAAGCGTCGCTTTCATTATATATGCGGTAAAGTTTTTAAATTGCAATATATTTATACGGCTTGCTATGTGCCTTGTGCCTATTGCAGTGCTTTTGGTGTGCAATATCATTTGTTTAAGAAGTTTTGAATTTACTCCACGGTATGTTTATATATCAACTTCGGGTTATAGCGACAAAACAAACGATGAAAGTAACTTTTATTATAAAGACCCAATCAACACAGTATATGCTGACGCTATTGACGAATATGTGTACTCCAACGACTTAAAGGGCAACGCAATAGACGAAATAATAAACCTTACAGATACGGTTTCCGGTACATTAATGGGAATACGCAGTACCAAAGATACATATGACAGCTTAAACTATTTAAATGAGATATACAGCAAAGTTATGCCTATGGGTGATGTAATTAATGTTGACAACAGATATAACGATGAATTTTTTAAAAAATATACGTTATACTTATGTGCGGTAGAGTTAGACAACAAAGACGATACCGTGGTATGTACAAATATGTACTACTCCGAAAGATATACAAGCCCCCACATAACTTACTGCCGCAGTAAAGAAAACAGCGAAGATAACGAAAAAGCCGTATGCATTATTATTTATGAAGTGCCCGTTGATGTTGAAGCAAAAGTTTATACAAAACTTGGAGGCTTTTCGGAGAAAACCGCACAAATCAGATACCGCTGACACAACGGTGTGCATAAATTATTACAACGATATTGACTTTTACAGCAGATAATAATAAAATTAATATGTTGAGGAAAAACCGCCTCAAAAATTAAATTTGGAGTAATTTTGCAATGAAAAAAATTTTTACTAAGTCGATTATAACCACACTTGTATGTTCAATGCTTGTCGTAACTGCGGCCGGTTGTTCAAACGGCACAAATGCCGAATCGAGTAGCAGTACACCGACAGAAACTCAAGCGACACAGGCACAGACAACCGCACCCGAAGAAGTGAATTTCAGCCTTGATGCTCTGCATGCACCGCTGGAAAATCCGGCAGACCCATTTGCCGGATATTGGAGAATAGCGGAAGGCGCAGGCTCTAAACTTGAAAGTTTTACTTTTTTGTTTAACGGTAAAGGCGGAGCGTCGATTATTGTGGGAAATATGGGATATTGCGGCAAATATTCGGTCGGCACTGACGAAAGTACAGGCGAAGAAACCTTTAAATGTCAGCTTTTGTTCGGCATTAACGGCGAGTATTCATATACAGTTGCCGAGGACGGCAAAAAAATTACAATTACAAATAACGGTGAAGATTCAGTGCTTGAAAAGGTGGATAATCCGACCTTTGTTCCAAGCGCACCGGAAAATCCGCAGATAGACGAAAAACTTGTAGGCGCATGGGACAGCGGAACAGGACTTTACTATTACTTTGGCGAGGACGGCAGAATGTACTGCAACTCCTACGGCACAACATTTACATATTTCACATACAATACAAAACTCAATAAGGTAACAGCCGTTTATGACATGGACGGCGAGCAGACAGACACATATGATTATACCTTTGACGGCAATGACCTTGTGTTTGACGGAATGAAATATACACAAATAACACCTGAAAAAATGCTCTCTGCAATACAGTCATATTGATAATTGAATATTTAAAGACCGCTATTTTGATGATAGCGGTCTTTTTGTATGTTTATTAAATTACAGATTTTGTAAAGCATCAAAATTCCTGTCAAACAATTATAAAAGTTTGGTCAACCTTTTCAAAGGTTGCGGGTATGGGCAAAGCCCACAATACTTTTAGCTTACGCAATTTTTCTGTAGCCAAACAGCTTGCTGTTTGGCGGCTTGAACAAAACGGCGAAAGCCTTAAATGCGATAGCAACAAGAAAAATCATTCGTTATATGGCAGTAAGATTAATATCTCACTGCTGTCGTTATTTTAATCATCATCTTCATCGTTAGACAAACCGGATATAATATGTAATTCTCCTGAATCCATAACCATTGCCATATTATCTCCCATCCTCATCAATAAATCTCCGTCAGAATCTATTGCCATATTGTCAGAGATAGAATTAGCAAAATCTCCGTCCTCGAAATCAAAAAAATGTTTTCCCATATAGCACCTCTCTTGAAAAAATTAATAATCATATTTGTTTATTTCTAAAACCTTGAAGGTTGCGTTTTTGAATTCATTTAATTTTTCTTGATCTACGTATTCAAAAGCTTTCAAATATATCTCTTGTCCGGCACCTAATCTATCAGCGTAAATCATATCTGTGTCAATTCTTGCACCGTTTGCATCGACTGCTTCAATTGTTATGTAATAGGTGCACTGTTCTTCAGCTTTGTTTTTTACTGTAATATCAAGTGAGGTTTCGGAATAGTATCCATTATTAGTTACTTTGAATTCTCCAAAAGAAACGTCAACATCTTTTTCTAAAATTTTATCTGTCGTTTCTTCACTAAACACATCACCAATTGCAGGTATATTAGATTCAATATCATTTGATATATTATTAAAAAGCGAAGTAGCAAAAACGACAGACAGAATTACAAGAATGATAGCTAAAACGATTTCAGTAATAAAGCCAATCAAGGCACCTTTGACTGCTGACTTAGCTCGTTTGGGTTTCTTTTCTTCGTATATGAGAAAGAGGATTAAACCTACAATCGGAATAAAAAATCCAAAGATAGCGAATCCCAAACTTAAACTATCTTCAGAAGCATCGGTATTTGGCTTATTATCAATCCGTGCTCCGCAGTTATTACAATATGATGAAGTATCATCTACAGGTCTACCACAATTTTTACAATACATAATAACTTATCCTCCGCTTTTGTTATCGATAATATCCATTTTGCAGACAGACTTGATGAATTGTTTCAGCAAAAATTAATCTAGACTTTTTATTATCATCAGTGTTTGTATTCTTCTTATGTATGTAATTATCTCTGACTTGTTGCCACAGTTTATGTTTTTTAACCCACTCAATTTTGTTAGGTAGAGCATAATACTCTTTGGGCTGATATTCCCACGAATAACTGTGTTGTTTTTTGTTATAGCGAATATATTGTTGCCGTCCATCGCTACACTCATATATAATACAAAAGTCACAACTATGCAATATACGAGAGTTGGCTCCATCTTTTACTTTGATGGTGAGAACACGGGTGGAATCTTCGGTGTAATCATATCCGAAAATTGAATATCCATAGGGATTAGTGATTTTATCGAGACCTTTATGAAGAATTTTTCGTATTTCTTTGGCAGAATAATCTTCGTCCGGGTCATTCACTTCAATATTTACATCAAAGTCAAAACCCTTGTTAGATTTTCGGTCACGAGTTATCATATTTCGTTTGCTACTGCCCACAAAATGATATTGAAAAGTAAAATCATCTCTTACTTCGTTTTGTAATCTGTGGATAATTTCAAAAAGTTCGTCTCTAATCGGTTTCCATTCTTCTTTTGGAACATACTCGAAATCGTGCATAATCATAATATCTCCTTTTTATCCCAAGCCGCCCAAATAGATTTTACTGAATCTAAATCGTATTAGTATATACTCATTATACGTAAATGTCAACGATTTTTCAACAAATTTCAGTATTTTTTAAAAAAAGCATCGACAAATATACATTCTGTACAGTAAAATAAAATCCCTTTTATGAGGAACTACAACTGAATAGATGTAAGATTGAGATGTGGCAACGCCACCTAAAGCCGGCGGTATGCTAAGAGAAAATACCGTCACCCACCACTCTATGCGTTTTGGTGCTGTTAGCGAGTGATTGGGTGAGAAACAGTCCCGTCTTTGAATTTCACAGTGTTTAAGGCAAATAATTTAAAAATATATTAGTTTGACTATTCGCTAAACCAAACTCACACCAATCTGAAAGTAATACTCGGGAAATTATCTTCCCCGCCGCAATTGCCGTTATTGTAAGAAATTCTGATTTTTTCGCTTTGAACACTTCCGTCCGTAAACTGCACGCTTACATCAATCTCTGCCCCGTCAACAATTTTTGAAAGTATGCTGTTATTTATATTTTCCATCTTTGTTTCAAGAGCATTTTCCTCATCTGTAACTTGATTTTCTCCGTCATCACTCATACAATTTTTCGCTCTCATACTTAAAAGTTCACTGTCAAGTCGGTAATATTCGTCTGCCCAATTGTCAATTTCACTGTCTGTTCTGTCGGTTTCAACCATAAGATTTATCGCTTTATCAAGTTTTATCTCCTGTTCGTTTTCACTCGGGTTTTTTACCGTAAATGTAAATCCGTCACAAAACTCCCCATATAAACCGTCCGAATGTTCTTTAAATTCCGCTTTTGTATATTGTGAATTATCAAGACTTCCGTAATTTGAAAAATCTCCGATTTCGGCTATGGCTATACTGTTATAATAATTATAACTATTGCCGTCTTCTGCATCTTCCGAATTTTCATTATCGTTTATATATGAATTTATAAGAAAATAAATTCCTTTTTGTTTTGAATTAAATGTCACGCTCTCAATATTTTTTCCGCTGATTTTAAGGTTTGTAAGTTCAAAATCATTAAAATAATCGGTTTTTCCCTGTGCGTTTCGATAAATCGTGTCATCATTATTAAAATCTTTCAATAAATATTGACTTCCGTTGACCGACGAAAATACACCTATTTCAGACTTGTCCTCAATTTCGGCGGCGTTTGCCGTTATTGTAAAAATATTTTTATTTGAGAAAATTCGCTCTGTATTCGGTTTAAAAAATCCTGCATATATTGCAACAAATACAAACACTGCGGCTATTGCTGCCGCTGTTCCTGTTTTCAAATTGAAAACTTTGTGCGATACATTGTTTTGTTTATATTGTTTTTCGGTATCACGCATTACTTTTATCAATTCAGCTTTCTGCTTTTCGCTAAGTTTAATATTTTTCACATTATTTTTATATACTTCCGCATTAAAATCTTTTTTATCAGTCATATGATTGCTCCCTTTCAATAATTTCTCTAAGTTGTTTTCTGCCCCTTGCAAGTCTTGATTTAACCGTTGATTGTGTTACATTCAGTATTTTTGAAATCTCACTGATTTTTAAATCTTCATAATAAAACAAATAAATCGCAACGCTGTACTTTGGCGGCAATTGCATAACGAATTGAAAAATTGCTTTATCAAAAGTATTATCCGACACACCCTGTTCTCTTGCCTCGGCAAGCGGTACGCAATGGCGAACATATGCCGATGTTTTGCAGCTTTTGGCGCAATTTACGGCAACACGCAAAAGCCATGCTTTCAGATGACTGCGGTCTTTTATTTTGTGTTTGTTTTTAATTAATCTTATAAAAACTTCCTGACACACATCAAATGCGTCAGCACTGTTTTTTGTTATGTTCAAAGCCACCCTGTAAATCGTATCGGAATATTCATTTACGACATCTGTAACAAAATCATCGTTGTTTAAATCATTCATTATTTCACCACCTTTGTATATAACACTTTTTTAATTATAAAAAGGTTGCAAGAATATTTTTATTTTAATGGGAATTTATTGAAAGTTGGGAAAATTATGGTTTAACACAGTGTTTAAGGCAAATAATTTAAAAATTCAGGTCAAGCCTTTTCAAAGGTTGACCAAACTTTTATAATTTTTACGAAATACTCTGCTAAACACTAATTATTAACTTTATTCCAAAATTCAAACAGACCATTTAAACTCCATACAAAAATAATCACCACCCCTAACAGGTGATGATTAAAAATTATTATAAAATTTGTTAGTTATATTGCAGCTTTTAATTTTCGGATACAGATTCATCAAGAACGGTTTTATCATATTCTTTTTCCGATATTACAGAACCGTCGCTGTTACAAAACCTTAATACCACAATCGGATTTTCTTCCTTTACATTGCCTACAAGCTGCTCCATCAACGGCTTTACGGTCGATTTCATTTCTTCAAACTTTTCGTCAAACGCTTTCTTTATCTGTGGCAATGCCTCATCGCCTACAGTTTCAAGATATTTGTACTCGTAAACAAATTTGTTATCCTCCGCATAGCAATCAAAATCATACATACACTCATATGATTTTTTCATACTGTCTATGGCCTTTTGGGTTTCTTCTGCGTTTATATAGTCCTCTATGCTCGCAAAACTTTTTTCATCACCGCTGTTCTGTGCGGATATTTGCGTAGTTTCGGTTTTACTGCTTTTTGTTTCAGAATTATTTGTGCAGGCAACAAATATCAATGCTGTAGCAATGCAAATGAATATTGCAAAAAATCGTTTCATAAAAAACTCCCTGTTGTTTTATAATATTTTCATTTTATCATAAAAAGTTATATAAAACAACAATCACCACCCATAAAAGATGGTGAGCTGACAACTTTTCACTTATACCGATTTCTCATCGCTTGAATTAACATCTGATGTTGTTTTCTCAAGAATTGACTTATCAAATGATTTTTCTGTGATTACAGAACCGTCATTATTTACATACTTTACAGAAATAATCGGATTTTCAATATCTACATACTCTAAAAGTTCTTCCATAAGATCAGAATAAACGCAATAAAAATACACATTTTACAAACCGCTAAGCAATATTTTGAAAGTATAACTATATCATACAAAATTGTATATTTTTTATTGGTAATAATTATATGTAGATTTTGATACTATTATAATGTACAAACAAATTTTATTGTGTTTGCCAAGCAATTATAAAAGTTTGGTCAACATTTTCAAAGGTTGTAAGTTTGGGCAAGCCCACAAATACTTTTTACTAACGCTGTTGTGTTCAAGCCGGCAAACAGCGTGGCTGTTTGCACCTGATAAATTGTTATATCGGAAGATATTATGAACCCGCAAGCCTTTAAAAAGGCTTGACCTAAATTTGTTAATTACTTAACTTAAACAGTACGATAAAAAACCTTTATAAACGATCTAAATTAAAAGCCGAACACAAAATCTGTGCTCGGCTTAATGCATTCAAAAATCAATCATATTCTATTGTATAACTTTCTGTATTTCCGGTAATCTTTACGGTATGCTCTTTATTATCCGCATCTTTTACTTTAACTTATGCCTTTCCGTCGGCAAGGTCATCAGTAATATCAATGCTATAATTAAGATCGGCAATTTCAAGGTAAACTCTTCCGTCTTTGCTCACTAAGTTTGCATCAACACTTTCGCTATATTTGACTTTATCGTCACCAACCAAATCGGTTTTTACAATTTCGTTGCTTTGATCGTCAACCGTAACAACAAGGATGGTTTCAAACAAGCTTTCACCTGTTGCTGCATAAACTACAGCGTTACTTGCCACAAGCAAAATTACGGCGGCTGCAACAATATAAATCACCTTACGAACAGCGTGTGTCTTTTTATTAGTTTTTTCTTTATTCATAGCCTGCACCTTTCTTAAGAGCTCATCAGATGCGTGAATATCATCAAATGTGCTCTTGTAAAATTCTTTATTATTTTTAAATTTGTTCATCATTCCACGCCTCCTTTAATTGTACCCTTAGCTTTTTTCTTGCTCTCATAAGTCGGGTTTGCACATTGGTTTCGGAAATGCCGAGTATTCGAGAAATTTCCCGTACACTGTAGTCCTCATAATAATATAAATGCAAGACTATACTGTATTTTTGTGGAAGTGACATTACTTCGGCAAAGAGCTCGGATTTTTCATTTTCAATATATACCGGCTCTTTTTCAAGCTCCTCAAAAGAAGATATTTTTTTGTTCCACGGAGATTTCCAAATATTTTTACATTCATTTACCGCAACCCTGATAAGCCATCTTCGGATATGATCTTCGTTTTCAAAATCTATATCAGATTTTAACAGCTTTAAAAAGGTATTCTGAACAGCGTCTTCCGCATCGCTTTTGTTTTTGCAAATATTTATTGCACTGCGATACACAATATCAATGTATTGCTCAGATATTCGATTAAATTCGTTGTCAGTCATACCTTTCCTCCTTATGAAATTTTTACTACGAAAGACCTTTCAATATATGAACAATTTAAATGGCAAAAATATCACAAAGTAAATAAAAAATTTTTGTTTAGCACACAAGTTAAGCTAAATAATTAAAAAATTTAGGTCAAGCCTTTTTAAAGGCTTGCGGGTTTGGCTATTGTTAGATTGCGTTAGCAAAAAGTATTTGTGGGTTTGCCCACACACCCACGACCTTTGAAAAGGTCGACCAAACTTTTATAATTGCTTGACAAAGCAGTATGCTAAACCATAATTTATTATTGTTATCCAGCATTAAAAATAGACCTTACACAAACTTTCACGCACAAATGGCAAATAAAAAAGCACTACCGAAGTAGTGCTGTAATTTCAAAACTCACCTTAAAGGTGTATATTAAATGGAGTACCCTGAAAACTGAATAAAGATTAAGCAAATTGAGATAAGCAATATTGTAAATACTTTAATAAGCTGACCAAAAGACTCTTGTGGTCAAGCCCTCGACCTATTAGTACTGCCAAGCTAAATGCCTCACGACACTTACACACGCAGCCTATCAACCTCGTAGTCCTCAAGGGGTCTTACTTGCTTATGCAATGGGATATCTAATCTTGGAGTCGGCTTCACGCTTAGATGCTTTCAGCGTTTATCCGTTCCGTACGTAGCTGCCCAGCCGTGCCATTGGCATGACAACTGGTGCACCAGAGGTACGTCCATCCCGGTCCTCTCGTACTAAGGACAGAGCTCCTCAAATATCCTGCGCCCACGACAGATAGGGACCGAACTGTCTCGCGACGTTCTGAACCCAGCTCGCGTACCACTTTAATCGGCGAACAGCCGAACCCTTGGGACCGAATACAGCCCCAGGATGTGATGAGCCGACATCGAGGTGCCAAACCTCCCCGTCGATGTGGACTCTTGGGGGAGATCAGCCTGTTATCCCCAGGGTAGCTTTTATCCGTTGAGCGACGGCATTTCCATTCACATACCGCCGGATCACTAACTCCAACTTTCGTTACTGCTCGGACCGTCATCCTCGCAGTTAGGCTGGCTTTTGCGTTTACACTCTGAGGCACGGTTTCCGTCCGTGCTGAGCCAACCTTTGAGCGCCTCCGTTACCTTTTCGGAGGCGACCGCCCCAGTCAAACTGCCCACCTGACAATGTCCCCCGACCGGATTCACGGTCGCAGGTTAGAATTCCAGAAACCTAAGGGCGGTATCCCAACAATGACTCCGTATAAGCTGACGCTCATACTTCCCAGTCTCCCGCCTATCCTGTACATAGATTTCCGAAACCCAATATCAGGCTACAGTAAAGCTCCATGGGGTCTTTCCGTCTTGCCGCAGGTAACCGGCATCTTCACCGGTACTACAATTTCGCCGGGTGGGTAGTTGAGACAGTGCCCAGATCGTTACACCATTCGTGCGGGTCGGAACTTACCCGACAAGGAATTTCGCTACCTTAGGACCGTTATAGTTACGGCCGCCGTTTACCGGGGCTTCAATTCGGAGCTTGCACTCCTCCTCTTAACCTTCCGGCACCGGGCAGGTGTCAGCCCCTATACTTCATCTTTCGATTTGGCAGAGACCTGTGTTTTTGCTAAACAGTCGCCTGGGCCTATTCTCTGCGGCTCTTTCGAGCACTCCTTATTCCGAAGTTACGGAGTCAATTTGCCGAGTTCCTTAACTACCCTTCTCCCGCTGGCCTTAGAATTCTCTTCCTGTCCACCTGTGTCGGTTTGCGGTACGGGCGTCTACTTCTATTCACAAAGCTTTTCTCGCCATACGCCACATTTACTTCCCTACTCTTATTTCAGTCCCTTGCGCCCGGGTCAACCATCGCCCGGGTTAAACGCTTTGTATGTGTCCCTTTGTTTAAATTGTAGACGGTAACGGAATGTCAACCGTTTGTGCATCGGCTACGCCTTTCGGCCTGACCTTAGCTCCCGACTTACTTGGAGCGGACGAACCTTCCTCCAAAAACCTTAGACTTTCGGCCATTAAGATTCTCACTTAATTCTCGCTACTTATTCCGGCATTCTCACTTCTGTACAGTCCACCGCCGCTTTCGCTACGACTTCACTCCGTACAGAACGCTCTCCTACCATACCTTGCGGTATCCTAAGCTTCGGTGTATAGTTTAGCCCCGTTAAATTTTCGGCGCAGAATCACTCGACCAGTGAGCTATTACGCACTCTTTTAATGAGTGGCTGCTTCTAAGCCAACATCCTGGTTGTCTATGCAATTCCACATCCTTTTCCACTTAACTATACTTTGGGACCTTAGCTGTAGGTCTGGGCTGTTTCCCTTTTGACAATGAAACTTATCTCCACTGTCTGACTCCTGGAAAACGATTATCTGGCATTCTTAGTTTGATAAGGTTCAGTAACCTCTCGGCCCCTAGCCAATTCAGTGCTTTACCTCCAGTAATCTATTCCAAGGCTAGCCCTAAAGCTATTTCGGAGAGAACCAGCTATCTCCGGGTTCGATTGGAATTTCTCCGCTACCCACACCTCATCCGCTACCATTTCAACGGGAGTCGGTTCGGTCCTCCATGGAGTTTTACCTCCACTTCAACCTGGACATGGGTAGGTCACCCGGTTTCGGGTCGAATACAACTGACTTCATGCGCCCTTTTCAGACTCGCTCTCGCTACGGCTTCACACCTTAAGTGCTTAACCTTGCCAGTTACATTCACTCGCCGGACCATTCTACAAAAGGTACCCGATCGTTCGTTGATGAACTTTCGGTGCTTGTAAACACAAGGTTTCAGGTTCTCTTTCACTCCCCTTCCGGGGTGCTTTTCACCTTTCCTTCACAGTACTTCTTCTCTATCGGTCACCGAGTAGTATTTAGGCTTGGAGGATGGTCCCCCCGTATTCCCACCGGGTTTCACGTGTCCGGCGGTACTCTGGATACAGTCTGATGTCTTAACTTTTCGCCTACAGGATTTTCACCTTCTTTGATTGCCCTTCCCATGACATTCGGCTAAATCTCGACAATTCATTATACTGTCCGAACCCCTAACATATTACTACATTAGGTTTGGCCTCTTCCGCGTTCGCTCGCCACTACTTACGGAATCTCAGTTGATTTCTCTTCCTCGCCCTACTTAGATGTTTCAGTTCAGGCGGTTCCCCTCATATACCTATGTATTCAGTATATGATGATTAGACTTTCCTCTAATCGGATTGCTCCATTCGGAAATCTACGGATATAACGCTCACTTACAGCTCCCCGTAGCTTATCGCAGTTAGTCACGTCCTTCATCGGCTCTCGGTGCCAAGGCATTCCCCTTGTGCTCTTTGTAGCTTGACCATTTGAGATATCTTTTGGTTCTTCTTTGTAATGTAAATTACTCTTTTTTCGCAGTTTAATAAGCCATTAGTTTTTAACTAATCTTTTATTACCCTTTAAGCTAATTGTAGTATTTATTACCTTCGTTTAACGCTTTCTCTTATTTGAGTTTGTCAAGTTTCATTCTCTTCGCTATTCTTTAAATAACTCCCACTCGTCTAATCTGTTACAATCACTAAAGTGATTTTACAGCTTAGTCCTCGTCAGTCGTTATTTAAAGGCTTCGAGATTCAACTCTTCTTGTTAAAACCTGTCAATAATTACTTTTCTCGCTTTATCTGCTATACTTTATTCAGTTTTCAAGGTACTTTCTTTGAGTACTTTCGTACTCTTGGTGGGCTTAAGTGGACTCGAACCACCGACCTCACGCTTATCAGGCGTGCGCTCTAACCGGCTGAGCTATAAGCCCATATTTCCGGCTTTTCGGTTATTCCCTCAAGCCTTTGGTGGAGATAAGCGGGATCGAACCGCTGACCCCCTGCTTGCAAAGCAGGTGCTCTCCCAGCTGAGCTATACCCCCGTATATCTCGGGCAGGACCCTGAAAATTAAACAACGTTTCAATAAATTACTTCCGTAACTGACCTTGGATGTTATATCAGCTTATTTCATCTGATAAAGTCTCCATAGAAAGGAGGTGATCCAGCCGCACCTTCCGATACGGCTACCTTGTTACGACTTCACCCCAGTCGCCAATCCTACCTTCGGCAGCGTCCTCCTTGCGGTTAGACTACTGACTTCGGGTATTACCGGCTCCCATGGTGTGACGGGCGGTGTGTACAAGGCCCGGGAACGTATTCACCGCAGCATGCTGATCTGCGATTACTAGCAATTCCATCTTCATACAGGCGGGTTGCAGCCTGCAATCTGAACTGAGAACATTTTTAGGGGTTTGCTCCACATCACTGTATTGCTTCCCTCTGTTGATGTCCATTGTAGTACGTGTGTAGCCCAGGTCATAAGGGGCATGATGATTTGACGTCGTCCCCACCTTCCTCCGTTTTGTCAACGGCAGTCCTATTAGAGTGCTCTTGCGTAGCAACTAATAGCAAGGGTTGCGCTCGTTGCGGGACTTAACCCAACATCTCACGACACGAGCTGACGACAACCATGCACCACCTGTCTCTACTTTCCCCGAAGGGCACCTAACATATCTCTATCTCGTTAGTAGGATGTCAA
>ENA-OQCO01000328-OQCO01000328.1-human-gut-metagenome-genome-assembly--contig:-NODE-328-length-27197-cov-3.652900_pt1 | contig 27197 bp, 29 predicted proteins | sample MGYA00242500_ERZ504582 | MGnify/ENA primary metagenome ERZ504582 (study PRJEB26092, sample SAMD00036346) | human gut metagenome | host: Homo sapiens | study: EMG produced TPA metagenomics assembly of... | reverse complement strand
TGGTGATATGATTAAAAACATATCGGGAAGCGGCGGAGCATGGGGAATTTCCGCAAGCTATTCGGAGCCTGGCAGAAACTCGGCACCGCAGGGAGCGTCCGTGCGGCTTTGGGAGGGATTTCTCATGGGAAGACCTCCGACGGAGAATCTTCCGTCGGTCAAATTGCTCAAAAGGGGCGGGGGAGAGCGTCCTTGTTCTGAGCGGTGACGGAATTACGGATATTGACCTTTCAGCCGTGATTCGCGCGCATGAGCAAAGCGATGCTGCTGCAACGATAGTTCTGAAACGTGTTGCGGAACCCACGGAATACGGCGTTGCATTGCTGGACGAAAACGGCACGATAAAAGGTTTTTTGGAGAAGCCGGAGCGGAGCGAAGTGTTCAGCGATTATGCGAACACAGGAATATATATCCTGAACGGCGATGCACTGGAACTTATCCCGAAGGATACGGATTTTGATTTTTCAAAGGATTTGTTTCCTGAAATGCTGCGTCGCGGAATGAAAATCCGCGGTCATGTAACTGACGCGTACTGGTGCGACATCGGCGATATTGCCCAATATAGACAAGCACAGCAGGATATGCTGAACGGAAAATGTGCGTTTTCAACCATAGCAAAGGATTGCGGCGGCGTGCTGATTGAACCGAATGCAAACATTTCCGGGCGTGCAAAGCTGATTCCGCCCTGTTATATCGGCAGCGGCGCAAGAATTGCGGACGGAGTTTGCATTGAACCGTATTCGGTTGTCGGGAGCGCATCGTCAATTGAAGAGGGTGCAAGCGTAAAACGGTCGGTTTTGTTTGAGCGTTCACACATAAGATTTGATTCCGAGCTGCGCGGAGCGGTTGTGTGTGAGGATGCAAAAATCGATGAACGTGTTTCGCTTTTTGAGGGGAGCGCGATCGGAGCGGGAACTCATGTCGGTGCGGGCGTGACTGTTCTTCCGAACGTTTGCATTTGGCCGCATAAACAGATTGAAAACGGAAGCAGCTGCAAGGACAATATCGTTTGGGGCAGCACCGCGCGCCGTGTTGAATTTGACGGCTGCATTGTTCACGGGTATGCGGATGAACAGATGACTCCGGAGGCGGCGCTGCGTGTCGGAGCGGCTTTTGCTTCAAGATTTGCTCTGCCTGCAAAGGCGGCTGTCTGTGCATCGGGTGAGCCGATTTCGGTCGTGCTGAAGTATGCGGCGCTTGCGGGCATTGCGTCGCAGGGCGTTGATGCCGAGGCCGTGAATGCCGCAAGCATATCCGCATTCTCGTATACCGTGCGCAAAACAGGCTGCGCGGGGGGAATCTATGTCAATAACAACGGAAGAAACGCCGAACTTGTGTTGTTTGATGAAAACGGCATTGAACTTTCGCCCGATGCAATGCGCTCTGTGCGCGCCGGTTTCCTTTTCGGCGAACAGAAGCCCACTCTTGATGCCGAACTCGGCATAATCGGAAATCTGAACGGGCTTGAAGAAGCTTATGAGCAGCGTCTTCTCTGCGGCATTCGGCGTGAACTGATGCTGAATAACAAGCGCACGCTGCGTATCGGTGCGCCCGAACAGTCCGGCAGGGTGATAAGCAGGGTTTTGCTGCGGCTTGGCTGGAATGTTGAAAGAAGCTGCGCGGAAAACGGACTTTCCCCCGTGTTTGACGAAAACACGATTGTGGTTCAAATTGATAATGACGGCAAAATCAGCTTGTCAATAAGCGGGGATATCATATTGGGCAACAGCGAGGTGCAGACGGTTATCGCGAGGTCGCTTGCCGTAAACTGCGGCGGCGGAGCATTCGGACTGCCGGAAAAGGAAGAGGGTGCCGAACTGTTGGTCGTACCCGTTTCATTGCCGGAGCCCTATCGTGATGAGATAAAGAAGCAGGGTGTTCAGCTTATATACTCAAAGGAAAGCTTGGCCGAGCAGCGACGGCTGTCCTTTGCAAGAAACGCATATTACCCCGCACTGTATGAGCCGGAAGCGGCGGTCGTGAAGCTTTGTGAGATGTTTGTTTCGGGAGAGTTGAAAGATTATGCGGAAGCTCTGCCAAAAGTCTATACTTCGGAAAAGAGCATACGCACCGCATGGAAAGATATCGGCAGAATGCTCCGGATGCTTGCAGAGGGCGAAAAAAACGGAGAACTTGTTGACGGTTTGCGCCTAAAGCGTGACACGGGCTGGGTGTGTGTTCGTCCCGCCGGAACTGCGGATGCTTCCTTCCGCATCGTTGCCGGCAGCAGGGACAGTGAGTACGCAAAAGAACTTTGCGATGTATATGTTGAAAAACTGACGAGGCTTCGCGACAGCGAAAAAGATAAGAACTCATAAAGCATATAAAACCCTGAAAGCCGGTTTGTGCTTCGGATTAAAACGAAAACAACGGAAAAGCACGGAAGTTCCCGTGCTTTTTCGTTTATCGTGATTTATGTGAGGTTTCGATGTTTATATAACCGCTCAGTTTTTACCGGCGGATTTGTTTGACTTAACTTTGCCGACAATGAGCTTGGTCAAAACACCGATAATGAGTGCGGTTGCAATGTTCGGAATTTCAACCACGCCTCCGAAGTTGAGGGAGAGCCCGCCGATGCCCGTGACGAGAATCGCACTTACAACGAACAGGTTCTCGGATTCGCCGAGATCAACTTCATGAAGCATCTTAAGGCCGCTGACAGCAATGAAGCCGTAGAGTGCAATGCAGATACCGCCGACAACGCAGCTGGGAATCGTGTTGACGAATGCAACAAACGGCGTAAAGAACGAAAGCAGAATCGCCATGATTGCAGTAAGACCGATGGTGGAAACGGAAGCATTGCCGGTGATAGCAACGCAGCCGACGCTTTCGCCGTAGGTTGTATTGGGGCAGCCGCCGAAAATCGCACCGACAATGGAGCCGACGCCGTCGCCGAGAAGGGTGCGGGGCGAGACCGGGGTCCTTAATAAGATCGCGGTCAATGATTGAACCGAGGTTCTTGTGATCTGCAATATGCTCGGCAAAAACAACGAACGCAACGGGCGCAAACAGTGCAAAGAGCTTGACAACGGCGGCAACATCGATTTTGCCCGCACCTTCGTTGAGCGCGCCGAGGAAGGTGAACTTGGGCAGGGAAATGAAGCTGCCGAAAGTTACGGTTTCAAAATTGTTTGCCAAGGGGGAATAATCAACGATTTTAAGGTAATCAATGCCGCATTTGCTGCCGATAACGGTGAATACGGATGCAGCGACATACCCTGCGGCAATGCCGATGATAAAGGGAATCAGCTTCATCGTTTTTGTGCCCTTAACGGATGCAAGCACCGTTGCAAAGAATGTGATGATGCCGATAAGAATGCACACAAGGTTATAACCGTCGGGAGAGGCGGCGGTGTTGTTGATATTGTTGATTGCGGAACCGCAAAGGTTGAGACCGATAAGCGCAACTACCGGGCCGATGACAACGGGGGGGAAGGAGCTTGTCAACCCAGTTTGTGCCGGCAAAATGAACGATAAGAGCAATGATGACGTAAACAATACCTGCAATGAATGCGCCGATAAGAATGCCGAAATAGCCGAATGAACATGCGCCGATCAACGGGCTGATGAATGCAAAGGAGCTGCCCAGGAAAACAGGGCTCTTTTTCTTTGTGAAAAGAATGTAGACAAGGGTGCCTGCGCCTGCGCCGAACAATGCTGCACCCTGGTCAAGGATTGCTTCACCGAATGCGCTGTTTACAAGGGTCGGAACAAGCAGTGTTGCCGCTATGATAGCAAGCAGCTGCTGGAATGCGAAAACAAGATTCGCACGGAACTTGGGTTTGTCGTTGACGTCATAGATAAGTTTCATCGTCGTTTTCTCCCTGAAAGTATTTCGGACGGAAGGGTAAATTCGAAACGGAAGAGTGCAGAAGGGCAAAATAAAAGCTTTGCCGCACAGCAAAGCATACAGAAAAACAAAAAGCAACAGCCGATTCGGGCATAATGCCCGGGACACAGCTCCAATTTATTCATAAGTCCGTAAATCTTGCCGGCATCTCCGTACCGCTCTTAAAGATCCATCTTGAATAAGATAACACTTTTGGCGGTGTATGTCAATAATTTGTGACAATATATTACTGAAAACTATTAAAATCATGTCAAAAAAACATGAAATACAGCATCTGTCAAAACCTGTAAAAAAGGCTTGTTTTGTGGTATAATTCAATAATGCTCGGCAAACTTCGGGCGATTCAAAGCCGATCTGATATATACATAGGGAGGTGCGGCAATGAGTAAATACGAACCGCTGTGGAATTACGTTATGCAGCATGAACCGGGGCAATTCAGCCTAACCTTCGATGAAATCGAGGATGTGCTCGGCTTTCAAATCGATCATTCTTTTCTGAAATACAAGAAAGAGCTTGCAGAGCGCGGAGCAGAGGTTCTACGCATTTCGCTGAAAAACAAAACGGTTCATTTCATGCTGCCGAAATAAAAACTGCGCATACAGGCTGCGCGGATAAGAGCAGCGGAATTCAATTGTTGATAAGCTTTTAAAGTAACTTTAAACAGACTGCAACAAAAACACATATGTGTTTGCGGCAGTCTGTTTTATTCCAAACATTCAAGTATTTGTCAGAATTCTGCGATTTGTTTCGGTGCGAAATTTAAAAAGTCGGCCGAACAAAGTGAGTAGCGTATGCCGTCCAGCGTCCCGTTAAAGCCGAGCCTGCATGACTGCGCATGAAGATGCCCATACACAACCTGCTGCACGGGATACTGCGAAATAAGCTCCGTAAAAGCCGTCCGCATGCCGTTTTCGGCAACAGGTGGATAATGCAGCATCGTTATGACAGGCGCACGCCGAGCCGCCTTAAGCGACATTTCAAGCCGTATCAATTCGCGGTTGAAAATCTTTTCATCGGCTTTTCCGAAGTTGGCAGCCGAAGGAAGCATCCAACCGCGTGAACCGCATACCGAAAACGTACCCATATCAACCGAATCATTCTGAACAATATACATACCGGCGGGCAAAACGGCGCGTATCCTCGTCGGCGATGCCCACCAGTAGTCGTGGTTGCCGCGGATAAGAATCTTTGCGCCGTTAAGCTCCGCAATTGAGTTCAGATCGTCAACGGCGTCTTCAAGATACATTGCCCAGCAGATATCGCCCGGAACAAGCACACAGTCGCTTGGGGAGACGAGACTCTGCCATGCATCAAATATCTTTTCTCTGTGCCTATCCCAATTGGAACCGAAAACATCCATTGGTTTATCGGCTTTGCCGTTAAGATGCAGATCTCCGATTGCGAATAGTTTCATCAGAATATTACCGTTAAGTCAGTCTGCTGCCGATAAAGCAGCGGGGCTATGCGGGGACGCAATGCTGTCAATCGTCGCCGTTTTCGCGGTCTTCGTCAATATAGCCTTCATCGTCATCATCGAAGCTGCCGTCAAGCTCCGGAATTTCCGTTTCGGGAATTTCCGCTTCGTCAAGGGGCACGCCGACGTCCTCCATGTCTGAATTATCCATTTCGTCGAGTGCGGCAATGGTCTTATGCTGCTTGCCGAGCCTTTCCTGACGCAGACTCTCTTTATAACATGCGGCACAAAGCTCCTTGCCCTTCATGGCGGGATTCTCGCCGCATTCAATGCACATCAAAACCTCGTTGTCATCATCGGAGGCTTTGCGCTTTCTTGAACAAACATCGCAAAGCTGTTGGTCATCACGAATATAATTCAACTCACATCTCGGACATTTCTTGTAGCCCATGGTTTAACCCTCGAAAAAATAATTTATTTATTGCCGATTTGATTTTATGAACACGGGTGCGGCAATCGACCCGCATTGCTTTGATAAGCGGTGATTGAGACGGATACGCTCTGCGCTTTTTGCCCGCATCAATCAACGCCTACCATATTATGCTGACATTGCCCCGTCATGTCAATAGGCAATTGCATAAAAATTGAAAATTTGTCCCCAAAAGTTTTCCGAAAACAAATCAGCGCCGCCGGTTGAGCTGCCGCTTGATATGCCGGGTTTCGTTTCGCAAACGCTCGGAATAATCGGGCAGCGGACAAAAAACATGATTCTGCGCCCTTTTTGCCGAAACAAACTTAAACCGGAGTTTTTTCGGACGCCGAAATTGTTTCCGCTGCGGGGGCGGAAGGATTTGAATCAGCTTCCGTTTCGGAATCATTGCCGATCATGTCACCGTAAGCAACCGCTTCGAGCCTTTCCAGCAGCTCCGATCTGCCGTCACCGGTTTCACTCGAATATGCAATTGCATACGGTGGTGCGCCGAGTTCGCGGGCACGGGCAACCGCAGCCTGTTTGCGTCGCGTTTTTGCCAGTTTATCGGCTTTGGTTGCAATGAGCGTGTACGGAATCGCATAATAGAGTATGTACTTAAACATTTGTTTATCATCGCGAGTCGGCTCGTGGCGAATATCCACAAGCATGAAAATATGCTTCACCCTTCCGGAGGCAAGGTAGCTTTCGATAAGTTCACCCCATTGTGCCTGCTCCTGCTTTGACGCCTGTGCAAAGCCGTATCCGGGAAGATCTACAATGTAGAAATCCCCGTTGATGCGAAAATAGTTTATAAGCCGCGTCTTTCCGGGTTTTTGTGATGTTTTTGCAAGTTTATTCATGTTGCAGAGCGAGTTTATAATTGACGATTTGCCGACATTTGATTTGCCGACGATTGCAATTTCGGCACCGCCCTCGGAGGGATAGCCCCCGTTTTTACCGACGCTCGTTACAAATTCAGATTTTTTAATCCTGAGCATATTCAAAAATCTCCTGAACCGTTGTGCAAGGCATTTTAGCAGGATTTCATGAAAATGTAAACAAGAAAATTTTTATATACAGCACACCGCCGGTGCCTCCTGCGTTTCCGCCGGGTTTTTTTGCGGCGGTTTATCGGCATTGAACCCGATGTGCGGTCGGATGCACACGAACTTAAAAGAATGCTTTTGCACAAAACAAAAAATACGCTTTCCGGATGAGTTTTGTCGAATCAGAAACTATTTCAATTGCTTTTCCGATTTTCGACGTAAAAGGCGAAAAAACCTGAATAAATTATTCCGAAAATGTCCATTATTTGAATATAAGAAAAACGTTGAATAACAATTGCTTATCAAAGATTTGTTGTTTGACGTGTTAATCGAAAAACAAACTTGAATCGGAGGTCGGCAATGGCAATCAACAAAGTGGAAATCTGCGGCGTGGACACCGGGAAACTTCCGCGTATCAGCTATAAAAAGAGCACTGAGCTGCTCGAACGGATAAAATCAGGTGATGAATCGGCGCGTGATGAATTTATTCAGGCGAATCTGCGGCTTGTGCTGAGCGTTATTCAAAGGTTCTCAAACCGCGGCGAACAGCCGGATGATTTGTTCCAGGTCGGCTGCATCGGGCTGATTAAAGCGATCGATAATTTCGATTTGAGCCATAATGTCCGCTTCTCCACATATGCCGTGCCGATGATTATCGGTGAAATCAGGCGATTCCTTCGCGACAACAGCAGCATAAGAGTCAGCCGCTCTCTGCGCGACACGGCCTATCACGCGATGCAGGTCAGAAGCAGGCTGGTTGATGAAAAGGGTGTTGAACCAAGTTTAAACGAAATAGCTGCAGAATTGGGCGTTCCCGAGAGCGACGTTGTTTTCGCCTTGGATGCAATTTCCGATCCGATTTCGCTCAATGAACCTATTTTTCGGGATGACGGTGATGCGGTCTATATTGTGGACCAGGTCAAGGATGACACGGCGGACGATAATCGCTGGCTGGACGGCATTGCAATTTCAACAGGCATGAGCAAACTCTCGGAACGTGAAAGAAAAATTTTACAACTTCGCTTCTTTAACGGGAAGACACAAACGGAGGTTGCAAAATCGGTCGGCATAAGTCAGGCGCAGGTGAGCCGCCTTGAAAAAGCAGCTCTTGCAAGGATGCGGAAGTTTGTATAATGCGTTCCGCTCAGCGCAGTAAGCCCGCTTTGCGCACTACGCGTACGGCGAAAAAATTTATTCCATGCCTTTTTAACATACTGTTAACTTTGGTTGCAAACTAATCAGGCTGACAAGAAAATGTGGCAATTGCATGTACTTAATAAGTCAAAATTAGTACAAATGCTGTTTTGTGGCTTTTTTTGGTGCCAACAGGGCAATTTTTGTTAAAAATTCTTGAATGCGGTATTGCAATTTTTAGCCGGACAGAGTAGAATATAACCAGTGAATACAATATATGTGAGGTAAAGACTATGATTATCAAAGACGTATCCGCTGCAGAACTCGAAGTAATGGAGATTATCTGGGCAGCAGGCAAACCCGTTATCATCACCGACATTTGGCAGGCAATCGAGGGCCATGACTGGACTTATCAGACCGTTCAGACTTTCGTTAACCGCCTCAACATGAAGGGCTTCATCAAAATCGTCGGCAAGAAGGTTCGCAGCTTCGAATATCTGCCCCTTCTTACCCGTGCAGAATATGTTGCACAGACCCGCGGTCATCTGCTCAACGGCAACGAGGGCGCAAGTCTCTCCGATTTCGTCGTTGCAATGCAGAAGCTCGGTCGCTGCAATGCTGCCGATCTTGAAAAGCTTGCCGAAACCGTAAAGCTTCTCAGGGGCTGATTTGATGACACGGCAGGCTCTGCCCGAGCAGTTTCTGCCGGATGAAAACTCCTAAAGTATTTTCAACACTTATCTCCCAAAAACCGCAGGGCTTTCCGCTCTGCGGTTTTTTCGGGTGCGGACTCCGTGAATCGGCTCTTGACTCCGTGCCGAGTGCTGACAACGAGTTGTTTTCGGTTTGATGCAGACAGCCGTATGCATCAGGAAACATAAAACCCGCACGGGGGATATAATACCGTGCGGGTTGATTATGCATGGCCGGCGGCTGTAAGCCGCTCAAACTCAGAACTCGATTTTTTTCTCGATATAGGGAACAAGTTGGTCAATGGGCAAACGAATCTGCTGCATTGTGTCCCTGTCGCGAACGGTGACGGTGTCCTTCTGCATATCGTTGGCGGGATCGCCTTCAACAGTTTCGAAATCAACTGTTATGCAGAGCGGGGTACCGATTTCGTCCTGGCGGCGATAACGTTTGCCGATTGCACCGGTCTCATCGTAATCGACCATGAAATGCTTGGACAGCATTGCATAAAGCTCTTTGGCTTTGTCGCCGAGCTTCTTCTGAAGCGGAAGAACGGCGGCCTTGTAGGGAGCGAGCGCGGGATGCAGATGCAGAACGTTGCGAACATCGCCGTTTTCGAGAGTCTCCTCATCGTAGCAATCGCAGAGGAATGCGAGAGCCATGCGGCCTGCGCCGACGGAGGGTTCGATACAATAGGGAATGTATCGGGCATTCGTGAACGGATCCATGTATTCCATGCTCTTGCCGCTGTGTTCCGCATGAGCTTTAAGGTCATAATCGGTGCGGCTTGCAACGCCCCAGAGTTCACCCCAACCGAACGGGAAACGATATTCGATATCGGTTGTGCCGTTGGAATAGTGGCAAAGCTCTTCGGGTGAATGTTCACGCCTGCGCAGCCGTTCCTCACTCATGCCGAGGCTGCGGAGGAAGTTGTAGCAATAGCTGCGCCAGTAGTCGTACCATTCAAGTTCCGTGCCGGGTTCGCAGAAGAATTCAAGCTCCATCTGCTCAAATTCCCTTGTGCGGAAAATGAAGTTGCCCGGAGTGATTTCGTTGCGGAAAGATTTGCCGATCTGTGCAATTCCGAACGGGATTTTTTTGCGCATCGTGCGCTGAACATTTTGAAAGTTGACAAAAATGCCCTGCGCGGTTTCGGGACGAAGATAAATCTCGTTTGCCGTGTTTTCGTTGACACCCTGGAAGGTTTTGAACATCATGTTGAATTTGCGGATGCCGGTGAAATCATGCTTTCCGCATTCGGGGCAGACAATGCCCTTTTCGTTGATGTATGCTTCCATCTGTTCGTTTGTCCAGCCGTCGGGGTGAACATCGGCAAGACCGTTTGCTTCGGCATAATCTTCGATAAGCTTATCGGCGCGGAACCTTGCTTTGCAGGCTCTGCAATCCATGAGCGGATCATTAAAATTGACAACGTGCCCGCTTGCAACCCATACTTCGGGGTTCATCAGAATCGCGCAGTCAACGCCGACATTATAGGGGCTTTCCTGAACGAATTTGCGCCACCATGCGCCTTTGATGTTGTTAAGGAAAAGAACGCCGAGCGGACCGTAGTCCCAGCAATTCGCCAACCCGCCGTAAATTTCCGATCCTGAGAAAATGTAGCCCCGGTTTTTACACAGAGCTACAATCTTATCCATAGAAAATTCTGTTCTCATAGCGATACCGTTGAAAGCAGCAATCAGACGTTACGCTGAACCTTGCCGGAACGCAGGCAACGGGTGCATACATTCATCTTCTTAGGAGTACCATTGACGATGACGTTAACACGTTGTACGTTGGGAGCCCAGATACGCCTGGTCTTCCTGTTGGAATGGCTGACGAGATTACCGCTCATTGCGCCCTTACCGCATACTTCACAAAACTTACCCATTTCGTTACACCTCCTTGCCGAATCTGCCGTGTATGAGGTTGAATGCGATTGAAGGAAAAACCGCAGAATGCGGAACATACCCTGCAAAACCGCATACGAATACACGGGACGAAAATCAAACATCGGTATTTTATCACCTTTTTAAGCAATATGCAAGCACTTTTGCGGCAATCGGGCATATATATTAGCAAAATTTCAAATAATGCTGATGGAAGCTGCACCTGAATGAGCAAAAGCGGCGGCAAATCCGAGCCGCCCGGAGTTTTAGAAATGCAGCTGCGAGTACAAATAAACAAGGTTGAAAGGAATCTTTTATGAAATCGAAAAAAATCGGCAAAACATTGGTGTACATCGTTTCTATTGCGGCTGCGCTTGCGGCGGGAGGAATATCTTCCGTCTTTGCAATGTCCGCCATGAAGGAGTACGGCGCGCTCAGACAGCCGCCGCTTGCGCCGCCGCCGTGGCTTTTCCCGGTTGTGTGGACAATTTTGTTCGTTTTGATGGGGATATCGGCAGCAAGAATATATATTATCAGCAAGCAGGACCGCAGCGGAGGAACAGTTCGGTGCGGAGACAATTCGGATATAGGCGGGCAGGCGGCGTGTGCGCTCCGCGTTTACCTCGTTCAGCTCATTTTGAATATGCTCTGGACGCCGCTTTTTTTCACGCTTAATCTTCGCCTTGCGGCGTTCGTTCTGCTTGTGATGCTGCTCATCACCGTGATTGTAATGGCATGCAGGTTTTTCAAACTTGATAAAGTTTCGGGTATTTTGATGCTGCCGTATATCGCATGGCTGCTTTTTGCAGGTTACCTGAACCTCGGAACATATATTCTGAACGGCTGAATTCTGCCGAAACAACAGGACGAAGGCGGCAGAAATATTAGAAAATATTAGAAAAAATATATAGGCAAAAAACTCGGTTTCGCGGTTGAATAAGGCATGAATTAGCGTTATAATCAATCTAACGGGATTTTCTCGGGAAAAGGTTGAACAGCATTGAATCAACCGCGGCCCGGCTTCCCAAAAACAAGCGAACTATTTTTTCTAAAGGAGTTTTTGCTATGAAATACGATCGTGTTTATAACTTCTCCGCAGGCCCATCCATCCTCCCCGTTGAGGTTCTTGAGAGCGTGCGCGACAACCTTCTCAACTATGAAGGCAGCGGCATGTGCGTCATGGAGATGAGCCACAGGTCCAAGGTTTTCCAGCAGATCATCGATGAAGCCGAACAGGATCTGCGCGACCTTATGAACATTCCCGATAACTACAAGGTCATGTTCATTCAGGGCGGTGCAACGCTTCAGTTTGCAATGTTGCCCATGAACCTTATGAAAAACGGCGTTGCTGACTATATCGTAACCGGCAACTGGTCCAAAAAGGCATATAACGAAGCAAAGAAATACGGCAAGATCAACCTTGTTGCAACCAGCGAGGATCGCAATTACAGCTACATCCCCGATTGTTCCGATCTTCCCATCAGTGAGGATGCGGATTATGTTTACATCTGCGAAAACGAGACGATTCACGGAACCACATACCAGACTCTTCCCAACACCAAGGGCAAGATTCTTGTTTCCGACCAGAGCTCAATGTTCCTTTCAAAGCCCTGCAATGTTTCCGATTACGGCGTTATCTACGGCGGCGTACAGAAGAACATCGGCCCGGCAGGCATGGTAATCGTAATCATGCGTGAAGACCTCATCCGCGAGGATCTGCCCCAGTTCGTTCCCACCTACATGAGCTATGCTACCCATGCGAACAACGGCTCAATGTACAACACCCCCAACTGCTGGAGCATTTACGTCTGCGGTCAGGTATTCAAGTACCTCAAGAGGATCGGCGGCCTTGAAGTCATGGCAAAGATGAACGAAGAAAAGGCAAAGATTCTTTACGATTTCCTTGATGAGTCCAAGATGTTCCGCGGCACGGTTGAAAAGGAATTCCGTTCCTTCATGAACGTTCCCTTTGTAACTGCTTCCAAGGAAACGGATGCGGAAGTTGTTGCCGCAACCAAGGCAGCAGGCTTTGACAACCTCAAGGGCCACAAGAGCGTCGGCGGTCTGCGTGCTTCCATCTACAACGCAATGCCCAAGGAAGGCGTTGTTGCTCTTGTTGATTTCCTCCGCAAATACGAGCAGGAAAATTACAAGGGCTGAGCCTGAGTCCGTTTGCTGTCACTAAATAAAAATGCAGCCGACTGCTGCGGGCAGCGTTTCGCACCCTGCCCGCGACAGTTTTCACCCAATTGATAAATTATACATTATTAAGGAGATTATACTATGCGTATTCTTGCATCAGACGGTATGGAAAAGAATGCTGTTGCCGCACTGCGCGCACAGGGTCATGAAGTCGTTGAACAGTTCTATGAGCCGGCAGAGCTTGCAGAACAGGTAAAGAACTTTGATGTTCTCGTTGTTCGTTCCGCAACCAAAGTTCGCGTTCCCATCATTGATGCGGCATGCGAAACCGGCAAACTGAAGCTCATCATCCGCGGCGGCGTCGGCATCGACAATATCGACCACAAATATGCCGAAGAAAAGGGCATCAAGGTCATGAACACTCCCCGCGCTTCCAGTGATGCTGTTGCAGAGCTTGCAATGGCTCATATGCTCTCCTGCGCTCGCTTCATCAGCGTTGCGGGTCACACCATGCGCGAAGGCAAATGGGAAAAGAAGGCATACAAGGGCATTGAGATTCACGGCAAAACCCTCGGCATCGTCGGTTTCGGCAGAATCGGACAGGCTCTCGGCAGGATGGCTAAGGGCATGGGCATGAATGTTATCGCATTCGATATTTTCCATATTCCCGGCATCGAAGAGCAGACCGGCATCAACTATGTTGAAATGGACGAGCTGCTTGCAAAATCCGATTTCATCAGCGTTCATGCTCCCGCAGTTGACGGCGGCGCAATCATCAAGCTGCAAATATCGCAAAGATGAAGGACGGCGTTGTTATCATTAATACCAGCCGCGGCACCAATGTTGACGAAGCAGCTCTGCTTGATGCACTCAACAGCGGTAAGGTTTATGCAGCAGGTCTTGATGTTTGGGCAGAAGAACCCAGCAAGAACGAGGCTCTTTACAGCCATCCCCATGTCAGCTGCACCCCCCATATCGGTGCTTCCACCACCGAAGCTCAGAAGCGCATCGGTGCTGAAATCGTTGATATCATCGGCAAGTTCTTTGCATAACACAGAATTGCCGAATCGGCAAGTTCTTTGCGTAACTGCGTAACACGGAATTGCCGAACATGCAGGCTCTTTGCTCAGCACAGGGCTGACGAATAATGATTTTTTCTTCGCAGTCGAGGGAGAGCTTCGAATTGCGACAGAACCTGAAATTGCCGCAGCAGCTTTGTGATTCCCGTTTCGGAACCGACACGGCTGCTGCGGTTTTGCTGTACCGTGAACAAACAATAATTGAAGGGGACTAACCTGAATATGAACGAAAACGATGAACTTAATCTGTTTGTTATCTACACCGCAAAACCCGGAATGCGGGAAGCGTTTCTGAACGATGTCAAATCGAGCGGAATTCTTCAGCTGATACTTGATGAAAAGGGCTGTCGGCGGTACGAATACTTTGCCTCTGTTCAAAACCCCGACACACTGCTGCTTGCCGAAACATGGGAAAATGCGGAACTGCAAAAAATCCATATGACGCAGCCGCATATGACGGAATTGAAGGCGATTAAAGAAAGGTATATAGAGTCCACCGAAATCGGCAGGATGATTAAAAACTGACGGCTGAATCCGTGTTAGTGAACCCATGTTAACATGAAAGAGCGGCAGTCGGCCGAAAAAACAGACAAAAACGAAAGAAGTGCAGACGGGCGAAATCGCTCTTCTGCACTTCGATTAAACATATTCGCTTTTTAAAATGAACGACAGCAAAGCTGATTCATTTTGAAAAAACGGTAAAGCAGGATGCAATTAATACTTGCGTTTCCTTGCAGCTTCAGCCTTCTTTTTGCGTTTTACGCTGGGCTTTTCGTAATGCTCACGCTTTCTTGCGTCAGCAAGGATACCTGAACGAGCACATTTACGCTTCCAACGTTTAATTGCGCTTTCCAAGGATTCATTTTCACCAACACGGATTTCCATTATCAGTTTCCCCCCTCTCTCTTGCGGGAAATGAATGATTCAACCCGACCGCGGCCGACTCGAATTACTGATACATTATACTCAATGTTCATCGTTTAGTCAACCTGAATAATGCAAATATATTGAAAAAACAGGAATATACTTATTTCGCCTTATGAGAAGCCGCTTTATCGCGCATTTGAAATGCGTCGGACGGCGGTTCGGTGCGGCAATTTTTTGCAGCGAAGTTGTGATATAATAAGTGAATACCGATTAAATTCGGATATGCGGCACGAAACTTACAAAACTGTAAGCACGGCTGAAAGCCTGTTGTAAGCATGGTATGCTATACTTTTGTTTGTTGAAAGGCGGATAACATCGGATGTTGTGCCTGCCTGCTTAAAAAGCATGAGTTAAATCGCAATGCATTACAGAGCCGGCAAAGATTGGTTTAAGCAGACACTGCTGCCGAGCGGAGTCGGCCGTTACACGGTCGGAAACTCAGGCAAAATCGTAAAAACGCGGAAAGGAATGAGCAAAATGAAAAAAGAGCTTTTTAAACTTGCGCTGCATGGGCTGAAAGGGAAAAAGCGCAGCAGCCTGCTTACGGTTATCATTCTGACAATTTCATTTGCCGCTGTGCTTGTTACGCTTTGCATAACGGGCAGCATTATAAAAACGAATGCGGAATACAGGCTGAACACCTACGGCGCATGGTACGGCGCAATACCGTACGGAATTGAGGGCGATGCGGGATTTTTGAGCACGGTGAACGGCATCGGAGAGATCGGAGCGGCGACGGTCTACGGTCAGGCAGTATCAAAAAGCGGCGTCGCGGTCACATCCGTAGGTTCGGCGGACGGGAATTTGCTCAAAATCGGACGAATCGAATTGCAGGACGGAGAGTTCCCGCAGCATGACAGTGAAATAGCGTTGGAAGCTCCGCTCTTTCAAAACTCGGAAAGAATTATACAATCGGACAGGAGATTGACTTCACCGTTCTTTTTGATGCCGAATCCGTTGATATTGAATCCGAAGAATCCGTTGAAGGGATAAAAATCCCGGTTGAATGCACCTTCACGCTGTGCGGCGTTTTGCGCGAATACTCGAGCCTTTGGCAATTGAGCGAGAACAAGCTTTCAAAACCTATTTGCGGTGCGCTGATCACAAATACGGCGGGAGAAAATTTGCGGACCAAGGCAATTGAAACAGCTGCGCAGCTGAATGAGCAGTCCACAGCGGGGGCGGCGCATGTTTCGGTCGCGGCAGCAAACCGTCAATTCTTTTTTGAAGTTGATGAAGCGGAACGCGGACAGGCAGCGGAGAGTATCAATGCATACATGCAAAAAACACGTCGCGGAACAAATGCGGACAAAGCTGTTTGCATAAACACCGCCGCATTTTCGGATAAATGTGAAGCGAATTATCATTCGTTTTATATTTGCCTGATTCTTGCCGTGACCGTTATTGCAGTGGTCTGCATATACGCTGTTCAGCTCCGCAAGCAGGTCAGAGGAATCGCTCTTTTTCGAAGTATAGGCATAACAAAACGACAGCTGAGACTGCTGCTGACGTTTGAAACGCTGATTCTGTGTCTGCCTGCGCTTGGAGCGGGAACACTGCTCGGAACCATTATAACAAAGCTGATTTTGAAGCTGTTTGTGTATGCAAAATCCGCACCGGTGCAGGTGGACGTTCCGCTGTCGCAGCTTGCAGTCACGGCACTGTGCTGGATTGCAGGGATATTTGCGGCGCGAATGACTGTTTTCCGCATCGCACTTTCAGAGCCGTTGACGGGCAGGATGCATACAGCCCGCCGACGTGCGCATGCGTTTGATGTTTTTCGCCGCACTGCGGTCGTGCTGCTTGCCGCTGTATTCTGCGGTGCGGTTATATTCGGCATTCTGGAATCACTTTATCCGAGAGCCGATATGCATAAATGGCAAAATCAACCTGCATATGTTCTGAATGCGGAATCTTCGGAGGTTGCATTTATCAGGGATGGTCGAAATGCACAGCTATTACTGCGGATATGCTGAAAACCTATCAGAGCATACCCGGCGTCACAAAGGCAGCTGCATTAAATTCGATGACGGTGGAGCTGACGTTCGACGGCGACAAAAACAGCAGCCTTTTCACCGCTTTGCGTGAATATGACCCTCGGTTTGAGGACGGTGCAGCCGTGTGCCTGTATGCCTTATCGAAGGAAAGCCTCGGCACATTGATTGACCCTTCCGCTGTTGATGCGGCGGCATGGCGGGCGTTTTCAAACGGAGAAGGCGTAATAATGTCCTTTCCTGTCGGAACGGACGGCAGAGTGTTTTTTAATCGTGAACACTTCGGCGCAGCCGATTTATCGGCGGGTGATGAAATTTCAGTCGGCTGCTACGGTTCAAAACTCATTCGGGAGGAAGATGCATACAGGTTAGGCGCTTACAGCAAGCTGCTCACAAAAAACGTAAGCATCGCTGCCGTGGCAGAATTCAATCACGAAAAAACCAATCTGATTCTCACAGGTGCTTATCAGCCGTACACAGTATTCTGTTCGGACGAATTCCTGAAAAACATCCTGACGGAATGCGAGCCGGGCAGCCTTTGCGGGAGCTTTGTTACCGGTGACAAAAACGCTGTTGAAGCCGAATACGGCTGTAACACTGCGAATGTATATACCGACCTTAATGCCGGATATGTTTCAACGGACAGTGTGCTTGCTGAAATAACTGCCAAACAAAGCATTTCAATGAACAACAACCGTGAACAGTATGCAGCGTATATACAGGAGGATCTGCAAAAGCTCATATTGATTTACTCGGGATGCGGCTGCATCGCACTTGTCATGCTGCTGCTTATCGGAAACATTCTGACGCTTGAAGCGGAGGGGGAAGAGCGCGAATTCGGCATTCTGCGTGCGCTCGGAATGTCCAAACGTCAGCTTCGGTGGCAGCTGAATTGCCGTGCTGCGCTGCGCGGTGCAGCAGCAGTATTGTGCGGCTGGCTCGTGTATGCGGCATATATGTTTGCTTCCGCAATTTCGCGTTATAAACATCGGCAGGAAGTGAATGCAGACATGAATGTGCTTGATTTTGTGAAATCCGGTCTTTCGGGACTTGCACAGGGGGGAGCGAACGCGCTGACGGTTGTGCTCATTACGGTTAGCTGCGCAGCGATACTCATCCTGCTCTCCCGTGCAGCAAAGCATCGACTGACGAGAAACGATCTTGCGGCAATGCTTCGCGCACGCTGAACGGCCGTTTTGAACGAAAGATGAATCTTGGACGAAAATTTATTGTGAAATATAAGGAGAAAAATTATGTCAATTATTTTGCAGGCAGAAAAACTGTACAAAGAGTACAAAACATCATCCGGAGCGGTGAACGCATTGAACGGAGTCGATCTTTCGATTGAAAAGGGACTTTTCTATGCGATAATCGGAAGAAGCGGATCGGGAAAATCCACCCTGCTTCATGTTCTGAGCGGACTGGACAGGCCGACATCCGGAAAAGTGCTTATCGGCGGCGTGGATATGTTCTCGTTCTCTGACGAAAAAATGGCAATCTTTCGCAGACGCAGCATGGGCTTTGTGTTTCAGCAGTTCAATCTGCTGGATGAGTACTCCGTGCTGAACAACATTTGTATGCCGCTGAGGCTGGACGGCAGGAAGCCGGACGAAACATTTCTTGCAGAGGTTACAAAGATGCTCGGAATCGAAGAAAAGCTGAAAAAGTACCCTTATGAGCTTTCCGGCGGTGAGCAGCAGCGTGTTGCAATAGCGCGCTCGATTCTTGCAAAGCCGCATATCATTTTTGCGGATGAGCCGACGGGCAATTTGGACAAAAAAGCGGGGGAGGACACGCTTAACCTGCTGAGCAGCTGTGCGGCGCGTTTCGGGCAGACTCTGATAATCGTTACCCATGATCTTGAGATCGCAAAAAAAGCGGACAGAATAATTAAAATTGAGGATGGAAAGATTGTCTCAAATCAGCTATAATAAACAATGAACCCCGAACGGGAGTGCGGATGTTGTTGAATGACTGAAAACAGGCAGGAGGTGCAGTGCCGTGAACAAACATATACTTGTCACTGAAGACGATAAAAACGTTGCCGATGGGCTGCGGGAAATTCTTGAAAGCGACGGCTATACCGTTTCATGCGCGGACTGCGCCTCTGCCGCAATGCAGACAATGCGTGACGGCGGTGCGGATCTTGTTATTCTGGACGTACGCTTAGGGCAGGATGACGGTTACGAGCTTTGCCGCAGGATAAGAGAGTTTTCAAATGTGCCGATACTTTTTTTAACTGCATGCAGCAGTGAAATCGAGCTTGTGCGCGGCTTCCGTGCCGGCGGGGACGATTATGTTGCAAAGCCGTTCAGGATGCATGAACTTCTTGTCCGCATTGAAGCTCTGCTGCGCCGCACATCAAAAAAGAGCAGCGGAGTCCTGAGAACCGGAGAACTCAGCTACGACAGCGCGAGCTGCCGCATCAGGCGAAAAGGGAACGTGCTTGAGCTGACCGCAACCGAAACAAAGCTTGCTGCGGCATTGATAACGCATTCGAAACAGACCGTGTCCCGTGAGGAGCTTCTGTATCTGGTTTGGGATAAGGATTCGGCATTTGTGGATGCAAACACCTTAAGCGTGAATATCAGTCGGCTGCGCGATAAACTCGGAAAGGTTAACGGCAAGCCCTACATTGAAACCGTGCGCGGCATAGGTTACCGCTGGACATTGCCCGTTACGGAGCAATAAGAGTTTTTACGGAAGATAACGAACGGAGAAAACGCAATGCAATGGCTGATTTGGCTTGTCGTCCTGCTTGCAGCGGCGCTCGGCGGTGAATTGTTTCATATTTGCAGGCAAAGACGTGAGCTCGACAGGCTTTCAAAGTCGGTTGAGCATTTTTTGCTGTATCCGGAGGACGATATTGAAGAAACATTGAACGAAGGCGCTGTTGCGAATCTTCAAAACGCATTTTCCGAGCTTACGGCACAGTTTTCGCTCATGCGTGCCGCTTCCGCGCATCGTGAAGAAGAAATGACGCATTTTGTTGAAAACATTGCGCATCAAATCAAAAACGCTGCGACCGCATTGCAGATTCGACTGGATATTCTGCAAATGAAATTGAAGCTTCCGGATGAGGTTGAAGCTTTGAAGAAGAGTCAGCTTTGCATGAACCGCCTCACGGACGAGGTGGACAGGGTATTGAAATCAAGCCAGCTTGCATCCGGCAAAATAACGATGGTTCCGGAAAAAATCGATCTTTCAGAAGCAATAAAGGAATGCTGTGATGAACTGAGCCCTCTTGCCGAAGCCCGCAGCGTTGAACTGCTTTTTGAACCAAAGAATTCAATTTGCATTTCCGCGGATGCTTTTTGGCTGCCGCAGGCGATAAGCAACATAATCAAAAACGCCGTTGAGCATACCGCCCGCGGAACTGCCGTTAACGTCATAATCAAAGACTGCATACAGAACATTGAAGTTCGCATTGAGGATCACGGTGCGGGCATTCCGGAGGATGAACTTCCGCTCATGTTTGAACGATTTCATCGCGGAGCCGCCGCAAAAGCAGGCTACGGAATCGGCTTGTCAATGGCCAATGATATTGTCAGAGCGCACCACGGCAGCATCAGAGCCGTGAATATGCAGTCAGGCGCGGCATTCACGATCACTTTGCCGGTGCTCGACGGCATAAAGCCGTATCTGAATGCGGAAGAGGAATAAATCCTGTGTTTTACCGCAATTTTTTGCAAAAACATCCGCAGATACAAATTCGCATTTAAAGCCAACGCACAGGACGCCAAGCTCACGGAGGCAGACAGGCATAACCGTTAATTCTTTGTCAAAATCAATAAATATATTGCAATTTCTGCTCAAATTACTGTATAATTGATAGCATGGAAAAACAAAGAAATAAAAAAGGGTCCTTACCCATCGGTGTGCGCATCATCGGCATTATCATTGCCGTGCTTGCTGCCGCATACGGCTTATATGCCGGAATGGGTAATTCCACAGGAAATTTTGACGGCGAAATGCAGATATTCGCACTTGACGTCGGTCAGGGCGATTCATTCTTCATTATTTCGCCGAACGGCAAAACGATGCTGATTGATTCCGGCGAGTCCTCAAACTCAAAGCAGATTGAGCAGTTTATCCGCGAAAAGGGTGTTCGGCAGCTTGATGTTGTTATCGGCTCGCACACCCATTCGGATCATGTCGGTTCAATGCCGTATCTGCTCGATGCCTTTGATGTCGGAAAATATGTGATGTCCGAAGCGGGGCTTGAAACGAGGATTCAAAAACGAATCAACGCCGTGCTTGAAGAAAAAGACATTCCATGCAGTTATGTATGGGCGGGAGATGTTATTGATTGGGACAGCGACTGCAAGGTGACGGTTCTTTCGCCCGTACCGGAATTTGATGAGTATTCAAAGACGGATTGGAATGAATGGAGCCTTATCATGCGCGTGGAATACGCAAATCACTCGATGATTTTCACCGGAGATGCAACCGTGCGTTCCGAACAGGCTGCAATGCTGAACGATGAGAAATATTTGTTCGATGCCGATGTTTTGAAAGTGCCGCATCACGGTTCAACGACAAGCTCCTCTCTCGGTTTTTTGGAGGCTGTCAGCCCGGAATACGCAATAATTTCCGTCGGAAAAGGCAACAGCTACGGACATCCCGACTACGATACAATTCAAAAACTGAAGCAGGTTAATGCTGAGATTTACCGTACGGACGAGCTTGGCACAATAAACATTGTTTTCAGTGCGGATGACATAAAAATCACATACTGAAGCCTGAAAAAATCTCGGGTAAATAAAGATTGGAGGAAAAAATGTATTGTCCTGATTGCAAAATTGAGGTAGAGTCCGGCGAGTACTGCCCGCTTTGCGGAAGAAAACTCGTGAGGGATTCACACAGCACGGGGACCGTTGTTGATGACAGCTTCAGCGGTGAAGCGGCTCAGGTTTCCGGAAAAAAACGCTGCAAATTCAATTTCAGCAAACCGCTTTGCGCTGTGTTTGCATTGCTGTTGATTTTGAGCCTTGCGATGCCGTGGTTTCATCTGAATGTGAAATATGTTTCGGCAAATGTTGTTGACGACAGGCTGACAATTCTTCAGCTTAAACCGCAGTTCTCATATTATTGCGGCATGGTGTCAAGACTTGCCGGAACTTTCGGCACGGATATGAATCAATACGCGGATTTGATCACGGCAGCGGAGGGTATTTTGCTTGCAGCTGAGAGCTATTTTATGCTCTGCGGAATTCATTTCCTGCTGTTCGGGATTATCGGTTTGTTTTCAAGGGGAAAACTGCGCTACTATTTTGCGCGTGTCGGCAGCACGATGTACATTGTCGGATTGCTGGTGTTGATAATTGCGGTGCTTATCGGCAATGCAAAACTCGGCGCTGCCGTTGCAGCGTTCGGCGCGCAGAATGAGCTGCAAATCTCCGCCTCTGTCAAGCTTACTGCGCACCCGTACATTGCGCTTGCGGCTGCACTTGTTTTCAGAATCTTCGGAATTCGCCTGCTTCGTTATTTGAACGGCGTAAGCTGCCTGAATCGCGGAATAACGGATATTGCAAAACGCGAGTTTCATTGATTCACTGCGTGAATAAAGTACCGAAAACGTACTCAAAGCCCAAACATCGCGGCAGAACGAATTACACGTCCTACGGTGATACGGAAAGCTTCAACGATGGAATCGTAGACTGATATTTGATTTTGAATAACTGCTCAAAAAAGCTTTGCACGCTTGCGTGCAGGGCTTTTTTTGAATAACCGATGAATATATGCATTGGGAAGAATACCGATATGCTCTGCGGGAAGAATAAACCCGACAGAAGGGATGCATGGAGGAATTGTCATGACAATGAATGAAAAAGAACGGGGCATGAAATGCGGCAGAATACATCGGAACAGGAAGGTAATGCTTCCGATTCCGGCATTCATGCTTTTGTGCATGGTTTTTATTATGCTTGCGGGAACTGCGGCGGCGATAATGCCGTTCCCGTCGTCGGAGCTGCTTCAGGTTGATGAGCTGCTGTTCGTGTTATATGCGGCAAATTCCTCGCCTTATGATGAAAGCTGCGAACAGCCGAACATCCCGGCTTCCGTGAGCGGAGAGCGCGGTGAAGAAGATTCGGCTCGCGTTGTGGAAGCATTGCAGAGTTTTTTGAATACGGGCGAAACGGTCAATTTAGAAAAAATGCTGCACCCTGCTCACCTGTCTGCACTGCGGGAAGGCTGCGGCAAGCTTGTTCCGACGTCGGGCGTATCAAAACTCGGTGAATCAATTCGTTCGCTGCTGCTGCACAGAATTGTCGTTAAGCTTTGCGGTGACGGGGCGGCCGACTTTTATCCCGAGCATGTGGAATGCACCGTGGTTTCGGTTGAAAAAACGGATGCAGAGGAAACGGAACGCATAATCGAAAGTGCACGGAGCAACGGCGCAGCTGATGCCTGCGGAGGAATGAATATACGACTGGCAGTAAGCTTTTTGAAAGATGAAAAATTGCTCTGTTTCGAGGAATGCTCTTTGATTGCATTTGAATCGGACTACGGCTGCTGCCTTCTGCCGGAGAGTCTTATAAACGTGATTGCGTGATTTAAGATAGATACATCAAACCCCCGAGAATTCCGTTGACGGATTTCTCGGGGGTTTTTGTTCGGATATCGCTTAGCTTATTCAGCTCTTTTCGAAATACCTATCAGGCAATGCCGAGGAACTGCTTTGCATAAGTGTCGATATACTTGTCGTTCATGCGAATCTTTGTGTTGTTCTTCCACTCAGTGAAACATTCGGAGTAGTGATCCTGTTCCGTTTTTTCGATGTAGAACTTCTTGGCGTTCCTGTAAGCTGCATCATCGTTCTCAGCTTTGATAACGGTATCGCCTGCATCAAGCCTTTCGTTGATGAAGATGAAGTGTACGCCGCCGCCGGAAGTCTTTGTGGTGACTTCTGCGATCTTCTGTCCGTCGGTGGTGGTGTATATCTTGATGCCGTACTTCTTGACGGGGTCGGTCTCGTCGTCGGCGGGTTTATCGGTGGTGGGAGCGTCGGTTGCGGGTGCATCCGTTGAAGGAACGTCGGTGGTTGCGGGAGCATCGGTTGCGGGAACATCCGTTGCGGGAGCATCCGTGGTCTTGGGAGCATCGGTTGCATCGGGTGCGGGGGATGCGGACTCAGCGGGAATCTTCCAATCATCGCCGTAGAAAAGCAGGCAGGCTGCTGCACCGAAACCGTCAAAGTATTTGCTGAGAAGGTCTCGTTCATGATGTAGCCGTGCTCTTTGTAGCCGCCGGGGGAATCGGGATCGGCAGTGGGCTCGGGAGTTGCATCGGGGTTGGGAGTTGCCGAGGGGTCGGGAGTTGCGGACACGAATACGGTGTCGCTCTGGTAATCGCCGTTGGTGACATACTTGTCAACAAACTCGTCGAGGGAGATGCCGCTCTCAAGCGCTTTGCGGATCTCATCAAGCTTTTTGTTCTGTTCATCGGTGAAAACGCCTTCAACGGTATCGCTGACCTTGTCAGAGTTGTCATACTGAACGAGAAGGTGCTTGACGGTGAACATATCGTTGGGAGTGTAGAGGGGGATCATGCCGGAACCGCTGATGTAGGAGTTGTAAGCGGTCATGAACGCGGAAACGTCCTTGCCGTAGCTATCCCTCTGGGAGAGAGTGTTCTCGCTGATGTATTTTTCAAAAGCGGATGCGTCGAATTGAACTTCGGAATAGATTTTTTCCTGAAGCATTTCCATCATCATTGATTCAAGCTCGGACTGCTTGAGGGACTTCATGTATGCTTTGTAGGAAGTACCCTGCTTTTTAAGCGCCGCCTTGAACTGTTCAAGCTTGTTTTCGCGGATGGCAGCCTCGTCGGTGATGCTTGCATCGACTTTGTAGCTTGCAATTGCCTGATCAAGCTTAGCATCAACGTTCTTCTGAAGCTCGTCCTGACTGATTTCTTTGTCAAGGCCGAGTTCATAGCACTTGTTAAGAGTCACGCCGTAGGTGATGAGCTGGTTTTTAATAAAACCGTTGAAATCATCCATGCTATTTGCGTAATAGCTGTACTGCTGATAAATCTGCTGGTACTGTGAAAGCGTAATTTTCACCTTGCCGATTTTGCCGATGGTGGGGTTGTTGTCGGTTGCGGAGCAGGCGCAGACACCGAGCAGCATTGCAGCCGCCATAAGCAGTGCAATAAGTTTTACAAATACTTTCTTGTTCATCATTAGTCTCCTTCCGGTTAGTTCGTTGGTCGAATCGAAACTTCAATACATTTTAATAGCAATTCAGGTTTTTGTCAATAGCGGTTGGCAATTATTTTCAGCGGTTCGGCACGGGAAGAGTCGAGTTGCCGGTGCCGTAATGCAGCTCGCCCTGCACAGGAACGTATTTGTCAGTGTAGAGCTTTTCAACATCGCCTGCCGGCTGACCGTCCGCACCGATAAGCTGCCTGTAAACTTCAACGACGTAGCCGTAACGGGGCGAAATGACCATTTTCGAATATCCTGTCGGCCAAAGCGGTTCGGCAATGCGTTTGGGTTCGGGAGGGTCGAGCTTTTCTATGGTATCCGACCAGATTTTATAATGCGTGCCGTCATCGGGCTGCGTGCCGTAAACAAAGGTGTAAACTGTTTTTGTCCGCATGTCCGCATAGGCAAAAAGGAACATGGGAGATTCCGCTGCATTGCTCCACACAAGGTCGGGTCCGTAATACGAAACGGTTGCGTCAAGTCCCATTGCAACATAGCTTCCGGGGATTGAGTGATGGGAGCGGCTGACGATGCGAATATCGGGGCCGATAAGCAGCAATGAGTTGTACAGTGTTGAGCTTACCTGACAGATTCCGCCGCCGGGAGTGTCGATATATTCTTTGCCGCCGGAAATCCCGTGCGCGGGAAGCCAGCCGAGTTCTTCGGTGCGCGGCCCAAGAAGCTCGTTGTAGCTGAGCTCTTCGCCCGGTTCGAGAATAACACAGTTAAGCAGCCCGGCCGCTTTTTGAACGTTGCGGGAACGGGACTCGTTGCTTGTTGCAAATTCGGTTGAGAAACGGGAGAGTTCACGCATTGAGTCAATGAGCGTGTTCACATCGCCTTCGGGTTCAACTTCCTCGAGAAGGAGCGAAAGAGACGCGTTATAATTCCCGGAATTGAACGCTTCGGAAATCTGCTTCAGCATATCTTCGCGGTTAAGACAGAAGCCGTTGCTGCCGGTATGAAAAAGGATCTCTCCGACAACTGTTCCGTCGGGAGCTTTGACCGTTTGAGTTTTGCAAACGGTTGAAATATCGCCGCCCGTGCCGTAACCCGGTTTGCCGCCGCCGACACGGTTCAAAAGCGTCACATAGGGCTCAATAGGGGGGTGATCCAGCTGAGCAGCTGCTTCGGATACGATTGCGGCAACGCTCTCCTCGTCCATTCGAATGGTGTAGCTGCCGACTTCAAAACCATTTTCGGCAATTTCAACGCGCTTCAGATAATTCTGATAAGGGTCGGCATCGCTTCTGCCGAGTTTGAACGCGGAGCTGAGCAGCTCGTTGATGTTTGTCGTAATGCGAAAATCCGATGCGGTGAGAACAATGGTAACATTGTCCACCGTTACGGAAATGTTAATTTTCGAAAACTCCGCACTCAGCGCGTCAAGCATTGCATTGCGTGCGTTTTCGTAATCCATTCCGCCGACGGGAACACCGGAAATTGTGACGCCGGGAATAATACGGTTGTCCTCAATATATTGGTATGACGTGCCGCTGCTTTTCCCGGTAACGAGAGTGGTTCCGTCCGCCTGAGCGGTGGTTTTGAGCCAGTTGTTTTCTCTGTAGGTGCGTACGGCGCGTTCATGATCCGCTTTAAGTGAAAAATGAACGATAACAAGGGAAACGAGCGCAAAAACGAACACCGCCAGCGCACAGACGAGAACGCCGAAAGGTGAACGGAAATCTATGCCCAAAACACCCTTCCGATTGCGGGAACGGGTTTGGGACACTGTGGAACGATTATTGTTGTCCAAGGAGCAGCCTCCGTGAAAATTTAATCCTCAATGTGTTTTTTTGCCGATTGCGCTTGATTGAAGAGCAGCGTATCGGAAAAAAGCACATTATTCAACATCTATCATTATAGCCAAATTTGTGCCGAACTTCAACATTCGGGAATGATATAATTTCGCTGACGCATCGATTGGCAATTGAAACGGAGGCGGAAGATGTTCGGGACGAATACGATGAACAGGGAGCCGGAATATCAAATCGACAGGAAAATTAAAATATATAATAATTTTTAAAAAAAGGGGTTGCAATTGTCCGCGGAGTGAGTTATAATACAACACGTTCCGCAGGGAAGCAACGCTGGTGTAGCTCAGTAGGTAGAGCACGTCATTGGTAATGACGAGGTAGTCAGTTCGAATCTGATCACCAGCTCCATAAACCGCTCAAATTGTTTGAGCGGTTTTTTTGTACCATATGTTCGGTGCGGAACCGCAGCGGCGGGTCTTTTGAAAACTCTCAAAAAGTTCACGATTTCAAAGGTTTATTAATCCGTAAAAATGAGGACTGCCGCGAAATTTGCGGCAGTCCTTCTCACGTTTTTTGTCAGGCACTTATTG
>ENA-OQCO01000327-OQCO01000327.1-human-gut-metagenome-genome-assembly--contig:-NODE-327-length-27319-cov-2.425162_pt1 | contig 27319 bp, 19 predicted proteins | sample MGYA00242500_ERZ504582 | MGnify/ENA primary metagenome ERZ504582 (study PRJEB26092, sample SAMD00036346) | human gut metagenome | host: Homo sapiens | study: EMG produced TPA metagenomics assembly of... | reverse complement strand
CATAGGGAGGGTCGTGCTGAAGATGCTGCGTACATCGGCACATCATCGGCAGATGGAATCGGCCCACCATCTCCCTCCACGGCATCGGCAACTGTTTCCAGGGCAATCCGATCTGTGGTTGGTTCGATGGGCGATGGAGAGGCAGCTGTTGCCTGCGTATCCACATCCGAGACCGACGCATCCGCATGATTGTCGGGGACGGGCAGCACAGCCGTTTCGTCATCATCCGCTGCGGATGACAGCACCGTGGTATCGGTTCGGTCATCGACGGTCACCATGGTTGTGGTCGCGGTGGTCGCGTCGGTTTCGGAAGGTATGGCCGTGGTCGGTGTCGCATCCTCGATGGAGGCGAATTCCTTGGTTTCATCAGTCATGATTCCATCTCCTAGTTGCAACGGCTTGATCATTCCGATTGTTCGGTTGTGTTCTTGCTTGTACTGTTGCCGTCGTATATATCGGCAAGCGGCTGGAACGTAGAGCCTTCCCAATCGGAGGCGTACACCACGTTGACACGTGCTTCCACCACATAGGGAATATTGATTTTTAATTCTGGGCCGTTGTCCGGCATGGCGGATTCCTTATCCAACCATTCGTGATCAGGCCCATTGGTGGCACTTTCAGCTTCGAAGAAAACAAAGCTTGGACCCATGTAGTTGTTGTATACCATCTCGTATTTGCCGCCAACGTCACTCGAAGTGGAGTAGTAGGAGTCGGCGGTGCCGAAGGCGTAAGTGCAGGAATCCGGCAGAACGATATGCACTTGCGCCTGTGTTGCGGCTATGGTGATGGTACCGACCGGGCAATTACTGATGGAAGTTTTGCCATCCAGCATCTTCACCGTGTGCGGTCCATGTGTCTTGTCCCAATCGGACCAATCAATGATTGCCTGATCGGTGTTGTAGTTTTCACCGCTGAACGCCACACCTTGCTGCAATGTTTCAAACGTGGCATCGCTGGCATCGGCAACGAAGATGCCATCCTTTTGCACATCGTTCATGCCGTCGCTGTTTCTCGCACTGACAGATTGGCTCAGTGAAACAACAGTATTGATGCCGCTGGCACCAAGATCACGGTAGTACACGCCATACGTGCCTGAAACGATGGTCATGCAGAGCGCGCATCCACCGGCAACCAGTCCGAGAGGAATCAGACCACCGGTACGCCGTCCTCTGAATCCGAGAATGATGACCACCAGCCCCATCACTATGCATACTGCGGCAATCCAGATGGTGCCCAGACGCATAATGCCGATAATGCCCATGTCGTTTACCCAAATCAGTCCCATCAGACCGGCAAAGGAGAGGAAGGTAAGGCCCAGTATGCTCAAGACCACGATTGGGCCCGCCGGCTTGCGGCGCTTGGACTCGGTGGGGGCATAGGCCGTCGCATTCATACGGTCGGGGGCAAACGGCCCGTTGGGTACTGTGCCGGGCATCGCGCCGGGCACAGTACCCGGCATCACGCTGGGCATCGACTGATAGACAGGCTGTGAAACAGGCTGTGAAACACTAGGCGCGGTTTGTGAAACAGGTTGTGAAACAGGTTGTGGAAAAGGTTGCGGAGCTGAATACAAAGGAGATTGAGGTACTGGTTGCGCGGCTGGATATGAGACAGACTGTGGAGCTGGATATGACACAGGCTGTGAAACCGGTCGCGGCGCAGATGCCCCGAATCCGTACCCTTCCTGCTGGCGAATGCCGCTTTTGGCCAACAGCCATAGCGCTAAGGCGGCGAGCGCAATACAACCCCACCCCGCACCTGGAATCACGATTGCCACGGCGAGGAACAGGAAGCATCCCAGACAATTCCAGTCCCATTGGCCGGCAATGAGGTCCTCGGCCAAGATGTGCCCATCGCGTACATCCGGCATCAGAAACCAGCCGAGTGCGTACAGAGCTGCGCCAAAACCGAAGAACAATGTACATACAATCACCAACGCACGTACTAATGTGGGGCTCCAGCCAAGCCGTAAAGCGATGCCGCTGCATACGCCGCCGATCCACCGGTCGTCGCCGCGAACCAGTCCACTGGATCGCACCCAAGTGAAGAAGCGTCGCGATGTCTTGTTTTTTTGCGGACCAGGCTGCGGCTGTGGCTGATATGGATTCGCGTTTGGATTGCTCATGATTCCATTACACCGCCCGACCACTGCCACAACGCTCGGGGAACACCCTGATTGTTCCCTGAACACCGGGTAAAACCCCGGCCGCAACGCCCTGAGCGCGGCACAATAGGAGTATGACGTCATCTCCCGAACCATTGCTGCCCGCGCGCATGCCGTTGATGCGCCCCCGGCAGGGCCGTTGGCTCACCGGCGTGTGCAAGGGCATCGCCCTGCACTTGGGCATCGGCGTGGCATGGGTTCGGATTGCGTTCATCGCACTGACCGTCCTCTACGGCGCAGGCATCATCGCTTATGTATTCCTGTGGGTGTTCATGCCTGCCGGAGACCCGGTGGCGGCTGCGGCTCGCACAGTGCCCGTTAATCAGGCGCCGCTTGCGCGAGGCAATCAGCCACTTGCCGCTCATGACGACGAATCGGCTGCCGCACCGGAATCATTGTCCGAGGCCATCCAACGTGCTCCGAAACCGGCCGTCGTGGCATTGGCCGGTTTCGCGTTGATGGCCACTGGACTGTTGCTCACCAGCACCGGTGCGGATGTCCAGATTGTGTTTCCGCTGCTGGTAGGGTTGGGCGGCATCGCACTGGCATGGATGAATCTTAGTCCGCGAGGCACGCAGCTGTTGTCTATGTTGGGCGGCATCGCACTGATTTTCATGGGATGGGCATTGTATGTGCATAATGTCAGCATTCCTGGGTGGGGCACCTCTCCTCGACGCATTGTTGCCAGCGGATTCGTGATGATCGTCGGTATCGTGGTGGCGGTGATGCCGTGGGCGAACGCGATGCTGCAACGACTCACCCACGAGCAGGCATTGAAGGAGCGCGAAGAGGAGCGCGCGGACATGACCGCCCATCTGCATGATGGCGTGCTGCAAACGTTGGCGCTGATTCAGCTGAACTCCGAGGAACCGACCACCGTATTCGCCCTGGCGCGTAGCCAAGAGCGCGAGCTGCGCGAATGGCTGTATCAGGAACGTTCCACATCGGATCGTTCGGTGGGAGCCGGATTGAAGCAGATCGCCGCCGAGGTGGAGGACGAGCACGGCAAGCCGATTGAGGTGGTCACCGTGGGCGACGCGCGGCCGAGCGCCCAGACCGATGCGCTGCTGGACGCCACCCGTCAGGCGTTGGTCAATGCGGTCACGCATGGCGGCGAGCCGGTGTCTTTGTATTGCGAGGCCAGCGACACGATGGTTGAAGTGTTCGTGCGCGACCATGGCGAAGGCTTCGATATGGACGCCATTCCGCCCGACCGGCTGGGCATCCGCGAATCGATTATCGGCCGCATCAAACGGCGCGGCGGTACAGTGGAGATAGTGTCCAGGGCCGGCTGGGGCACCGAGGTCAGAATGCATATGCCGATCGCGCTGAAAGCGGCGCAGGGAGAACATCGATGAGCGAGAACGAGACAGCCAAGATTCGTGTGGCCATGGTCGATGACCATGAGATGTTCCGTGCGGGCGTAATCGCCACGTTGCGCGATTCCTTCGATATCGTCGGCCAAGCGGCGGACGTGCCCGGTTCGGTGGCGATGATCGCACAGACCAAGCCGCAGGTGGTGTTGCTGGATGTGCATGTGCCCGGCGGCGAGGGTGGCGGCGGTGCCGAGATCCTCGCCAAATCGCGGCCCTACTCCCCCACTACCGTGTTTCTGGCATTGTCGGTTTCGGATGCGCCGCAGGATGTGGGGTCGGTGATTCGCGCCGGCGCCCAGGGCTATGTAACCAAGACGATTACCGGCGCTGATTTGATTTCATCCATCAAGCAGGTGCATGAGGGCTATGCCGTGTTCTCGCCAAAACTGGCCGGTTTTGTACTTTCGACCTTCCAGGGTGTGCCGGCGGCGGGGTCTGATGGCGGCGCTGATGGTGCGGCACGGGCTCATGATGAGGAGCTGGACCGGCTGTCCGCCCGCGAGCAGGAGGTCATGCGGCTGATCGCGCGTGGTTACACATATAAAGAGGTGGCGGCCGAACTGTTCATTTCGATCAAGACGGTCGAAACGCACGTGAGCTCGGTGCTGCGAAAGCTTCAGCTTTCGAATCGCACCGAGCTCACCCGCTGGGCCGCCGATAGGCGCATCGTGTGATGAAACGACAATGAGCTCCCTCATCAGAGGGAGCTCATCTGCTCATATCACTCCGCGTCGCGGAAACCGTTGGGGTTCTTGGTCTGCCAGTTGAGGGAGGAGGCGGCCATGTCGTCGATGGTCAGCTCGGCCTTCCAGCCAAGCTCCTTCTCCGCCTTGGAAGCGTCGGCGTAGCAGGCGGCGATGTCACCGGGGCGACGCGGCTTGATCGCGTACGGAATCGGATGACCGGCGGCCTTCTCGTAAGCCTTGATAACCTCAAGCACGGAGTAGCCGTGGCCAGTACCCAGGTTGTAGACGAACACGCCTTCCTTGTCGATGTGGTCAATAACGGCCACGTGACCCTTGGCCAGGTCGACCACGTGGATGTAGTCACGCACACCAGTGCCGTCGGGCGTGTCGTAGTCGTCGCCGTAGACCTGGACTTCCTTGAGCTCGCCGACCGCGACCTTGGCCACGTACGGGGTGAGGTTCGCCGGAATACCCTTCGGGTCTTCGCCCAGCAGGCCGGACTCGTGCGCGCCGACCGGGTTGAAGTAGCGCAGCAGCACGATGGTCCAGGACGGATCGGCCACATGCACGTCGCGCAGAATCTGCTCTTGGAACAGCTTGGAGGTGCCGTACGGGTTGGTGGTGCCGCCGGTCGGCGTCTCCTCGGTAATCGGCAATTCCTTCGGCGTGCCGTACACGGTGGCGGAGGAGGAGAAGATGATCTTCTTGACGTTGTGCTTCTTCATCACCTTGAGCAGCACAAGCGTGGAGTACAGGTTGTTGTCGTAGTATTCGATCGGCTTGGCCACGGACTCGCCCACGGCCTTGAGACCGGCGAAGTGAATGACCCAATCGATGTTGTTTTCGGTGAAGACGCGTTCCATAAGCGCCTCATCGCGCACGTCACCGTCGTAACGCTTGACCGGCTTGCCGGTGATCTGCTCGACGCGCTCAAGCGCCACGGGAGACGAGTTGCCGTAGTTATCTACGGAAATAACGTCGTAGCCCTTGTCGAGCAGTTCGATGTCGGTGTGGGTGGCGATGAATCCAGCACCGCCCGTAACCAGAACAGTAGTCATATCTCCTCCTTTGGAAGGACTTGCCTTCGGTTTTCCTTCAGTATTGAGCTTACTTCACTTGACCTGTTTCACCTAGCGGCAAAACCAAGACTTTCGAGGAATGTTTGCGTGGTGGCTTTCTGCTTGAAGACGGCCGTGTTGCCGAGGATGCGGTAGCAGACGCTGCCGAGCTCGTCACGTACGGCTTGGTGGATGGCCTCGCGGTCGCGGTTTCCGGCCAATGTTTCAGCGAGTTCGCCCCATTCGAGACTGAATTCGCTGACTTCATCGGGCAAATCGCGGCCTTCGGCGAGCGCCTCCTCGACGATGCCGAGCTGATCGACGAGCCGTCCGGGCAGGATGAACAGGCCTTGGGCTTCGATCAGTCCAATCGGCTCCTGCTTGACCGGCCAGTATTCGGGGTGTGCATGGAAAATACCTTCCGGGTACTCGTCGCTGATCGCATTGTTGCGGAAGATGAGACTCATCTCATAGCCACGTTCGGTGATGATCGCGCTGGGCGAGAGGGCGGATTGGCGGTTGCCGTCCGCGTCATGGCTGGCGATGCCGTTCGCCGCGTCGTCATAACCGACCCATGCCTCGCGGATGATGTCGGATACGTCGATGATGCTCTGGCGGTTTTTCGACACCACACGCACGGCGGTACCGGGCCAGTCGAGGATTTCGACCACGGCGTCCGGATAGTCGGCGAGCGTGAAGGCGGCCCAAGTGGCGGCCTTGTGCATCGGCAGCAGTTCGCCGCCGCCCTGGTAGTGGTCGTGGGCGAGCACCGAGCCGCCGATGCGAGGCAGCGCGGCGTTGCATCCGAGGAAGTATCCGGGGAAGCGGTCCACGAAGTCGAGCAGATGGCCGAAAGTGTCGCGGTCCACATGCATCGGCGTGTGGTCGGTGTTCACGCAAATGCCGTGCTGGTCGAAGTAGCCGTAGGGCGAGAACTGCCAGAACCATGACTCACCGCCGAGCGTGACCGGCAGGGTGCGCAGCGTGCGCTTGTCACGTCCGGCGAAGCCCTCGTTCTCATGGCAGATCGTGCACTTCGGGTAGCCGCCGGACACGGCGTTGCCGGCCGCCGCCTTCTTCATGTTCTTGAATCGGGTTTGGCGAGGTTGATGGTCACCGTCAGCCCGTGCGAGTCGAAGCGCGGGTTCCGGTCGAGCTGGGCACGCTTGACATAATTGTTGGCCACACAGTAGTCGTAGAACCATTGCATGGCGGCCATGCCGCCGTCCCTGTGCTCGATGAGCAGGAACCGGTCGTCGAGATCGGCGGGGTTGGCGGAGAGGATGCCCATGATGGTGTCGGCGTAGGCCGGGCCTTCCTCCGGATCGAAGAGGCCGGCGGTTGTGGCGGCGGCGCGGAAGGCGGCGAGTAGGGGGTCGGGGGTCTTTTCGTCAGAGGGGGCCTGGCTTCGGCTGCCGACAATGTCTTGGACTGCGTCTGACACTGACGCCGCCGACGTTGTGGTTTTGGGTCCGGGGTAGGAATCCAGGTGGAAGAGGGCGAAGATTTGGTTGCGGGTCCAGTCTGCGTTGCGTGGATCGAGGTCGAGATGATCCAAGGCGTAATCGACTAGGGCGTCGATGCTGGCGTATATCTCGGTCAGCTGATCGCTCATTGCTCGGCCCCCATCATGCTGGTTCGGGTATGGTTCGACTGACGGCTCACTTGGCAGCCTCCATGATGTCGGCTACGATGGCGTGGGTTTCACTGGCCTTCTGCTCCATCTCCTGCACGAGTTTGATCTGGGTGCGGGTGCGCACCAGATTGTGCTCGGGGTACTTGGTGGCAAAGTAGATATCGCCTTCCAAGTAGTCGGCGAGAAAGCGCATGCCGCATTCCATGGTGAGCAGGTTGCCGCTGAACGGCAGCAGTTCGGCCTCGCGCGCGGTGATGCTGCCACGTAGTTCGCCCACGAATCCTTCCGTGTAGGCACGGAACAGCTCGGTGCTGAAATGCACCTTGCTGAGGTCCTTTTCGTCTTCCAGAGCAGTGGACGCACCAAAGCGTATGGAATCGCCGAAGTCGAACAGCATGGAGCCGGGCATGATGGTGTCGAGATCGATGATCGCACGCGCCTTGCCGGTGGTGGCGTCCATGAGGATGTTGTTGAGCTTGGTGTCGTTGTGGGTCACGCGCAACGGAATCGAACCGTCCCTGAGCCCATCCATCACGACGGCATACTGGTCGGCGTGGCTCAGATAGAAGTCGATTTCCGGCTGGCATGCGGCGGCGCGGCCGAGCTTGTCCGCGGCGAGGGCGGCCTTGAAGTCCTCGAAACGATGCGGGGTGTCGTGGAAGCGGGCGATGGTTTCGGTCAGCTGGCTGGCGTCGAATTCGGACAGGAAGTTCTGGAAGTCGCCGAATGCGCTGCCGGCCTCGCGGAACACGTCCGGGTTCGGCACGAGGTTGTACGACACGGTGTGTTCGATGAACTTGTAGACGCGCCATGCGCCGCCATCGATCTCGGCCCAGGTGGCGCCGGAGGTGGTGGGCACAATGTCCAGCGTCTCTTTGCCCTGAGCCTTGAGAGTGGAGGTGACCAGTTCGACATTGCGCATCAGATTCACCGTATCGGGGAAGATGCTGGTGTTCATCTGTTGGAGGATGTAGCGGGGGCCGTCCGTGGTCACCAGATAGGTGGTGTTGATATGGCCGTCTCCGTAAGGTTCGATGCCGGTCACGGCACCTTCCAGCGCAAAATGCGAGGCGATGCCGAATAAAATTTCATTGCTTTCGGTCATGATGGGTCCGTTCTCCAAAACGCGGGAATCAGGCTTCACGCCATGCGATGCCGCTGTCGGGCAGGTCGAAGTCCTCGGTGGTGCCATCGGCCAGAGTCACCGTGGTCCGCTGCGGCTGATCGGTGTTGTTGATTACGCAGTACAACCCTTGCTCGGGGAAGTGCGCCACCTCGCACTCCGGGTTGGACGAGCTCCAAGCCGCATACTTGTCTTCGTTGTGGGAGGCGTAGAACAGCACGCGTTCCAGCAGGCGGGCGTTGGCCGCCGAATAGGGCAGACCGGAGATGTACACACCGCGGCCTTCGCCATAATCATTGGTCGCGAGCTGCACCTGCCCGCCGTCCGCGCGCAGCAGGGTCACGTTTTCATTGACCGGATACGTGTTGAGCACGGGTTCGCCGAAGTCGATGCCGCCCAACGGCTTGATGGACTGGCCACCGCCGCAACCGCTCAGCGGGATGCGGTAGCCGGCCTGTTCCCAAGCCTCGCGGGCCGCCGGGTCGACCGGCACATCGGCGGTGATGAAGTGGTCCGGCACCACCGGTGGGAAGTACTTGTCCACGGAGAGGGTCTGATAGCGCTCCTCGTCCACGCCAATCACGTCGGCCAGCTGGAAGAACCGGCCCGCTTGGAAGCGCGGTGCCGAGCTCGGCTCGCCCACGCCCACGAACGCGCCGCCACCACGCACCCAGGCGCGCACGGTTTCCACGAGCTTCGGGTTGGTCCACACGTCGCCGCCGGTGAATGCGGTGTCGACCGGGCCGCCGTTGATGATTACGTCGATATCACTATCGATGCCATGCGCGAGTACGTCGTCGAAGCTGATGAACCGCACGTTCACGCGCATGCCGGACAGGGATTCCAGAATGCCGTAGTAGGAGTAGGTCTGCTTGTTGGGCAGGGCGTGTGCCACGGTGAACGCCATCCAGGAACGCATCTTGCCCCAGGAATTCAGAATCGCCACGTTGAGCTCGCCTTCGGCGGCCACCCCACCGGTGCGGTCGTGGATGTCGCGGAATTCGTCGGCGATATGGGTCACCGTGTCCACGAACTTCGGGAACTTGGCGGCCAAGGAGAGGTAGCCACCGTAGCCCATACGGCCGATCGGCGAACGCAGGATCGCGCGGCGGGCCTTACGCCAGTTGTCGAGGCCTTCGATGCTCGGGTCGTTGCCCTCGTAGAACGTGTCGGGGAAGAAGTACGGCAGGAAGCGTCCTTCCGTGTATTTGACACCCGGAATGTCCGCGATCATGCGGGTGGTGGTGCCGTCTCCGATGGAGCCGACGACCGCATCCAAACCCAGCTTTTCGAACCCGTCCTTATACGGTTCGGTGCCGATCCACTGGTCGCCAAGGAACATCATGGCTTCCTTGCCTGCCGCGTGCGACATGTCGGCAAGCCGCTTGACGTTCTCGCGCACGAATCCGGAGAGGAAGTCAATCCAGTCGCGTTGCGCCTTGCGGGGCACGCGCCACGCGGAGTTGTAGGCACCGCCATCCACGAAATCCTCCGGACGCAGACGGTAACCGTACTCCTTCTCGAAATCGTCCAATGCGCGCGGGCTCACGGTGCAGGCGCAACCGAACCAGTCGACCACCTTTTCGCGACGCTTGGCATCGAACAGGAGCGTGAACTGGTAGAAGAACGTGGTGAAACGCACCACATCCACCTGCGGGCTGTCCTTCAGCCACTGCTCGAACGTATCGAACACGAACTTGCGGGTGGCCGGATGGTAGATGTCGAACGGAATCTCGTGTTCCTTGTCTCCCCAATCATTGGTCAGGTGGTTGTACATCTCGACCGGGTCCCAGATGATGTAGGCCAGGAAACTCACCGTGTATTCGTGCATCGGCACGGCAGCGGTCACGTGCACGGTGTCCTCGCCCGGGTCGAGCGTCCAGCCGGACGGGTCCACGACCTCGCCCGTGGTGCGGTCCACGACTTCCCAGTACTTATGAGGGTCGGCGTCACGGTTAGGCTTGAGCTGTTCCTCGAAGAAACCGTCCATCAGCGGCACATCCACCGCGTTGGACTCGGCCAGGATACGGGCGGTCAGCAGGTAGACCTGCGGGGTCTCGTCCATGTGCAGGGTGATCCACTCGTTGTGGGCGCGGGTCGGGAAGTAGGCGCTGTAGATTTTCTTGCCAAGAGCGAGCACTGCCTCGTCCAGATGCGTGCCGTCGGAGTTGCGGATGGCGTCCGCACCCCACAATTCGGCGAGTTCCTTGGTCTTTTCGGCAAAATTCTCTTCACTGGGCAGCGTGAAGCGGCCGGTGCTGGTCATGAGTGCTCCTTTGTGGGGTTGGTCATCAAAAAACTACAAAGCGACGAATTCGTCGCATACAAAATGACCGGCGTCATCGCGGGCCCTGGGACCCTGACTGCGTAGATCCTTGACGCTTACGGTGACGCCGGACGATTGGAATCGTGTCACTGAATATGGGAGGGACGTTGCCCGGCACCGGAAGGAGTGACACGACATGCCGGGCAGCGGATTGGTTAGCCCTTGACGGCACCGGCGGCGAGGCCGGACTGCCAGTAGCGCTGGAGGCCGAGGAACAGCACGATCACGGGCAGCACGCCGAGCAACGCACCCATCATCAGGGCGCCGCGATCGGTGAACGTGGACAGCGAGACCATGCCGTACAGACCGAGGGTCACGGGCTTCAAGGCGTCGGAAGACACCATCATCAACGGCAGCAGGAAGTTGTTCCACGTGGCCACGAACAGGAACAGGAAAATCGTCACCATGGCCGGGGCCAGGAGCCTCAGCACGATGGTGAAGAAGATCCTCGCCTCGCTCGCGCCGTCGATGCGGGCGGCTTCAAGCAGTTCGTCCGGCACCGAACTCTGTGCGTACGTGCGGCCCAGGAAGAAGCCGAACGGCGAAACGCAGCACGGGATGATGATCGAGAGCATAGTGTTGGTCAGGTGCAACGTGTGGAAGATCGAGTACATCGGGATGGTCAGCAGGGCGGACGGCATGAGCATGCAGGCCATAATGATGCCGATGGCCACGTTCTTGCCGCGGAAGTTGAATTTTGCGGTGGCGTAGCCAGCCATCACAGACACGATGGTGCCGATCAATGCCGAGACGCCCGAGTAGATCAGGGAGTTCAGCACCCAGCGCCAGAAGTTGCCACGAGTCCAGCCAAGCAGCTTGGAATAGTTAGTGGCGATGGCATTGGGCAGCTGGTCAAGCGGCACAGCAAACCACATGCCGTTGCTACCGGTCATCTGGGCCGGCGTCTTGGTGGACGCGATGATGGCCCAGTAAATCGGGAACAGGAAGTAGATCAACACCAGTACCAGCAGCACCACAGTGAAGGTCTTCACGGCCGCGGACGGTCGCATGGAGCGAGGCAAATCGTGTTGCGCAGCCTGACGCTGCTTTTCGAGCTTGCGCTCGGCCTTTTTGCGGGCGCGTGCTTCAACGGTTGCGGAGCTCATTACTCGTTCACCTTCCTTTCGGCCAAGGTGTACAGCACGGCAAGCACACCTGCGATCAGAGCCATGACAATGGCGATGGCCGAGGCCGGACCGTCACCAGACGGGGTAATGGTGCCCTGAGAAGTGTTCATGGCCATCATCATCGGTGTATACGACTTGGAAATACCCGGATCAGCCGTAGACATGATCTGCGGTTCGTTGAACAGCTGAATGGTGCCGACGATGGAAAGCAGCATGGCCAGCAGGGCCGCGCCACGCACGTTCGGCAGCTTGATCTTCGTGGCAATCTGCCAACCATTGGCGCCGTCGATACGGGCGGCCTCATAGAGGTCATGCGGGATGGCCTGCAGTGCGGCAAGGAAAATCAGCATGTTGTAGCCGGTGAAGGTCCATGTGGTGATGTTGGCCATCGAGCCGAGCACGATGTTCTTGTTGAAGAAGTCCACATTGACGCCGATGGCGGCAAGTCCCTTGACGATCGGCGAGATTTGGCCGTTGTACAGGTAGACCCAGATAATCGAGGCCACGACGCCGGGGATGGCGTAGGGCAGGAAGTAGCCCAGACGGAAACCGGTGACATGCTTGACCACGAACGAGTCGATGACGATGGCCAACGCCAGTGCGGCGATGATCATGATCGGCACCTGAATCAGGGTGTAGATCAGCACCCTGCCGACGCCGGACCAGAAGTTGCCGGAAGTAATAGCATACTGGAAGTTCTGGAATCCTACGAATTTATTGACCAGCTCGCCACCGCCGTATGCGCCACCGCCCTCGGTGACCTGACGGAAGAAGCTGGAATAGATGGCCCAGATGATGGGCAAGATGAACACGAAAGTGAACAGGACGGCGAACGGTGCCATGAACGCCCAGCCGGTGCGGTTCTCGCGCTTCTGAGCGCCGGACCGCTTCGGCTTGGCGGCAGCACGCCTAGGTGCTTTGCCCTTCGCCTGAGTAGTGGATGCAGTCATAATACAAAACCTGTCTTTGCAAAGAACAGTAAAACAAATGACAAGGGCCACAGCGCCCCTGCAGCAATACCCCCAAACAATACGGAAGGCCGGAGTATGTGCCCCGGCCTTTCGCTATGGTGATGCGAGGCATCGAAGGTCTTGGACGGCCGGCTATTTCAAGCCGGCCCGTTGACAAGACCTAGTGAGGTCACTCCTTGACGGACAGACCGAGGTTCTTCAGCGTATCCACCGAGGTCTTCTGAGCGGTGTCGAACACATCCGAAACCTTGGCAGAACCATCGGCAGCCTTGGCGGCGGTCTGTTTCATTGCAGCGCCGACTGCGGAGAAGCCAGGCATGTAGGTGAAGTCACCCATGTTGTCGTTCGCGGTCTTGAACTCAGCCATGACATCCTGTCCGCTGAAGTAGTCGGACCACTTCTGCGGGGTCTTGGCATCCGCGGTGGTAGCGGCCACGACAAGGCCCTGGGAGACAAGGTCATCAACCTGGGTGTTGAACCAGTCAAGGAACTCCATGGCTTCGGCCGGGTGCTTGGAACCCTTGAGCACGGCCACACCGGAACCACCATTGGCGCCGGTCTTGGTGCCATTGCCGAACCAGTCACCGAGCTGGGTGACCTTCCACTCACCAGCACCAGTGCCACCGGCGGAATCGATGAACAGTGGGGCTTCCCAAGCGGCGGCCACGGTGCCGATCAGCTGACCGGACTGGATGGAGTTATCAAACGATGCATCCCAACGCGGGTTGGTGAGGGCGGCCTTGTTGTCGATCAGCTGCTGGTAGACATCGGCCACGGCCTTGGAGCCCTTAGTCTGGGTGTTGACAACCCAGGAGTTGCCGTCGACCTTGTACCACGGACCGGAAGCGCGGCCTGGCCGGACATCATCATCATGGCCTCATCAGGTGTGAAGGTCATGATGTACTTGCCTTGGGCAGCGGTCTTCTTGGCGGTCTCAATGAGCTCGTCAGCGGTCTTCGGCACGGTGATGCCGAGCTTCTCAAATTCAGCGGCGTTGTAGAAGTAAGTCAGCGGGCCGGTGTCCTGCGGCAGACCGTAGGTCTTGCCGTCCACCTGCATCAGTGCGAACGGGCCGGAGGCGAAATCGTCCTTGTACTTGGCGGCCTCATCGGTGACATCCTGCAGAAGGCCCTTGGTGAAGACCTCAGGAACCTCGGCGTACCCGACCTGAGCCAAATCCGGCGCATTGCCAGCCTTGACGTCGGTCTCGAGCTTCTTGATCATGTCGGCGGCATTGCCATCGAACTTGGTGGCCTTGACCTGAATGTTCGGGTGCTCCTTGTTCCACTTGGCCACAATGTCGTTGACCAAGGTCATGCCTTCGGAATCGGGCAGACGATGCATATAGGTGATGTTGACCACACCGCCATCGCTGCCGGACTTCGTGTCGCCGGCAGTGTCGCTGCCGCCGCAACCGGCCAAACCAATACCCATTGCTGCTACCGCGGCAAGAGCAGCCACGATGCGCTTGTTGTGCGATACCATATCTCTACTCCTTCCTAGTGAAATCATCACCTCAGCGTGATGACTGATTGCTAATTTAGGCCTTTGCTCTTTTATTGTCAACTTAGCTAACAATTACCGCGCGTCCCGTTGAGGTGAGTGGCATTAAACCGATTCGATGCTCGATTGTGCGGGTTTGTTCATTTCATTAACTCCCCTTACAAAGCAACGTACTTTTGGTACACCGGTAGACCTAATGAGATATTGGATAGCGGCAACAATCCAAGACGTTAGCTTGCAATCGTCCACCACAAATTGCAAGCACTTGCCAACATTATCGGTTTTCAGGTTGCCGGCGCGATACCCGACTAGGGGGGCACCGCGCCTTAATGAGACGCTACACGAGCAGTCTCAGCAACTGGTAGAGCTGCCACAGGCTACGCACGTTGAAGTGCGTGCCGTCAACCGTGGCGTTCGCCTCGCCATCGCCCATATGGACGATCACGGTGCGCCCGTTCACGGTCAGACTACCGTGCATCGTGATATGATTCATCTTGCAACCTTGTTGATTAAAGGCGCAAGCCGGTAATCAACGCAAAGGCCCGATGCTGCAAACGTCGGGCCTTTTCTTATCGGCTCACGCCGATCGGCCCGTCATATCAACGGGGACACCGCATGTTACGGCATCACAAACCAATATATCAGCACCCCGGCGGCAATCAAGAAGACAGGTTCCAGAAAAAGAAAAAAGGCCTGGGCATGTTGCCCAGGCCTCGGTTCGCGGACAGGGCGAGATTCGAACTCGCGGAGGGTTGCCCCTCAACGGTTTTCAAGACCGTCTCTTTAGGCCGCTCAGACACCTGTCCTGATGCGCGTTCACACGCGCAAGTATTCATTATACAGAAGGGAGGGATGTTGATATTCGGCAGTGCGGTCGGTCTTGGATTCGCCTGCTGGCTATCAGCGATCTCTCCTCAGTAATCTCTCCCTCAGTCAGCTACGCTGACAGCTCCCTCATCAGAGGGAGCTAAAGCACGATGAGACTCAGGCCTCCCACTTCGTGGGCTCGATAACTTCCTTGCCGCCCATGTAGGCGCGCATGGCCTTCGGGATCTCGATGGAGCCGTCCTTCTGCTGGTGGTTCTCCATGATGGCGACCAGCCAACGGGTGGTGGCCAACGTGCCGTTCAGGGTGGAGACCGGGCGGGTGCCGCCGTCTTCCATACGCTCGCGGATGTTCAGGCGGCGAGCCTGGTACTCGGTGCAGTTCGAGGTGGAGGTGAGCTCGCGGTAACGGCCCTGGGTCGGCACCCAAGCCTCGCAGTCGAACTTACGGGCGGCGGAGGAACCGAGGTCGCCGGCGGCGGTATCGATGATGCGGTAGGGCACCTCGACCTTGGCGAGCATCTCCTGTTCCATGGCCAGCAGGTGCTCGTGCTCCTTGTAGGAGTCCTCCTGCTTGGCGTAAACGAACATCTCCACCTTGTCGAACTGGTGGACGCGGATGATGCCGGAAGTATCCTTGCCTGCGGCACCGGCCTCGCGGCGGTAGCAGGAGGACCAACCGCAGTAGCGCAGCGGGCCGTTGCCGAGGTCGAGGATCTCGTTCTCGTGCATGCCGGCGAGCGCCACTTCGGAAGTGCCGACCAGGTACTGGTCATCGGGCTCGCGCAGACGGTAGATCTCGTCGGCGTGGGAGTTCAGGAAGCCGGTGCCGCGCATGACCTCGGGGCGCACGAGCGTCGGGGTGATGGCCAGCGTGAAGCCGTGCTCTTCGGCCTGGTCCACGGCCATGGTGAGCATGGCAATCTGCATGCGGGCCACCTGGCCACGCAGGAAATAGAAGCGGGAGCCGCCGACCTTGACGCCGCGGCGCATATCGATGCCGGCCACGCCGGTGCCGAGGGTCAGGTGGTCCTTGGGCTCGAAGCCTTCGGCCGCGAAGTCGCGAATCTGGCCAACCTTCTTGACGACCACGTAGTCATCCTCGCCGCCTTCGGGAGCTTCGGGCTCCACGATGTTGGAGAGCTTCCACATGGCGGTGGTGTATTCCTCGGCTGCGGAATCGGCCTTGGACTTGTATTCGGAGACCTTCTGGGACAGTTCCTTGGTCTCGGCGATGAGCTTGGCCTTCTCGTCCGCCGGGGCGGAGGCGACCTTCTTGCCGATTTCCTTCTGCTGGGCGCGAGCCTCTTCGAAGGCCTTCAGCGCCTCACGACGTGCGGTGTCGGAGGAGAGCACTTCGTCGACGAGCTCCACGGACTCGCCGCGCTTGCGCTGGGATTCCTTGACGATATCGGTGTGTTCACGGATGAATTGAATATCAAGCATGGGCACCAGACTAGCCGCGTAAGCAGACACCGACAATGGCCGAATGCGCGGGAGTCACGCGGAAATCACAGGGAAGCCCGGGAAAGTCCGCGGACGGGTCCACCCGGCCAATTTCGTCAGATGAGACGCGATTGAACCATAATCACGCCCCACGGGGCTGTTGCGTGCAGGAAATGTTCACGTACGGCGCACCATGGCCGCAAACGACCTCCCCACCGATAACAATAGGAGCCATGCCTCAGCCTGCCCTCACCGTGTTTCTGATCATCGCCGCAATCGCCATTGTGGTGGTGCTCATCGCCGTCATCGTCATCGCTCTGCGCGCGCAGCGCCGCCGCAAGCTGGCTCAGACGCTGGAGAAGCGCCGGGACGACGAGGTGCAGTACGCCTTCATCGTGAATCCGTCCAAACCGCAGGCCGAAGCCCGCAGGCTGCATATCCAGAGGTTCTGCGAGGCCAAGGGGCTCAATCGCATCCGCTTCTACGACACCCAGCTTGACAAGGACGGCAGGGTCTGCGCGCTTGAGGCGCTGGAGGACGGCGCCGACGTGGTGATTGCGGTCGGCGGCGACGGCACAGTGCGCACGGTGGCGAGCGCCGTCTCCGGCACCGGCCATGCGCTGGGCATCATCCCCATCGGCACCGGCAACCTGTTTGCCCGCAATATGGGCGTTCCCGTGGACGATATCGACGCCGCGCTGACCGTGGCCACCTCCCACGGCTCCCGCCTGGTGGACATGGGCCGTCTCACCCTGCTCGACCACCCGGAGGACGACCACGGCCACGCCTTCCTCATCATCGCCGGCATCGGCTTCGATGCGGCCATGATCGACGACACCAACCCCGAGCTCAAGGCGAACATCAGCTGGCTCGCCTACTTCGTGGGCGGCGTGAAGAACCTGTTCGCGCCGAAGTTCCGCGGCACGCTGACAGTCACCAGCGCCGACGGCTCGACCCACACCATCAAGAATCTCGATTTCCGCACGGTGATGGCCGGCAACTGCGGCCAGATTCCCATGTTCTCGCTGATGCCGGCGGCATCCTATGACGATGGTCTGCTGGACTTCGAAATCATCGACACCACCGGCGGCATCCTCGGCTGGGCCAACCTGTTCGGCGACGTGGTGCACCAGACGATCATCGGCAAGCCCGAACAGAACCCGCTGTCCACGAACTCGACCATCGAACAGGTTCAGGCGTCAGTGCCGAAATCACATTGGAAAAGCCGGCCAAAGCGCAGGTGGACGGCGACATGCTACCGGAGACCAAACATATTCGTTTCTCAGTGGATCATCGCGCGCTGATCGTGCGCGTACCCGACGCCTCCGCGCTGGAAAAGACCGCACAGGCCGCTGCCTCAAACGCCACCTCGGATTTCGCCGAAATGACCGGCACGCTCGAGCCGATTCGCTGATCCGCTACGATGCGTGGCCGGTGACTCGGGCGACGTGCATTGCCAGATAGGCGGTTTCGTCGTCGCTGATATCCGTGTCGAGGCGCAGTTCGAGCAGGGAGGCGATGGTTCGCGCGCATCGTAGCGCGGCGGGATAGGACTCACGAATCACCTTCATCACCGGTGCCGGCTCATCCGTCAGTTGCTGGTGCTGGTGGATGCGTACGAACAGGTAACGCAGATGGGTGATGAACCTGCCCACATTCACGGAACTGCGGTCCAACGTGATGCCGTAGCTGTGGTCGATAATGTCAAGCAGTTGCTGGATCACGCCCGTCATCGTATACGTATAGGACAGGTCGCCGGTGGCGAAGCCGGCGTTGACCAGATGCATGGCAAGCGCGGTGGCCTCGCCGTCCGGCAGCGTGACGTCGAGCCGCGCATTGAGCGATGCGAGCATCGCACGCCCCTGCGCGTATTCCTGCGGGTACAGGTTGCTCACCTCGCCGAGCAGCGGGGTAGGTAATGTCGATGCCGCGCCGCACCCGCTCCACCGCATTCGCCACGTGATCCGACAAGGCCATGACCAGCGTGGTGCTGCCGGTCTCACGCTCCCCCAGTCCGGCTTCCTGCATGGATTCGACGACCACGCGGATGATTTCGGGCGGAATGTCCGCCAGCATCTGCGCCAGATGGTCCGGGTCACGCCCGTCCGACGGCACGAAAGTGCGCACGACTTTCGACTCGTCGACCGTCTGCCCCGGCTTGGCCTGGAACCCCAGTCCACGGCCGGTGAGAATCACCTCACCGCCGTCGCCGCCTTTGGCGAGCACGACGTTGTTGTTGAACACTCGCAGTATTTCCATGGCATCCTTTCGCAACGTCATTGTTCCACATCGATGATCGGGCTGCCGGCTGATACGGTTTTGCAGTCACCGCCGTTGTTGTCGCCGCTACCGTCGCCGATCAACGGCGTGACCACGGTCAGTTCAGCGGCGTTGACCACCGTCACCACCACCACAACGCTGTGCCCGGCCGCCGCGACTTTGCCGAAATCCACGGTGGCCAGTGGCTCTCCCGCCGCGATCCGCTCGCCTTTAGCCACGACCACAGCGAATCCCTCGCCATCCATATCGACGGTGTCAATGCCGATATGAACCAGCACCTCGATGCCGCCATCGGTTTTAATGCCGAGGCATGGCCGGTTCGGGCCACGGTTTTCAGCATGCCACTGACCGGTGCGAGCACGGCTGTCTCACCGGTCGTCTCCGGCACGACGCCTACACCCTCCCCCAGCGCGCGGGAGGCGAACACCGGATCGCCAGTCGCTTCCAGATTCATCAACCGGCCGGCGACCGGCGACAGGATGGCGTTGGAGTCAGGAGTCCGATCGGAGGCAGGCCGCGATGGGGAATCTTCCGCAGACTCCACATCCGACACGGTCGTGTCAATCCCCCTCGCCATATCCTGCGGGCGTGCGTTCTCGCCCGCCGAGACCATCTGCGCCTCCGTGGCGCGCGGCGGCGTACGGTACCCGAACAGCACCGTCAGCACCATCGCCATTACAAACGCAACGGCGATGGACAGCGCGTACACCCACATCCGATCGAACACCGGAATCGTCAGCAACGAGGAGAAGGCGAATGCCGTAGTCGTAACGCCCCGGACCATCTGGCCGGATGGCAGCACGGACGGGAACAGCCAGCCGAACACCGCGCTGGTCACTCCGCCGGCCGCGCAGCCGGCGAGCAGCCAGCGGTAGACGCGGCGGTGATGCAGATGGATGCCGTACAGGCTCAGTTCCGAAACGCCACCCAGCAATCCCGCGAGCAACGCCCCCACCGCGGTCTGCCGCATGGCCGAATCCTTGCCGCGTACGGCCAGCACGAGTACGCCGGCGGTGGCACCGAAGCAGGCGAAGTTCCATACACCCATCGGACCTTGGACGAAGTCGTAGCCGAGCGTCTGAATGTTCATCAGTATCAGGGCGTTCAACGGCCAGTGCAGACCGAGCGGCACGAGAAACGGGTAGAGCATCGGGATGATGAGCGCGAACAGGAATGGCACGTGCGCGTTAAGCCATGCTGTGGCCGCTCCCAGCCCGCTGCCGAGCCATATTCCCAGAGGCCCGATAACCAGTATGGTGAGCGCAAAAACGACGACCAGTGAGAGGAATGGCACGAACACCAGCTGTACGCTGTCGGGAATGACGCGCTTCAGCCCGCGGTAGACCACGGCGAGCACGGCGGCCATGAGCAATGGTACGAAGATGTTGCCGCTGTAGTCGTTGAGTTGAATCGGTATGCCGAACGCCGACACGGTGCAGGTTTCGGTGCCGAATGTGGCGGTGGCCGAGCATTGAATCTCCCCGGAGAGGGCGCTGGATACGGACATTCCGGACATCACGCCAGTAAGCTGCGGGGTCATAAGCGCGGCCATAATCGCACCGCCGAGCCAAGGGTCGACGTCCAGTTTCTTGGCCGCATTGTAAGCGATCATAATCGGCAGAACGGTGAACACACCCTCCCAAATCGCCTTGAGTAGTATCCAACCGGTGGACGTCTCGCCATCAGGCACAATGCCGAGTGCAACGATCACGTTGACGATGGCGATGACCAGCGAGGCACCGAGTAGCACGCCCAGAATCGGGCGGAACGAGTCGGACAGGTAGTCGAAAAACGCGGCAGCCCGGGCACGGGCGGCACTGCCCCACTCGCGGATGGTACGAGGCATGAAGTGACGGGATGTATTGGCTGGGCTGTGACTCTGCTCGGTGTCGGTGGCGGTATCGCGCAATGGTGCGACGTCGTCGGAAAGGTTCGGCGCGGACTGCGTAGGCTGCGTAGGCTGAGTGGATTGCGTTGACTGAGTGGATTGCGCGGACTGCGTTGGCCGCGACGCCGCCGATGGTAATTGCGTTGCCGGAGTCAATCGCGCTGCCTGCATCCGAACGATCTGCTCGTACACCGAGGCGACCGCTCCGCCGATGATGACCTGATAACGATTGCCGGCTCGCGGGAATGCACCGAGGACCCCGGGGATGGATTCAAGACCGTGCTGGTTGACATGGCCGGCATCGGCCAGTTCGAAGTGCAGTCGCGTGGCGCAATGGGTCAGGCTGGTAATGTTCGCGGGGCCGCCGACGGCATCGACGATGCGCGCCGCAATCACTGCAGGCGTTGCGTTCGATGCGTTCGCCACGGTTCCTCCTTGCTGCCGTATGCCACTGTGTTCCATTATCGGCGCTGGGTGCCCCAAAAGCACGGCAATGCCGGCAAAGCATCGCGAAACGGCAACTATGCGCTACGGTGCTCCGCGATGGTGTCCCGCCATAATGTTCCGCGATGATGCTTCGCCACACCCGTTCTCCGTATTTGCCGCAGCGCCCATTCCGACATCATTCCACCATGCAGAATCCTGCAATCGTTGTCAAAAATCATCGTTTTTTGCTGCCTATTCGGAGTGTCGCGACCGAGAAAGTCGTATCCTATCTTTCACACACGTTGCGTAGCAGGGTTGTTACTCAAAATGAGGCAAGACCTGGAGTGACGTGGAATTTGCGTATCGTAATATGCGAATTCCACGTTGTTCCAGGTCTTTTTTGTTTTCGGGCGACTTCAGGCAATCGAAGCCTGACCTTGCATGCGGCAGAGGGGCCACGCGGCAGGCGCGGCCCGTCAACGGCGAAAGGACAAGGCAATGACGACGACAACGGCATCACCCGTATCGAAGCAGACGGCATCCGCGGCACAGGAGACCGGCGCAACCGGTGCAGCGGCCACCGCAATCGAAACCATCGAAACCGGCGTGGCCGGGGTGGCGGACGCGGCCACAAACGCGGCAGCAAACGCAATCGAGGACCTCGAAGCCGCCGAATCACGCGGCTTCTCCACGCGCTTCCCGCTCAACAGCGCATTCATCTTCACCTTCGGCGCGCTCGGCGGCATGCTGTTCGGTTTCGACACCGGCATCATCTCCGGCGCCTCCCCGCTTATCGAATCGGACTTCGGCCTGAGCGTCTCTCAGACCGGCTTCATCACCTCCTCGGTGCTGATCGGCTCGTGCGCAGGCGCGCTGTCGATCGGCGCACTGTCTGACCGGTTCGGCCGCAAGAAGCTGCTCATCGTCTCCGCGCTGCTGTTCCTGCTCGGCTCAGGCCTGTGCGCCTCCTCCACCGGATTCGCGATGATGGTGTGCGCCCGCATCATCCTGGGTCTCGCCGTCGGCGCGGCCTCCGCCCTGACCCCGGCGTACTTGGCCGAACTGGCGCCGAAGGAGCGTCGCGGCTCACTGTCCACGCTGTTCCAGCTCATGGTCACCTTCGGCATTCTGCTGGCCTACGCTCCAACCTCGGATTCCTGAACCACAACCTCTTCGGCATCCGCGACTGGCGCTGGATGCTCGGTTCGGCGCTGGTGCCGGCCGCCTTGTTGCTGCTCGGCGGCCTGTTGCTGCCCGAATCCCCGCGTTATCTGGTGAACAAGGGCGACACCCGCAACGCCTTCAAAGTGCTTACGCTGATTCGCAAGGACGTGGATCAGACCCAGGTGCAGATTGAGCTGGACGAAATCAAGGCCGTGGCCGCACAGGACACCAAGGGTGGTGTGCGCGAACTGTTCCGTATCGCTCGTCCGGCGCTGGTGGCCGCCATCGGTATCATGCTGTTCCAGCAGCTCGTGGGCATCAACTCGGTGATCTACTTCCTGCCGCAGGTGTTCATCAAGGGCTTCGGCTTCCCTGAAGGCGACGCGATCTGGGTGTCGGTGGGCATCGGCGTGGTGAACTTCGTGAGCACCATCGTGGCCACGCTTATCATGGATCGTTTCCCGCGCAAGGGCATGCTGATCTTCGGTTCCATCGTGATGACCGTTTCGCTCGCGGTGCTCGCCGTGATGAACTTCGTGGGCGACGTGGCCGTGCTGGCAGTGCCGACGATGATTCTCATCGCTTTCTATATCCTCGGCTTTGCGGTCTCGTGGGGCCCGATCGCTGGGTGCTTATCGGCGAGATCTTCCCGCTGAGCGTGCGCGGCATCGGCTCATCCTTCGGCTCGGCGGCGAACTGGCTGGGCAACTTCATCGTCTCCCAGTTCTTCCTCGTGCTGCTCGATGCGTTCGGCAACAATGTGGGCGGCCCGTTCGCGATTTTCGGCGTGTTCTCGGCCCTGTCCATCCCGTTCGTGCTGCGCTTGGTGCCCGAGACCAAGGGCAAGTCGCTGGAGGAAATCGAGAAGGAAATGACCAAGCGCTAGACAACCGGCACACGATTCGCACAAAAGTTGACAACTCTTAACATAAGAGTACCCAAAGTGGCGAAAAACGTGGCAGAATAGGGAACATGGTAGCAAACAATGCGGGTCAGCCCGCCACCCCAGCAGATCTGATTAATGTCGATGAGGTTATCGGCAAGTACTATGACCTCGTCCCCGATCCCGAAGTCCCCGAGCAGCGTGTCATCTTCGGCACCTCCGGTCACCGCGGATCGTCCCTGAAGACCTCGTTCAACGAGGCCCACATCATCGCCATCTCCCAGCCATCGCCGAATACCGCAAGAAGGCCGGCGTCACCGGCCCGCTGTACCTCGGCTCCGACACCCACGCGCTGTCCGGCCCGGCCAAGAAGACCGCCATCGAGGTGCTCGTCGCCAACGGCGTGCACGTACGCGTCGATTCCCGTGACGACTTCGTGCCCACCCCGGTGGTCTCCCAGGCCATCCTGACCCACAACCGTGCGGCCGACGGCACCCAGCGCTTCGAGGGCGAGGGCCTCGCCGACGGCATCGTCGTCACGCCGTCCCACAACCCGCCCACCGACGGTGGCTTCAAGTACGACCCCGTCACCGGCGGCCCGGCTCCGGCCGAGACCACCAATGCCATCGCCGCTCGCGCCAACGAGCTGCTCGGCGACTTCAAGTCCATCAAGCGTGTGCCCTACGAGGAGGCCATCAAGTCCGAGTACGTCGAGGGCTTCGACTTCCGCGAGCACTACGTGGACGACCTGGAGAACGTCATCGACTTCGACGTGATCCGCAACTCCGGCGTGCGTCTGGGCATCGATCCGCTCGGCGGCGCTTCCGTGAACTACTGGCCGCTCATCAACGAGAAGTACGGCCTGAACATCGGCGTGGTGCGTCCTGAGGTCGACCCGACCTGGCGCTTCATGACCATCGACCACGACGGCAAGATCCGCATGGACCCGTCTTCCCCGTACGCCATGAAGGGCCTGGTCGACGAGCTCAACGCCGGCGCTTGGGACAAGTACGATCTGGTCGGCGGCACCGACCCGGACGCCGACCGTCACGGCATCGTCTGCCCGAACTGGGGCGTGATGAACCCGAACCACTACATCGCCGTGTGCGTGGAGTACCTGTTCGGCGGCAACCGTCCGGGCTGGCCTGAGGGCGCAGCCGTGGGCAAGACGCTGGTCTCCTCTTCCCTGATCGACCGCGTGGCCGCATCGATCAACGCGAAGGTCATCGAAGTGCCGGTGGGCTTCAAGTGGTTCGTGGACCCGCTGTTCAGCGGCGAAGTCGCCTTCGGCGGCGAGGAGAGCTCCGGCATGAGCTTCCTGCGCAAGGATGGCCGCGTGTGGACCACCGATAAGGATGGTCTGATCCCCGACCTGCTGGCCGCCGAGATCACTGCCAAGACCGGCAAGAACCCGGCCCAGCTTCACCAGGAGCAGGTCGAGCGCTTCGGCGAGTCTTGGTACAAGCGCGTCGACACCCCGACCACACTGGAGCAGAAGGCCAAGTTCGCGGCACTGTCCGGCGACGACGTGACCGCCTCCACCCTGGCTGGCGAAGACATCACCGCCAAGCTGACCGAGGCACCGGGCAACCACGCCAAGATCGGCGGTCTGAAGGTCACCACCAAGGACAACTGGTTCGCCGCCCGCCCCTCCGGCACCGAGAACATCTACAAGGTGTACGCCGAGTCCTTCGTCTCCCCCGAGGCTCTGGACAAGGTACTCGACGAGGCCACCGTCGTGGTCGACAAGGCCCTGAGCGAGTGAAATCGCTGCGTTAGTCGCGTTCACCGCAACTAATAAGGCTCTGCATTGGATTCATGCAATCCACTGCAGAGCTTTTTTAGCGCATATGCAGTTCGCGACCACTGAAACACGCAGGTCAACGGTTCTCCTCATGCACCGTGACCGCATTTTCTCAACATCACTGCAGGGCAGGACGGCCATATGGCCGCGAAACGTTCGCCTGCCTACATTATGACCGAGTTTCCCATCATCATTGTGGGGTCACAGCGGCCAGATGACCACCGAAGCGTTCGGTCGGCTTGCATCATGGTCGAGTTTTAACATCGTTGTGGGACGCCACGACGAATTTGCCCATTCCAGAGTTGCCATCCCACAAAAGCGTGGGACAACAGCTAAGTCAATCGTTTTACATTTTCCCCATCCCACACACTCAAACTGGAAACCCCGGAAAGACGCCATTCCTGCCACACCCGTCACAGCCATTACCCGAGGGGCCGTGGGACGCCACGCAAAAATCGGCAAAACACGCGTAGCGTCCCACACCCATTGGCGCAAATCCACGCTCAATGCACCGACAACACCCCCAATCGACCACTATGACACATTTCCCTCCACAATCGAACACTAGTCATTCACGAAATCCATCACTACGAGGCATCGCAATCGAACGGCATGCAATATCAAGCACACACCACAACAACAGGTCGTACAAATATTGCCTTTACATCAGTCCGTTTCGAACATCATGGTCACAGCAGGCTCTGCGCCAACTCTTCAAGAGACATGGCAACTACATGAAACTCGAATACGGCACCGCGCGAAGCAAGCGCCCTCGCCACGTTGAAAGCGAATTCAGCACGAGCGTCCTCGTTAGCGATACTTGCCGCCGTGGCGACGAAGACCAGCCATCTCCGCCCGACCAGCACACCCCTTTTCTCTTGGTCACGGCGCCATTGAGCCTTACTCGTACGATGATGATCGCCATCATATTCAACAGCGACCTTGAACTCTGGCCACGCTAAGTCCAACGTTATGGGAGCTCCAGATGCAAAAGCCGCGTCCGGCACCACATAGTTCGCAACCGGCCGTGGAATCCCATGCGCTACCAGAGAGAGTCGTTCTTCTGATTCTTTGGGCGAATCAGCACCAGGTGATATCAGAGGCAATGCTCGAACGCAGGACGGGCGCCCTCTGAATCGGGTAAATTGCTCCACGAACTTCACCAGATCCTGATAGATTGCAGCAGCATCACGATCCTTGGCCAATACTGGCTGTTTGCTCGTAGCAGCGATGACGGCATCCCCGAGCACAATCAGGGACTCAAAAGAAACATACGGGGCAAGTTGGGCCCATACGTGAAACAGGTCCAGCGCAAACACGTGTTGGTTCATTTCCACATTGGCGGCTTTAGCCGCATGTTTCCAAATATGCGTTTGCAGTGGTGCATGGCGTGTACGAAACCGCTTGCTCTTAACGCTGGATACAGTGTGCAGCTTGGCCGAGTCGAGGTCGCAATCGGCGGGAATCGGTACGGATTGCAGAGCGAGGGAAGTGGTCATGCCGAAAAGCAGCTTCTTGCCCGCCCGTTTCGCTTCCTCAGTGCAGCGTGCGACCATGTCGCGTTTGCGCTGGGCAAGGCTTTCGCTCATGGTCGGTGCCGCCGCAGAATCATGTGCACCACTGTTTGGCGATGGCGAGTCGCGAAAAGTCGGGTATTTCGAGTCAGCAGAAAATGCCCCCGCAAATTCGGGCGGAACAAAAACTGTCTCCGATTCTTCCGGAGGCGGATCGTATATAGAGCCTGGCAGAGCTCCATAGTTGGTGATGCCGTCGGTCATCCTGTTCATGACACCACCATATGGGTAGTGGGTGCGGAAACGGAAGCCGATTCGAGGTATGTGGTCCTAGCTTCACTTACGCACATTCATTGTGGATAACCATGTGGACACCTCACTTATACACATAGTCACCCACCTCTTCAACCCCGATTTGACACACTAACTGTATCTGATATGATTACAGTATCATAACTGTACACATCATAGTTACAGTATCGACTCGGTAAGGAGGTCGTTTCATGAACGGCGACCATTCACTGGCAGTGCACGCATTGGTCTACCTTGACCATCGCGCCACACACCTGCCCAGTCAGATCCTGGCCGAGAACATATGTACCAATGCGGCGCGCGTGCGCAAAGTAATGCGACCGCTCGCCTCAGCCGGACTCATCGCCACTAAAGAGGGTGCTGAAGGCGGGTACGCTCTGGCCCGGCCCGCCGCCGAAATCACTTTGCGCGCGGTAGCGGAAGCCACCGGCACCACTTTTGTGAAAGTGAACTGGACACCGGGCGACGTACACGAGGACTGTCTGGTGTCATCTTCAATGGGCGCAGTGATGAACGACATCTATGCCGGTCTCAACCGCACTTGCCTCGAACAACTCGAACACACCACCATCCACGACATCACCGAACAGATATTCAGCGAGCGCAAAGGCTAATAATCCCGCGCGTTTCCCCTAGCCAGCATCAGTCGATAACGCTTCGGCAGTCAAAGAAGAAAACAGACGCCGCACGGCACACAACACATCAGCACAACGCACTCTTATCACTCGAATACGTAAGGAAGTAACCATGTCCATCAGCACACCCAAATGCCATCCAGCACACCCAGCACCTCCCCACTCTCACACC
>ENA-OQCO01000326-OQCO01000326.1-human-gut-metagenome-genome-assembly--contig:-NODE-326-length-27333-cov-3.082960_pt1 | contig 27333 bp, 25 predicted proteins | sample MGYA00242500_ERZ504582 | MGnify/ENA primary metagenome ERZ504582 (study PRJEB26092, sample SAMD00036346) | human gut metagenome | host: Homo sapiens | study: EMG produced TPA metagenomics assembly of... | reverse complement strand
GGCTGCAATTCCATCCCAACAATTATTAGATTCTTCAATCTCAAAACAACTACTATGTAGTGGAAAATGCCGTTTTTCATCCTCTTTCCAACAGCCTAGTCTCAGAAACAGAGATGGACATACTGTTCCATAACATGAAAAATCTTCTCCTAGCATAGATGGTTCTCCTTCTGTTAAAATCTCCACTTCCGGAATCTCCTTTTTCAAAATCTCAGCTGCCCAGCAAGCTGCCGTTTTATTATTGATCGTTGCCGGATATCCTGAATCCATATAATAGGATCCCTCTATTTCCCAGGCATCTGCAATAGATGTGGTCAGTTTTTTCAGACGTCGAATAATCTCTTCCCGCACTTTTGTATCATAAGTTCGAATTGTTCCTTCCAGATATCCTTTTTCTGCAATAATATTATATTTTTCGCCACATCGAATCCGGCAAATGTTTACAACTGCTGTTTCCTGCGCTGATATATCATTTGCTGTAATATTTCCGATTGCATTGATCAACGCCGCCATTGCTGGAATCGGATTCCTACAAATGTGAGGTGTTGCTCCATGTCCACCTTTCCCTATTAGTTCAATAGAAAACGCATCCGGTTGTGCCATTACAGGTCCTGACATGCAGGTAATAGTACCTGCTCTTTGTGGCCATACATGAAAAGCAACTATCAAATCCGGCTTCGGAGTTTTCATTGCTCCATCTACAATCATACGGGCAGCACCACCCTGATGTTCCTCAGACGGCTGGAATAAAAATACTATATTTCCATATAGCTGCTCCCGATTTTCATGTAAAATCCGAATACAGCCAAGCAGCACTGTCATATGCGCATCATGTCCACACGCATGCATAACACCATTTTCTTCCGAGCTCCATGAAAGACCTGTCTGTTCTTGAATTGGAAGTGCGTCCATATCTGCACGAAAAGCAATCGTATAACCAGGTTTTCCGCTTCGAATTATTGCATATACACCCGTATCAGCACATGTCCTGCATTCCACTCCCCATTGTTTCAATTGACTAAGAATCCATTCCTGTGTCTGATATTCCTGCCCGGACAACTCCGGGTGCTTATGGAGATGGATATAATATCTTTTAATTTCTTCCTCCGCCTCTTTGGCTTTTTGGTAAAAATCAACTTTCACTCTTAATCCCTCCCCCAAAATCTTATTTACATCTTTTTGCAGTCTCTCAAAAGATCTGCAATACTATCAATGGTGATGCTATGTCCTAAATAAATTCCCTCAGCAAACTCTGTTTTTGCATCTCTTCCATATTCCTCTGATAAACTCATTGCATATGGAAGAATATTCTGAGATGTATGTGCCAGGCAAGCATTTTTCTTTATTTCTATTACGTCTGAAATGTCTACGTAGATATCTGTCTGCGACGATTACTTCTATTATCTGCGCCAAAATAGATCAGCGCATCATAATGCCAGTCAGTATCATCATCTGAATACTTTTTCAATCCAGCCGTAAAACAAGCCGCTCTTGTAATTCTTGATACAGCTGTATGATCCGGATGATAATCATCCTCCAAAAGTGTTAAAACAAATTTTGGAGAACACTTTCGCAAATGTGGAATCAAAGCATCCACTGCTTCCTTACAGAAATAGACGCCTGCATCCGGAAAATTTAGCATTTCAAAATAATCTAGCTTTAAAATTTCTGCGGCTTTTTTTGCCTCTGCTTCTCTTTCCCTCTGCTCCGCATAACCTCCCGCTTCCCCTCTGGTAAAAATTACAAGCCCTGTTTTTAATCCTTCTTTTTTTGCTTTTGCAAACATTCCTGCAGCACAGACTTCCAAATCATCTGGATGTGCACAAACTGCTAAAATATCAACCATAATCCATTCCCCTTACTACTGTTTTACTCCTGTGGTTGCAATTCCTTCTACGAACTGTTTCTGGAAAAAGAAAAATAGTACTATCATCGGAAGAATCGCAATAATGCCTCCCGCCATGACCTGCGGATAATAGGTTGTATGCTCTCCGATAAGCATTGCAAGACCAGCAGATAATGTCATTTTCTCCATAGAATTATTTACAATTAACGGCCACATCAAATCTTTAAATGTAGATATTGCTGTCAAAATTGCTAAAGAAGACAATGCAGGTTTTAATAACGGCAATAAAATCTTATAATAAATCTGAAAAAATCCACATCCATCTAACATAGCTGCTTCATCTAAACTCTTCGGAAGTCCTTTAAAAAATTCACATAACATAAATGTACCAAAAGCACTGAATATTTTAGGAATCCATAATGCTGTTACCGTATCTGCCAAATGTAGCTTTACCATGATCTCATAATTGGGAACTAGGAAAATCTGTCCTGGAACCATCAGTAATGCCAAAAGGACGATAAAAATTACATCCCTTCCCGGAAAATTCAATCTGGCAAACGCATATGCAGCCATAGAACATATCAGTAACTCAATCACAATTGTAAAAATCAAGACCAAAAATGTATTGATGTAAAAACTAAGAAACGGAAACTTGGCTACAATCTCCTGGTAGCTTTCCACTGTAAAAATTTTCGGTAAAATTGTTGGTGGTATCTGAATACTTTCTTCATAGGATTTGAAAGATGTCAAAATCATCCATATAAATGGACATACTGTCACAGCAGCACATAGAACAAGTAACAGATATACCTGCCACTTTCTTTTTTTCATTATATAATCTCCTTTCTACGTCCTGATCCTCATTAATCATCATAAAATACCAATTTCTTCTGACAGATCATCTGAATTGCTGTAATCACTAAAATCAGAAAAAACAGCACCAGACTGATTGCTGCACCATATCCCTTATGAAATTTTACAAAAGATTGTTCAAAAAAATATGTAACCAGCGATCTGGATGCTGCAGTTCCACTGCTTCCCTGTGGAATCATCAGATAAATAAAATCAAAAATCTGGAATACATTAATAACAGTTGTTACACATACAAAAAATATAGATGGCGATAACAGCGGTAATGTAATCTTAAAAAAACGCTGAATCCCATTCGCTCCATCAATTTCAGCAGCCTCCTTGTAACACACCGGAATCCCCTGTAATCCGGCTAACAATACAATTACTTGATATGCAACACTTGCCCAGATAAATACAATAGAAATAGAAAACAACACTATTCTAGGATCAGAAAGCCATGCAATTGGATTCACTCCAAACTTTCCAAGAATTTCATTGAAAATACCAAATTTATAATTCATCAACCATTTCCACAAAAGTCCAATTGCGGCCGGTAAAGTAACTGCCGGAAGAAAGATGCATACTCTGAAAAAACCAATTCCCTTTACCTTAGAATTCAATAATACAGCCAGCAAAATCGCCAGAATCACAACTGCCGGTACACAAATAACTACATATAATATCGTATTAATAAATGCCTGATAAAACGCTTCATCATGAAAAAGCTTTACATAGTTCTCAAGTCCAACAAATTTGGGAATACCAAAGCTTGACTTATTTGTAAAACTATAATAAACATTCTGAAAAAATGCCCAGATAAAAAATACGATGACTCCTGACATCAATGGCGCAATCATTAGATAACCTGTCCTTATTTCCCGATGCCTTAGTGAATCCACTTTATTTTTTTTCATCAAATATTCTCTCCTGTCAATTAAGCATAGATTCGAAATCTGCCTTCGCTATTTTATTCATAATTGAACAGCTTTTTTGCAGCTTATTCGTTGAAAAAAAGGAAGTGTTGCTCATTTCATTATTAGCAACACTTCCAATCCATCTTATGATTCGCTGTCCAAAGCACTCTGTGTTACTTCCTGCATCTGTGAACATCCCTCTTCCGGAGTTAATTCTTTTGCAAATATCTTTGCTGAAATCTCAGTTACAGCAGGAAGCCATTCTGCAACGCTTGTAGATGTCGGAAATGGAAATCCAGTTTCTGCTGCTTCGAAAATTACACTTACATCTATGTGATCTGCTTTATAATACTGCTGGGCACTAATCAGTGCCGGAACATCTACCTTCGCTTCTGCCTGCATTTTATTAGCCTCTTCCCCTGAAAGATATTTTACAAGTTTCCACGACGCATCCTTGTTTTCACTGTTAGCATTGATTGCATAGCCCAATCCGCCAATAACGCTCTGATTTCCTGCTTCTTTTGCGGGCATAGCAATAGTTCCTATCTGATCAGCGAAACTCGCTTCATCAATAACAGATGTTTTCCAGGATCCCATGAAAAGAATGGCTCCCTTCTGAGACAGAAACAAATCTGTTCCCTTTGTATCCGAAAGCACTTCGCTTCCTGGCATCAGACCTTCATCCATAAGTGATACCATATCACTAAACGCTTTCACCGTTCCTTTCTGATCAAAACCTGCTGTTTTCATATCTTCACTGAGCACAAAGCCTCCTGATTGATTGATAAAGTTGAAAAAAGAAGGCTGGGCATCCAGTTCCATTAGTATCGGATATTCATCAGATCCTGCTTCTGTAATTTTAGTCTTTAACTGTTTTGCAATATCTGTCATATCCTCCCATGTCCATCCGGTCTGAGGCTCTTCTACCCCATATTTTTCAAAAATAGCTTTATTGAAAAATACCTGTACCGTGTCCATTCCCTTTGGTATACAGTATTGAACATCCTTATAATTATAAGAGTCTTTCAAAACACTTACGTAATCATCCATATTAATTTCATCTTTTTCAATATATTCATCAAGCGGTTCCAAAACACCAGCCTCTGCATATTTAGGAAGATATGTATTCATCCAAAATACATCTGCCGCACTATTTGATCCCATTGCAGCATCCAACTTTGTCCAATACTGTGACCAAGGAGTTAACTGTAAATCTACATCAATATCAGGATTCTCTGTTTCAAATTTCTCAATAATCTCATCAAATACCGGCTTCTGAACCTCATCCCAAATTGCAAAAGAAATTTTAGTAACATCATCTTTTTTCTCTGCATACACCGGTGAAGTTACTCCTAAGACCATTGAACCAGTCATTACAAGTGTCAGCATTTTACAAATTCTTTTTTTCATGTTTTCCCTCCAAATTTGTACTTTTTTATCATTATTAACTGTTTCTATTCTTTTAATATTTTCTGATTGAGAATGCAGGTTTCTCCTTCTTCCAGTTTGTAGGGTAATGTAATTTCTATGTTTTCTTCCCTTTTCTGGTTCTGAAAAGTATCCAATGTCTGCTCTATCATTTTTTTGATAGGCTGACGGATAGTTGTTAGCTTGGGAGTTACCTGCCTAGATAAACTAATCCCGTCAAATCCCATAACGGAAACATCCTCCGGAACTCTTAACCCTCTCTCAGCCAGAGCACTGATAACCCCCAATGCGGCTTCATCACTGAATGCAAATACTGCTGTAAAAGAAATTCCCTGTTGAAGTGCCTGCGTGGTTATACGATACCCACTATTATATGTCAACTCACCATATTTCACTCGATCTGCATCGAATTCCAATCCATATTCCTCGAAAGCTCTTTTGCATCCTGCAATACGCTGAAATCCGGAGCTGATACTCTTAGGATAATCCGATATAATCAAGATTCTCTCATGCTTAAGTTCAAGAAGATATCTTGCGCCTTCATGTGCTGCTGCCAAATCATTGATATGAATCATTTTGCATCGCTGATCCTCACTGATTGCACCAAACATCACCATTTTAATACTCTTAGCCGCTATATAATTGAGCATATCCTGATTTGTATTTTCCTCCAGATAAATTACGCCCGTGATATCCAGTTCTTTAAAATATTGTTTATAAGACTCATCTTGACCCACAACAGGAATAAATATCATTCTGCAACCATATTTCGGAACCGCATCTAGGAAATTCTTTAGAACCTCACTGAAATATGCCAGCTTAAGATTTGGAATTAAAACAGCAATTACACCGGGATTCTTTTGTTTATATACAGGTTTATATGAAAGTTCTCGAACTGCTTTTTCAATTCTCTTGGAGGTTTCCGTTGTTACAACATTTTTCCCATGAAAATATCTTGAAACCGTAGCTGGTGATACTCCTGCTCTTTTTGCAACATCTCTTATTGTTGCCCCATATCATCACCTCCTTTTTCAACGTATTTCACATTCTTTTTTGCTATTCTCGCATTGTTTGTTGTATCTTTTTACCAATTTTATATTTGAAATTATAAGGATCAATGTATAAAATGTCAACCCTATTTCATTTGTTTCATTTTTATTTCATGTGTTTCACCGAAACATCATTTTTCACCACGTGTTTTCTTTTCTCTCCATTTATTTAGATCCAGAAACTTATAAATAAGATCCTCATGATGTAACACGTTTTATCAAATGTACTTCTTACACAAAGTCAGCACGCCCTGTTTTCCAGAAGAAACGTGAACGTATCATTGCTCATTTTATGATCCACTACACTGCATTGCTTGATCAATACGGTTCCATCTATTCTGTAAATCGCACCTGCATCACTGGCGAGTTTAAAAAGTTTCTTATGAGAAATACTGTAAATAATCTCTGCCTGTTGATAACGTAGATACTGTCGGCGTAATTTTCTAAGCTGCTCTGGTACTTCCTTCATACTTGTGATTGGTTTATAATTTTTATCCATGATATTTTCCTCCAAAATTAGATTCACTGTTTTACAGAAGTTGACTGCCGGGATATATTTTTGAGTACGAAAAAAAGCACCTCTCAGATTAAACTCTAAGAAGTGCTCTTGTTGTCATGCATATCAATCATTGATCCAGTGAATCAATTTTGATTTCATTCTCAAACCTGTGTCTTTCCACCTGAAATTCGTCATGCTTCATAACGATTCATTATTATCCCAAATTTTGTTGTCAAATTGTTGTCAAACGCAGTCTGACATCATGGTTTTAGACATTTAATATTTAATTTTAGTACAGCTTTGCACCTGCCGGAATATGGTTATCAACCATCAGAAGATGAAGTTTTTCTTCTCCCTCTTCCTCATGAATTGCAGATAACAGCATACCACAGGATTCAATTCCCATCATAGCTCTTGGAGGCAGATTTGTGATAGCGATCAGTGTCTTACCAACCAGTTCTTCTGGCTCGTAATAAGCGTGAATACCGCTTAAAATGGTACGATCTGTGCCTGTTCCGTCATCCAGAGTGAACTGTAACAGCTTCTTGGATTTCTTAACAGCTTCACATGCTTTTACCTTTACAGCTCTGAAATCTGATTTGCTGAAAGTATCGAAATCTACGAATTCCTCAAATAACGGCTCCACTTTTACCTTGGAGAAATCAATTACTTCTTCTTTCTCCGGTGCTGCTTCAGAAGTGCTGTTTGCTGGCTTGGAAGCTTTCTTATCAGCGTCCAGTGACTTCATTGTCGGGAACAGCAGTACGTCTCTGATTGCCTGGCTGTCTGTCAGAAGCATAACGAGACGGTCGATTCCGTATCCGATACCACCTGTTGGCGGCATACCGATCTCCAGTGCGTTCAGGAAGTCTTCATCTGTATGGTTTGCTTCCTCATCACCTGCGTCTGCAAGAGCATCCTGTGCTTTGAAACGCTCTCTCTGATCGATCGGGTCGTTGAGCTCGGAATATGCGTTACACATTTCCCATGTATTGATAAAGAGCTCGAAACGCTCTACCTTGTTCGGATCGGAAGGTTTCTTCTTGGTCAGCGGAGAGATCTCGATCGGATGATCCATGATAAATGTCGGCTGGATCAGCTCTTTCTCACAGTATTCCTCAAAGAAGAGGTTGATGATATCACCTTTCTTGTGACGATCCTCATATTCGATATGATGCTCATCCGCAAGTTTCTTAGCTGCCTCATCATCTGCTACTTCGTCAAAATCAATTCCTGTATATTTCTTGATGGCATCGTTCATGGTCAGACGTGCGAACGGCTTTCCAAGGTCGATCTCAATACCGTTGTAGGAGATCTTTGTGGAACCGCAGACCTTCTCTGCAAGATAACGGAACATGGACTCTGTCAGCTCCATCATTCCCTCATAGTCAGTATATGCCTGATAAAGCTCCATCAGAGTGAACTCCGGATTGTGACGAGTATCAACACCCTCGTTACGGAATACACGACCGATCTCGTAGACTCTCTCAAGTCCGCCCACGATCAGTCTCTTAAGATAAAGCTCCAGGGAAATACGAAGCTTAACGTCTTCGTTCAGTGCATTGTAATGTGTCTCAAAGGGTCTTGCAGCGGCACCACCTGCGTTGGAAACCAGCATTGGTGTCTCCACTTCCATGAAGTCACGTCCTGCAAGGAAGTTACGGATTTCCTTAAGGATCTGGGAACGTTTGATGAATACATTCTTGCTGTCCTGGTTCATGATAAGATCCACATATCTCTGACGATAACGGGTATCTGTATCTGTCAGTCCGTGGAATTTCTCAGGAAGGATCTGTAAGCTCTTGGAAAGAAGGGTCATCTTCTCTGCATGAATGGAGATCTCACCTGTTCTTGTTCTGAAAGCAAATCCCTCCAGACCAAAAATATCACCGATATCAGATTTCTTAAAATCTGCATAGGAATCAGTTCCAATGGCGTCTCTTGCCACATAAACCTGAATATTACCCTGTAAATCCTGGATATTACAGAAAGAAGCTTTTCCCATTACACGCTTGAACATCATACGTCCTGCGATCGATACGTGGATCGGGCTTGCATCCATGATGCTTCTTCTTTCTTCATAATCCTTCTTCTGAGCCTCTTTTGCCTGCTCTTCATCAAGACCTGTTACATCAAGCTCCTTGCGGTCTCTGAGAAGCTCTGCCTCATGTTCTTCATAGAGATTCTTTACCTCAAGGGAATGATGTGTCTGATCAAATTTTGTGATCTGAAACGGGTCCCTGCCATTTGCCTGAGGTCTGCCAGTTTATCACGACGTACCTTAAGCAGCTGGTTTACATCCTGCTTCTTCTGCTCTGCCACTTGTCGGCCTCCTTAATCTACCAATCGTTTAGCGGATATTTGCAATCCACATTCGCTACTTGCTCATAATTAAATAACTGTTTCACAGTTATATTATACGTTTCTCTGGATCTCAAGAACTTTGTATTTCATAATTCCGGACGGCATCTCAACCTCAACGATATCGTTGGTGTGTGCACCGATCAGTGCCTTGCCTACCGGAGACTCGTTGGAGATCTTGCCCTCAAGGCTGTTAGCCTCTGTAGAACCTACGATCTTCAGCTCCATGTCTTCCTCAAACTCATAATCATGAACCTTAACCTTGCAGCCTACGCTGATTCTGTCAAGATCAACTTCGTCCTCTACTACAACCTCGGCATTCTTAAGGATCTTCTCAATCTCCTCAATACGTGCCTCGATATCTCTCTGCTCATCTTTTGCTGCATCGTACTCAGCGTTCTCAGAAAGGTCTCCCTGCTCTCTGGCCTCTTTAATCTTTCCTGCAACTTCTTTTCTCTTAACAACTTTCAGATCGTGCAGCTCGTCTTCCAGTTTTCTAAGTCCTGCGTATGTGAGTAAGTTCTTCTTTGCTTCTTCCATTTTGCCTTACTTCCTTTCAAAACCGTGCTATTTTTCTGAAAAAATACAGCTTCGGATATTTCTGTTGCTACCATTCCCAAGAGCTCTTTTTTCTAAAAAAGGGCGTAAAAATCTCAGGATATTCACAATTCCTGTATTATACCGAAAAGCCCCAGTATTGTCAAGCATTCCACGTCGAAAAAAGAGCTCTGAAAACGCAGAAAAAACCGCAGGAAATTCCAGATTTCCACACGGTTCTTCCAAGCATTTTTCTTATCGTTCCAAAAGCATATCTGTAAGCTTTTTCAGCTCCTCATAGCTTGCAATATTATTGGATTCTCTCCGAATCCCGGCACTGTGGCGCATACCTGCTGTGTACCAGGCCACATGTTTACGCATCTCCCGGATCCCGATATATTCTCCCTTGATCTCAATCTGGTTTCGCGCATGACGCAAAATCATCTCACAGACTTCCTCCACAGAGGGTTTCGGCAGCTTTTCGCCAGTCCGGAAGTAGTGGTTCAGCTCCCGGAATATCCACGGATTTCCACGGACTGCGCGGCCGATCATCACTGCATCACAGCCAGTCTCTTTAAACATTTCTTCTGCCGCTTCCGGGGACACGATATCTCCGTTCCCGATCACAGGAATCGTCACAGCCTCTTTCACACGACGGATGGCATCCCAGTCAGCCTGCCCGGAATAGTACTGCTGCCTTGTTCTTCCATGAACTGCAATGGCCGCTGCTCCGGCATCTTCCACACGCTTGGCGATCTCTACCACATCAACAGGTGTATTCTCGTCAAAACCGATCCGCACCTTCACAGTCACAGGTTTGGAAACTGCTCCGGAAACACTTCGTACGATCTGTTCAATGAGCCTTGGATTTTTCAGAAGTGCGGAGCCCTCGCCATTGTTTACTACCTTCGGAACCGGGCATCCCATATTGATATCAAGAATGTCAAAAGGACGATCCTCAATGCTTTTTGCCACTTCAGCCATCAGCTCCGGCTCACTGCCAAAAAGCTGCATGGACACCGGATGTTCTCCGGGGTCGATTTCCATCAGTGCTTCTGTATTTTTATTATGATAGGAAATGGCTTTTGCACTGACCATTTCCATGCAGATCAGGCCTGCTCCCTGCTCCTTGCAAAGTTTTCGGAATGCCAGATCTGTCACCCCTGCCATTGGTGCAAGCACAAAAGGATTCTCCATCTCCACATTTCCGATCTTCCACTGCATCTTCATGGATCAGTCCTCAACTGCATCTGCTTTTTTCTTAAGTTCCTCATCCGGGATATCCCCGAGGAAAAATACTTTATAATACATTTCCAGGGATTCCAGAAGATCTTTCTTATTGCGCTGGATCTCTTTGATCTTCAGTGCGCTTCCGATCTCATCAAAACGGCCGTCTGCCTCCAGTGCCTCTGTCTTAAACTGCAGATTTCCGTTCTCATCATATTCCAGTGTCAGGATTCCGCCTACATCCTCTGTAAAAAGCACACACATAATCTGCAGCTCCTGTTTTACTGCGTCCGGAAGGGATGCAAAATCCTGGTTAAAATAGTATTTCTGCTCATAAGAGCTTGCTCCGCAAAGCACAATATTATCCTGATACATAAAATCTCCTCTACACATTAAATACAATTACTGTCCGAAAGCGTTTACTTCTGTCACTCCGAACACAGCTGTCTGCAGTTTCTGATGAAGCTGTAACTGACAGCAATTTCAATATCACTCTGCACAGTCCTGCATCTCTCATCTGCATTATAATCCGGTTTTATACATAGCTGTACAAGCCGCGCACAGAAACTTCTCCGGAATTTACTTCCTCAATGCTTCCATCTGCACGTTCCACAAGAAGCTCGCCACCTGCGTTGATTCCCCGTGCAATTCCCTCATATGGATCATTCTGATTCAGTACACGTACCGGCTGGTTCAGGTTTGCCAGCAGCTTTTCATAATCTGTCTTCATCCCTGACAGATCTTCTGTCTGTACAAATCTCTCGTAATTTTCTTCGAAATGCTTCATCACAAGCCCGACTACTTCAGCCCTGTCAAAAACATGTCCGCTTTCCAGATACAGCGAAGTAGCTTTGTCAGCCATCTCCTCCGGAAAGCTGTCCATATTTACATTGATCCCGACACCAATGACAGCACAGCCGATCTTGTCCTGCTTCATGGTCATCTCTGTTAAGATACCGCAGATCTTTTTGCGGGAAACAACTACGTCATTGGGCCATTTAATTCCCACATCAAGCCCGAGATCTGCCACTGCCTGCGCAACGGAAAGTCCCATAACAAGGGTCAGCATCGGAGCTTTCATCGGGGAAAATTCCGGACAGATGAGAATGCTCATGGTTATTGCACTGTCCGGCGGTGCACTCCAGCGTCTTGTGAAACGTCCGCGTCCTGCCGACTGATATTCAGCTACAAAAAGTTCGCCGTGTTTTGCGCCTTCTTCTTTCCAGACACGTTTTCCCCAGAGATTGGTGGAATCAATTTCTCTTGCAAAATGGACGGTTTTGCCCGCCCATTTTGTATGTGTTGCCTGTGAAATTATTTCTTCATTAAATAAATCTGACATTATTTCTCCGGCTCTCCCAATGTTGCAACGATCACAGCTTTGATCGTGTGCATACGATTCTCAGCTTCGTCAAATACCTTAGACTGCTGAGACTCGAATACCTCATCTGTAACTTCCATATCTGTGAGGTTGAAACGCTCGCCCATCTCTTTGCCGATCTTTGTCTTAAGGTCATGGAATGCCGGCAGACAGTGAAGGAAGATTGCTTTCTCGCCTGCGTTCTCCATTACATGTCTGGTAACTTTGTACGGTGTCAGGTCATGGATACGCTCTGTCCATACTTCGTCAGGCTCGCCCATGGATACCCATACATCTGTGTAAACAATATCTGCATCTTTTGTTCCGGCCTCAACATCTTCTGTAAGAGTGATAGTAGAACCTGCTTCTTTTGCCCACTGCTGGCACTGAGCTACAAGCTCGTCATTCGGGAAGTATTTTTTGTTGGTACATGCCACGAAATCAAGACCAAGTTTGGAGCATACGATCATCAGGGAATTACCCATGTTGTAGCGGGCATCACCCATGTATACAAGTTTCAGACCTTTCAGTTTGCCGAAATGCTCACGTACTGTCAGCATATCTGCAAGCATCTGTGTCGGATGATACTCATTTGTCAGACCATTCCATACCGGAACACCTGCATGTTTTGCAAGTTCCTCAACGATATCCTGGCCGAATCCGCGGTACTCGATTCCCTCGTACATTCTTCCAAGAACTCTTGCTGTGTCAGCGATGCTCTCTTTTTTTCCGATCTGGGAACCTGTCGGATCAAGGTAAGTGGAACCCATTCCAAGATCATGAGCAGCCACCTCGAAAGAACAGCGTGTTCTCGTACTTGTTTTTTCAAAAATCAGGGCAATGTTCCTGCCTCTGTAATACTCATGAAGCTCTCCGGCCTTTTTCTTGGCTTTAAGATTTTCTGCAAGATCTATCATGTAAAGGATCTCTTCCGGTGTAAAGTCTTTCAGTGTCAGGAAATTTCTCCCTTTAAGATTCATAATATATCCTCCTCACGGCTGCAGATTTATTTCTGCTCTGCCGGTTTATCTGTCATAATTTCCTTCAGGGATGTTGCCAACCCTGCGATGCCCTGTATCTCGGACGGAATGATGATCTTCGTTGCTTTGCCGTCGGCAACTTTTGTAAGTGCCTCCAGGCTTTTCAGTGTAAGAACAGACTCATCTGCACCTGCTTCTTTTATCATGCGGAGTCCCTCTGCAGTTGCCTGCTGTACTTTGAGAACTGCCTGTGCCTGACCTTCTGCTTCTTTTATCATACGCTCTTTCTGTGCTTCAGCATGAAGGATAGCCGCCTGTTTCTCAGCCTCCGCGTCAAGGATCGCAGACTGTTTCTTTCCTTCTGCCACAAGGATAGTAGAACGCTTCTCACCTTCTGCTTTCAGGATAGCCTCTCGTCTCTCACGCTCAGCTTTCATCTGTTTCTCCATGGCATCCTGGATCGCTGCCGGAGGAATGATGTTCTTAAGCTCAACACGGTTGACCTTGATTCCCCATGGATCTGTAGCTTCATCAAGGGAAGCTCTCATTCTGGTATTGATTACCTCACGGGATGTCAGTGTCTCATCCAGCTCCATATCACCGATGATGTTACGAAGTGTGGTAGCGGAAAGATTCTCGATGGCCATGATCGGATTCTCAACGCCATATGCATAAAGCTTCGGATCTGTAATCTGGAAAAATACTACAGTGTCAATCTGCATGGTTACATTATCTTTTGTGATCACCGGCTGCGGTGGGAAATCCACAACCTGCTCTTTCAGGTTCACTCTTCTTGCAACACGCTCAATAAACGGAACCTTGAAATGGATACCTGTTCCCCATGTAGCCTTGTAAGCACCCAGTCTTTCCAGTACCACTGCGTAGGCCTGCGGTACGATACGGATGCAGGATGCCAGTATCCACAGAACAAGAACAATGACTACAAGCAAAACAATAATTCCACCCATAATTTTAGCCCTCCTTGCTAAGTTCTTTTACGATCAGCTTCACGCCGCGGATCTCTTCGATCTCGACAACTGCACCTGCCGGGATCTGAACTGAATCATCAGTCGCACGGGCAGTCCATTCGATATCATTGATCCGTACCTGCCCGGTCTGGGCCAGGTTGTTGATCTGCTGTATGACTACAGCTCTTTTTCCCAGAAGGCTCTCTGCATTGGTCTTCTCCACGCCCTTGTTCATGTAGCGGACCGCCAGAGGTCTGGTAAAGATCAGAAGCACCACGGAAACTCCGAAAAATAAAAGGAGCTGTACAACGATCCCAAGCCCAAGCCACGACGCAACGCACGCAATAAGAGCACCGCCTGCAAACCAGACAGTGGTAAGTCCTACTGTGATCGCCTCAATTACCAGTAAAATTGCCAGTATTCCAAGCCAGACTAAAGGTGTCATAAAACCCCTCCTCTCTTTTTTGAAAAAATTATTCTCTTCTCTGTCTTGCAGCTTCATACATCAGGATTCCTGATGCCATGGCAGCATTCAGGGATTCTACCTTGCCGCACATCGGAATCCGGATGAGACAGTCTGCTGCTTCTGCCGCCTGGTCTGTCAGACCTTTTCCCTCGTTTCCGATAAAAAACGCTGTGCCGCCTTTATAGGATTCCTGATCGTAGGAATTCTCACCTTTCAAATGAGCTGCAAAACTGCGGATTCCATTTTCTTTCAGCTTCTTTTCTAATGATACCACATCTTTCACATATAGAAAAGGCATTCTGTAAATGGATCCCATAGTGGAACGAATCACTTTTGGATTGGTGATATCCACGCATGTTTTTGTGAGAAAAACCCCGCTGACTCCTGCGCCTTCACCGGTTCGAAGAATGGTTCCTGCATTTCCCGGATCCTGCAGATCTTCGAGAACCATCACAAGTGGATTTTCGCCTGCAAGTACATCGTCCTCGCTCCAGGCCGGAAGCTTCAGAACTGTCAGAATTCCCTGTGGTGTCTTGGTGTCACACATCTGACGGAATACTGAATCCTTTACGATCTCGTACGGATATTTCTCCACCTGTGCCATCAGCTCCCCATCCTGGGAAAAGCTCTCTGAGACAAACACCTGTGAAACCCATTCTTCCGGTGCTTCCAGAAACATCTTTCTGCCTTCTGCCGCAAAAAGTCCCTGCTCTCTTCTGGCTTTCGCTTTCTGGTTCAGCTGCATGACATTTTTTATTTTTGCATTTGATACGCTGGTTATCATGTTTTTATTTCTCCATTTCTGCTTATCCGTTTTTCCTGCATAAATGCCGATTCCGGGCAAAGCAGATTTTCACATTTCATTTTGCTGCCTGCTTACGAACGCAGTCCCTCAGAGCTTGCGTTCAGATCTTTATTCTTTCCAATGGCGATTACGGAACAATGCTCCGGAAGCGGTTCGGAAGGTTTCAGATCCACAGTAACATTCTCACCCTGCTTGATACCGATGATATTGATATGAAAACACTCCCTGACATTAAGCTCTACGAGGCTTTTTCCGATCCAGGATTCCGGAATGGCAAACTCTGCTATGCTGAATTCCGAGGAAAGTTCAAACACATCCAGATATCCGCCGGACATAAGATTTCTGGCTACACGCAGCCCCATTGACTGTTCCGGATAGATGATTTTATCTGCACCGATTTTGTCAAGAATACGTCCATGAAGGGAATTCATGCTCTTCGCTACTACAAAAGGAACTCCCAGATCCTTGGCCTGCATGGTCGCGGAAATGCTGGCCTCCAGATTTTCCGCAACTGCAATGATCGCCACATCCACGTTCTGAACACCCAGTGCCTTGAGGATCCCCGGCTCACGTACATCCGCTTTCACCGCGTAGGTTACTTTTTCGGAAATTTCTTCAATATTTTCTTCTTTGTCGTCAATGGCAAGAACGTCACAGTCTGACTCAGCAAGTGTCACTGCAAGAGTCATTCCGAACTGTCCCAGACCTATCACAGCAAATGATTTATTCTTCATTCTTTTCTCCTGTTTAACCGATCATAATATCCTCTTCACCCAGATGAGTGGTACTTCCCGGCATGTTGCGTACTTTTGCCACAACTGCTGTTCCCAGAGTCAGCGGCCCAATACGTCCCAGATACATAGTGAGGATCACGATCCATTTACCTGTCACATTTAACTGCGGTGTCAGTCCTCTGGAAAGTCCTACTGTTGCCACTGCGGAAGTGATTTCATACAAAATATCTGCCAGATCTGCTTCCGGCATTGCTGCTGATAAAAGAACCGACATAGTAAAAAGTATCAGCAAACTGGTTCCGGCAACAACCATTGCTGAACGGAGATAGCTCTCGCGAATCCTCCGACCGTAAACTTCCACATCTTTTTTTCCCTGAAGGTACGCTACAATGGAAAGGATCAGAACCGCGATAGTCGTTGTCTTCACACCACCGGCTGTTCCCATAGGAGAACCACCGGTAAACATCCAAAGCAGAGAGATGATCACTGTCGATGTGGACAGCTGTGACTGATCTATCGTATAAAATCCAGCTGTACGTGTTGTCACTGACTGGAAAAAAGATGCCATGATCTTTGTTCCAAGTGGCTTGTCTGCCAGTGTAAGCGGATTTCCGGATTCAAAGATAAATACAAGCAGTGCGCCTGCAAATACCAGTATCCCAGTCATGGTAAGGACCAGTTTGCTCTGAAGACGCAACACCCGAAAAAATCTCCCCGGGGAAAGTTCTTTCTTTATGATCTTACGAAATTTATCCCAGAGATCCCACCATACAATAAATCCAAGTCCTGAAACAATGATCAGTCCGATTGTCGTAAGATTCACCAGTGGGCTGCTCACATAAGCAGCAAGACTTGTTTCCCCGAAAAGGTCGATTCCTGCATTGCAGAATGCAGATATTGCCAGAAACACAGCATGAGTCATACCTTTTTTCCATCCGAATTCCGGCACAAAGCAGATTGCATACAGAACCGCACCGACTCCTTCTGCCAGGAATACACATTTTACTACACTCCGCATGACCGGAACCACGCCGCCCATCTGATCCAGGTTATAGGATTCTTTGATGATCCGACGGTTTTTGAGGGAAATTTTCCTGCGAAAGCTGATAAAGATCATATTTGCAAGAGCGATCAGGCCAATGCCTCCGATCTGTATCAGGCACAGTATGACGATTTTTCCGATGTTACTCCACCGTGTCGCCATAACAACTGTGGAAAGTCCTGTCACACATACACTGGTTGCCGCCGTAAAAACAGCATCCGGGAAGGTAACAGCCTGCCCGGGTGCACTGCAGAACGGCAGCCACAAAATAAGTCCACCTACAAAAATCACCCCCGCAAAGCCGAGGGCAATTATTTGTGACGTATTCAGTTTATGCAATCCGTCTGAAACTTTTTTTAAGTTCATAAATATTATTTTCTGTAATTATGAGAAAGTGAATTGCAGACCTCCCACATGTAGGAGTCTACATTCTTCTGCATTGCAAGAGCCTCATTGATGTCAAAATCAACAAACTCACCATGACGGTATCCAACTACACGGCTGCGTTTTCCGGCAACAAGAAGATCTACTGCAAGAGCACCCATCATAGACGCATATACACGGTCCTTACATGTCGGGTTTCCACCACGCTGCATATGTCCGAGGATAGTAGCACGTGTCTCGATACCTGTTGCAGCCTCGATACGTTTCGCCATGGCTTCGGAATGTCCGATACCCTCAGCATTTACGATAATGTGGTGTTTCTTGCCTTTCTTACGGCTCTCAACGATATTGTCAATAAGCTTCTGCTCGTCATAATCATATTTCTCCGGGATCAAAACGTCCTCAGCACCGTTGGCGATACCGCACCATACAGCAAGGTATCCGGCGTTACGTCCCATAACCTCAATGATACTGCATCTCTCATGGGATGTAGATGTATCACGTACCTTATCAATAGCTTCCATAGCTGTGTTTACAGCTGTATCGAAACCGATCGTATACTCAGTACATGCGATATCAAGGTCAATAGTTCCCGGCAGTCCAATGGTATTGATTCCAAGGTTCGCAAGTTTCTGAGCACCTGCGAAGGAACCGTCTCCACCGATAACAACAAGGCCGTCGATTCCATGTTTTCTGCAGATTTCTGCAGCCTGCTGCTGTCCTTCCTCTGTTCTCATCTCTGCACATCTGGCAGTGTAAAGAATTGTTCCGCCTCGTTCAATCGTATCGGAAACATCTTTTGCTGTCATGTCCCTGATCTCTTCATTTAAGAGACCGCTGTATCCTTTATAGATTCCCTTTACGTTCAGTCCGCTGCTTAATCCTCTTCTGACAACAGCACGGATTGCAGCATTCATTCCAGGTGCGTCACCGCCACTGGTCAAAACGCCGATCGTTTTGATTTTGTTCTCTGCCATATTGTTATCCTCCATCTTATGAAACAACCTATTGTGATACACATATTCGGATATAGTTTATAGCATTTTTATAAGTTTTTCAATACTCTCTCCACAATTTTAACATTGGAACTTCCATATTTTTCACACATTTTATCGAGCCAGGAATCCTCGATATGAACCTGATATGCAGGAGGAAGTTTCTTCATGGCCTTGACATCCTTCAGATAGATGACTACTGTGCTGTTTCCTTTTGATTCCATCAGATCATCCACCAGGTCGGTTTCTGCTTTTGCGTAGTCTTCCCTGCTGTCAAACTGGATCCACAATTCACGCGGCATATCATCAAAAGAGCGGACTTTTTCCAGAATAAGCTTGCTGGCTTTGTCGTCCTCGGCAGATACTCTTCCCTGAATAAAAAGCTTCGCCTCTTCATTGATAAACATCTGACATTTTTCGTAGTCACGCGGGAAAACTACGATCTCCACAGTTCCTACCAGATCTTCCAGTGTAAGGAATGCCATTACCTTATTATTCTTTGTATATTTTATCGTTTTATCCGTGATCATTCCACCGACAATAACCTTCTGGTTATCATAAACCTCCGGAATTCCTGTCTCATCATCCGGCTGGAAATCCGAGGTTTTTGCGGAAATCATTTTTTCCATCATGCTGCGGTACTGTTCCAGAGGATGTCCGCTCAGGTAAATCCCAAGAACATCCTTTTCGAAGGCGAGAATCACATCGTTCGTATACTCAGCGATTTGCGGCATACGGATCTCGAATTCTTTCTTATCTTCTTCTGATACAATATCAAAAAGACTCATCTGCCCTGCCATTGAATGTTTCTTATCCTGGTTAATACTGTCGATGATTTGCGGATAAACGAACATCTTCTGCTTTCGGTTTCCTTCCAGACAATCCAGTGCTCCAGCCTTGATCAGATTTTCCACAACTCTTTTGTTGATCTGATTAATATTACGCTCCACAAAAGTCTTCAGGGAAGTATATTCTCCATGTTCTTCCCTTTCTCTCACGATTCCTTCAATAACCGGACGGCCAATACTCTTAATGGCAGAAAGTGCATAGCGGATAGCTCCTTTATCAACAGAAAATCCATACATACCACGGTTAATATCCGGTGGCAGGATCTGGATTCCCATCTGGCGGCACACAGAAATATACTCTGCAACCTTGTTCGGCATTTCCACAACGGATGTCATCAGCGCAGCCATGAATTCCACAGGATAATAATATTTCAGATACGCAGTCTGATAAGAAACCACTGCATAAGCTGCAGCATGAGACTTGTTAAACGCATACTTTGCAAAATCCGTCATCTCATCGTAGATCTTGTTTGCGATTTCCTCTGAAATTCCGTTTGCAATACATCCCGGAACCCCTTCTTCTTCATTACCGTAAACAAAATTCTGACGCTCTTTTGCCATGACAGAAGCTTTTTTCTTGGACATGGCACGGCGCACAAGGTCACTTCGTCCAAGCGTATATCCGGCAAGCTCTCGAACGATCTGCATAACCTGCTCCTGATACACAATACATCCATAAGTCGGCTTCAGGATCGGCTCCATCTGCGGACAATCGTAACGGATGGTATCCGGGCGGTTCTTTCCTCTGATATACTGAGGAATAAAATCCATAGGCCCCGGACGGTACAGCGAAATTCCTGCGATCACATCCTCAAGACTCTGGGGTTTCAGCTCCTTCATGAAGTTTTTCATACCCGCACTCTCAAGCTGGAACACACCGTCAGAACGTCCGGTTCCAAGGGAATCCAGTACTTTTTTGTCGTTATAATCGATCTTCTGCATATCCAGAAGAGTACCCGTGTCTTTTTCCACCATTTTTACTGCATTCTGGATAACTGTCAGTGTCCGGAGACCCAGAAAATCCATTTTCAGAAGACCAAGCTCTTCCAAAGTTGTCATGGTAAACTGAGTGACAATGGAACCGTCCTGTGCCCTGGAAAGCGGCACATATTCAGAAACATCCTTCTGGCTGATCACAACACCCGCCGCATGCATGGAAGTATGCCTTGGAAGACCCTCCAGCCGCTTTGCAAGATCGATCAGACGATGGATATCTTCCTGTTCCTCATAAGCTTTACGAAATTCCGGATTCATCCCCAGCGCCTTATCTATCGTGATATTAAGCTCCTGCGGGATCATCTTTGCAATGGTATCCACCTGTGCATAAGGCATATCCAGAACACGGCCGACATCGCGGATAACACCTCTCGCTGCCAGCGTACCAAAAGTAACGATCTGAACCACGCAGTCATCGCCGTATTTCCGTCTTACATAATCGATAACCTCCTGTCTTCGTTCGAAGCAGAAGTCAACATCAATATCAGGCATGGATACTCGTTCCGGATTCAGAAAACGCTCAAACAGCAGGTCATAACGGATAGGATCCAGCTGAGTAATCCCAAGTGTGTAGGCAACCAGGCTTCCTGCGGCAGAGCCTCGGCCAGGGCCAACCATAATGTCATTATCCCGGGCATATTTAATGAAATCCCACACAATGAGAAAATAATCCACATATCCCATATTTTTAATGGTAGTGAGCTCATAATCCAGACGCTTCTTCAGTTCCTCTGTTACCGGATGGTACCGTTGTTCCAGTCCCTCATGGCAAAGCTTGTTCAGATATTCCCAGGAAGTAAGCCCGTCCGGCACATCATATTTCGGCAGCTTGGTCACACCGAATTCGATCTCCACATGACATCTCTCGGCTATCTTATGAGTATTTTCCAGAGCTTCCAGAGCATATGGAAAAAGTCTTGCCATCTCTTCCGGAGATTTCACGTAATACTGACCGCCCTCATAGCGCATTCTGTTCTCATCTGTAAGTTTCTTCTGTGTCTGCAGGCAAAGAAGCACGTCATGGGGCTCCGCATCCTCAGCCATGGTGTAATGCACATCATTGGTAGCAACCAGATCAATGCCTGTCTCTCTGTGCATGCGGAGAAGCTGCTGGTTTACAGTCTGCTGCTCCGGAATTCCATGATCCTGCAGCTCCAGAAAAAAATTCCCTTTTCCAAAAATATCCTGATAACGCAGGGCTGCGACCTTCGCATCCTCGTACATACCCCGTGCAAGGTAACGGGCTACTTCTCCGGCCAGGCAGGCACTTAATGCAATGATTCCCTCGTGATATTTTTCCAGAAGCTCAAGATCTACACGAGGCTTATAATAAAAACCTTCCACAAATGCCCTGGATACGATCTTCATCAGGTTACTGTAGCCCTGGTTGTTCTCAGCCAGAAGCACAAGATGGTAATAACGGTCATCTCCGCTTCCTACCTCCCTGTCAAAACGTGATCCGGGAGCCACATAAACCTCGCAGCCCAGGATCGGATTGATTCCGGCTTCTCTGGCAGCCCTGTAAAAATCGATCACACCATACATAACGCCGTGGTCTGTGATCGCCGCGCTGTCCATTCCCAGTTCCTTCACCCTGGCCACGTATTCTTTAATTTTGTTGGAGCCATCCAGAAGACTGTATTCTGTATGGACATGCAAATGTGTAAACTCCAAATTTTCTCTCCTTATTGTGAAAAAAAGCTCCGCATCCTACCCGCCCTGCACTTTATCTCGGAACGTGCCGGAGCGTGTCTGATCCGGAGCCGGTCAACACCTTGTTATTTTTTAATATAGATCCTCTTGTCGCGGATCTCTACCTTGCCTTCTTTCATCAGATGGCCAACTGCGCGCTTGAACGCATTCTTGCTCAGGCCAAACTCTCTCTTGATAACTTCCGGTGAAGCATGGTCATCAAAAGGAAGCACGCCTGCAAATTCCTCGATCACACTGAGTACGCTCTCTGCATCCTCGTTGATCTGGATGTAAGCCTTCTGGCGGTCGCTGACATTCATCTTACCATCTTCCTTCACTTCAGTAACACGAAGATCAAGAACTGTTCCCGGTCTGTATTTACCGGTTGCCTCTCTTGCAGGGATCAGTGCGGAATATTTATCATCTATCGCAACAAAAACGCCAAAGTTTCCACTGATCTCATAGACACGGCCCTTCACCATATCTCCAGGTCCATATGGAGTTCTTGTAGAAAGATAATGGTACACTTTCATAGTAGCACAAAGTCTGCTGCTCTTATCAACATAAAGAGCCACCAGACACTCCTCACCCTCGCGAACCCTGTTGGTCTGCTCATGGTACGGAAGAAGAAGATCCTTCTCCAGTCCCCAGTCGAGGAATGCTCCGATTCTTGTGACCTGTTTCACCTTGAGAACAGCTGTCTGTCCAACCTGGAGCATCGGCTCTCTTGTTGTGGCGATCAGTCTGTCCTGGGAATCTTTATAAATAAAAACTTCCAGCTCATCGCCCGCCTTGGTTCCCTCCGGCACCTGTTTGGACGGAAGAAGCACTCTCTCGTTCTGAGGAGCATTTCTGTCTTCTCCAAGATATATTCCGAAATCTACGGTTTTTACAACCAGCAGTTTCTGTTTTTTTCCTAATTCTATCATTCTCTCTCCTGTTCTTTTTAATTCTATATATGATTATTTGTTACTTGCTGTCTGTCCTGCATTATAACATAAGAAAAATATTATAGAAAGCACAAAAAAGGCAGCTCCGGAAATTTCTTTCCGTTACTGCCTTATATCCGTAAAATTATTATATCTGTTACTCTGTCGGTTTCTCGATCGGCATAGGATTCATCATCTTAATAACAAAAAGCACAACAAGCATCAGCACGATTCCGACCGGAAGTGCGATCCATGCAGTTTTTACAAAACCGGCAACAATATAAGTCACAAAAGATACTGCTGCAGCCACGATCGCATATGGAAGCTGTGTGGAAACATGTGTCACATGATCACACTGAGCTCCGGCGGAAGCCATGATCGTTGTATCGGAAATCGGTGAGCAGTGATCTCCGCAAACTGCACCTGCCATGCAGGCTGACATGGAAATGATCATCATCTCAGGACTGGATTTCTCAAATACTGCAACAACGATCGGGATCAGGATTCCGAATGTTCCCCAGGAAGTACCTGTTGCAAAAGCAAGTCCGCATCCAACCAGGAAGATGATCGCCGGAAGGATAACCTCGATACCACCGGCAACAGAACGCATAGACTCTTCTACGAATACTGCTGCGCCAAGTGAATCTGTCATAGCTTTCAATGTCCATGCAAAAGTCAGGATCATGATAGCCGGTACCATGGCTTTGAAACCATCCGGGATACAGGCCATACAGTCTCTGAAATTGATCACACGGCGAACCATGTAGAAAATGATCGCAAACACAAGTCCAAAAGCACTTCCCATTGCAAGACCTGTGGAAGCATCACTCTGTGAAAATGCAGTGACAAAATCTGTTCCGCTGAAAAATCCTCCTGTATAGATCATGCTGATGACACAGCAGATAACAAGCACAACGATCGGAACCACAAGATCGATCACTTTTCCACGGGGATTTGGTGCTTCATCATCTGTTGCATTCTCATAAGGTCTTGCAGCTGTTGTATAAAGATCTCCGTTCAGAGCGTTGATCTCATGTGTTTTCATAGCACCGAATTCTGTTTTCATCAGTACCATGCCCACCATCATTACAATAGTAAGAATCGCATAAAAGTTATACGGGATCGTTCTTACAAAAATCGCAAGTCCGTCCTGTCCTTCTACGAATCCGCTGACTGCAGCAGCCCAGGATGAGATCGGTGCGATAATACATACCGGAGCAGCTGTTGCATCAATCAGGTATGCGAATTTCGCTCTGGATACGTGATGTCTGTCTGTCACAGGACGCATAACGCTTCCTACTGTCAGGCAGTTGAAATAGTCATCAATAAAGATCAGGATACCAAGAATAATCGCTGCCAGCTCGGCACCTACACGTGTATGGATCTTCTGGCTGGCCCATCTTCCGAATGCGGCGGAGCCGCCGGCCTTGTTCATCATACACACCACTGATCCCAGGATTACCAAAAAGATCAGAATACCTACATTGTAACTGTCAGAAAGAACCTTGATGATTCCTCCCTCAAAAATCTGTGTTACAGTTCCTTCGAATTTAAATCCGGAATAAAGCAATGCTCCTACTACAATTCCCACAAACAGAGAGCTGTATACCTCTTTTGTGATCAGCGCAAGGATGATCGCTACCAGAGGTGGAAGCAGTGCCCAGATCGTTGCATACAGAGCAGGCTGATAAGTCTCCTCCGCATCCGCTGCCAGCACAGTCAGGGGACTTGCCAGCGCGCCCATGAATACCATTGCCATGAGAGACAATGCTGTTCCTGCTTTTTTACTCATTTTTCTCCTCCCTTTTTCGGGGACAAAAAAACGGAGGCTGTCTCTTCTTAGAACACCTCCTGTTAAATAATCCTTATTTAACTTATTAGATAGCGCTCCACACCCGTGACAGTACGCCGCATATTCTGCGTCGTCCCAGCACCCTGACCTCTGGCTGTTCAGAGCACTTCGGCGGATTTTCCTTTCTTCATGGACAGCCTGCCAGGGCTTCATGTCCGTAAGTACTGATAAAATCCGCGCCTCTATCTTCTTATCCGTGGCTGTTCTTTCCGCAAAAAGCAACAGCCGTCTTTTTTCTTTATACTGTAGCAGTTTCCGACATAAATAGCAAGCGTTAATTATTTCTCAAGTTAATTCTCATTTAAAAGCCACTTTACATCCACTCCCAGAACCTTCGCAAACACCCGCAGTTCATAATCTGCCACAAAACGCTCTCCGCTTTCGATCCGGCTGATGCTGTCACGCTCCAGCAAAACTCCCTCTACCTGCATCTTAGCCGCCAGCGCAGACTGGGACATTCTTTTCATATGTCTCACCTGGCGTATTTTTTCGCCGGATACGTTTTTCTTCCCATGATAAGCGTAAATCTTCATACCGATACCTTTTCCAAAATGTGTTAATAACGCGCATTATTCTTGACATTAGCACATATTTCAACATTTTCGGTGTTAAAGGTCAGCAAATACAGTTTTTTCGGCATTTTTCGACAAAATTCGCTAGAATTAGAGACAGACAGTAAAAAATGCCGCTGTTTTATCCGCGGCATTCCTGAAAATTTTATTATTTTGTCGGTCAATCCTCGTTATTGATCTGCCCGTAGTAAGCATTTGCACCATGTTTTCTGTAATAGTGCTTGTCCTGAAGTTCCTGCGGTGCAGGCTTCACATCTGGATTGATCAGCTCACAGCGGGATGCCATCTTGGCAACTTCCTCGAGAACAACAGCATTGTGGACAGCCTCATGAGCATCTTTTCCCCAGGTGAAAGGTCCGTGGTTCTTGCAGAGAACTGCCGGTACTGCCTCGTAATCTCTGTTTTTGAAATAATCTGCAATAAGAACACCTGTATTCTTCTCGTAAGCTTCTTCGATCTCACGCTTGGTCAGATTGCGCACACATGGAACTTCACCGTAGATATAATCTGCATGGGTAGTTCCGTAGCACGGAATCGATCTTCCTGCCTGCGCCCAGCTTGTAGCCCATGATGAATGAGTATGCACAATACCGCCGATATTCGGGAATGCACGGTAGAGAACTACGTGAGTTGCTGTATCGGAAGACGGGTTATATTTACCCTCAACCTTATTTCCTTCCAGGTCTACAACAACCATATCATCCGGTGTCAGCTTGTCGTACTCAACACCACTTGGTTTAATAACAAAAAGACCTTTCTCTCTGTCAATACCGCTGACATTTCCCCATGTAAAAGTTACAAGCCCGTATTTCGGCAGATCCATATTCGCTTTGTAAACTTCCTCTTTTAATTTTTCCAGCATAGTAACGTTTCCTCCTTTAAGAAGCCAGAAATTCTAAATCTGCTTCGCAATTTACTTTATCGATCAAATAAAAGTATCCTCAAATAATACGTAACAATAACCATACAGCAACGCATATCTTATTCCGTAAATTCTACAACTGCATATGGTTCGTTATCTTCTGCATTCAGGATAACTGCCACTTTCCCATCTGCTGCATACACTTCCGGCACGATCACATTTCCCAGAACAGCCTGTCTCTTATATTCCACCCGAAGCTGGCTGACTCTGAAAGCTTCCGGCAGATAATCAGCTGCCATACGGATATACTGACAGTTGTTTACATGATGATTGGTATCCAGATGATGCTTCTGCACTGCAAAAGCTTCCTGTTTCTCCCGTTCTTTGGGAAGTGCGATCTTCCTCGGTGCGTAATCCATATCGATTTTATCTCCCAGATCATAGGGCTCTGTATCTGCCGGTGTCAGCTTCTCAGGAACTCCTGTTTCTGTATTGATAAAAGACCAGTAGGAATTCGCCCAGGCCAGCTTCTCACCCCCTGCTGTCTCCAGGATAAAATTACGCATCCCGATAAAGCCACGGAACCCATAGGGAATAGTTATTACTTTTATATTTTCACCAAGCTTCGGATATCTCTTCACTACTACCTGCCACGCAGAAAGCACCCAGGCACGTTTCTGTACCTTTAATACTTCCATCCCAAGCCCTGTCTTTTCAGACTCAAATGTACAGCAGTCCTGAAAATAATCCAGAACACCAGGCAGATCCAGGCAGCCATTTTCTCCGATCTCGCTGAACCTTACACGACTTTCAAAACTGTAACTCATATTGTTTTCTTTCATTCCTCCAGTTGCAATGTCCGTAACATAGAGCGGATATTCGCATTCCGCTTTACTGTATACTTATGAAAACAGATAATCATTTTACAATTACCCGTTTTTATTGTACCACTTGACATGGGGAAACGCACTTGTTTTTTCTGCCCGAAGGGCTTTTTTGTATCATGAAACATTGCAAATTAATTTCCCATAGCACAAAAAAGCACCTCTCAATCGAGGTGCTTAAGAAGCAGGGCTACAAGGATTCGAACCTTGAACTGACGGAGTCAGAGTCCGTTGCCTTACCGTTTGGCGAT
>ENA-OQCO01000325-OQCO01000325.1-human-gut-metagenome-genome-assembly--contig:-NODE-325-length-27386-cov-2.108331_pt1 | contig 27386 bp, 25 predicted proteins | sample MGYA00242500_ERZ504582 | MGnify/ENA primary metagenome ERZ504582 (study PRJEB26092, sample SAMD00036346) | human gut metagenome | host: Homo sapiens | study: EMG produced TPA metagenomics assembly of... | reverse complement strand
CTGGTTCGTGGTCTCCGCCATCGCGGGTGCCGAGAACCCGGAAGAGGCCGCGCGCACCATGGTCGAAGGCTGGAAGGCCGTCCGCGGCGACAAGAAGCACGGCTACGCTCCGCGCGTCGTAACCCACACCCCCGCTACTGACACTCAGGCTGCTCAGGAAGGGGCCGCGAAGCCCGGTTCCGAGGCCACTGAGAAGAAGTTCACCAACGCCAAGGACGCCAAGGATGCCCAGAAGCTTGCCAAGCAGCAGCGCGTGGACATCGCCGCCCGTGGTTCCAAGCAGCGCGACAAGGCGCACATCCGCAAGACCAAGTCCGTACCGTTCACCTATCAGTATGGTTCCTACGACCTGGAAGTGCCGTACACCGAAATCAAGCTGAGCGACACGCCCGGCGTGGGCCCGAACCCGCCGTTCCACGACTACAACACCGAAGGCCCCAAGTGCGACCCGAAGGAAGGCTTGAAGCCCCTGCGTCTCGACTGGATCCGCGACCGCGGCGACATCGAAGACTACGAGGGCCGCCGCCGCAACCTTGAGGACGATGGCAAGCGCGCCATCAAGCGCGGCCGCGCCACCAAGGAATGGCGTGGACGCAAGCATGAGCCGATGCGTGCCAAGGACCACCCGATCACCCAGATGTGGTACGCCCGCCACGGCATCATCACCCCGGAGATGCAGTACGTGGCACCCGCGAGAACTGCGATGTGGAGCTCGTGCGCTCCGAGCTGGCCGCCGGCCGCGCGGTGATGCCCTGCAACATCAACCACCCCGAGGCCGAGCCGATGATTATCGGATCCGCCTTCCTGACCAAGCTCAACGCCAACATGGGCAACTCGGCCGTCACCTCCTCCATCGATGAGGAAGTGGAGAAGCTGACGTGGGCCACCAAGTGGGGCGCCGATACCGTGATGGACCTGTCCACCGGTAACGACATCCACACCACCCGTGAGTGGATTCTTCGCAACTCCCCCGTGCCGATCGGCACCGTGCCGATGTACCAGGCCCTCGAAAAGGTCGAGGATGATGCCTCCAAGCTGAGCTGGGAACTGTTCCGCGACACCGTAATCGAACAGTGCGAGCAAGGTGTGGATTACATGACCATCCACGCCGGCGTGCTGCTGCGTTACGTGCCGCTGACCGCCAACCGCGTGACCGGCATCGTCTCCCGCGGTGGCTCCATCATGGCCGACTGGTGCCTGCGCCACCACCAGGAGAGCTTCCTGTACACGCACTTCGACGAGCTGTGCGACATCTTCGCCAAGTACGACGTGGCGTTCTCTCTGGGCGATGGCCTTCGCCCCGGCTCCCTAGCCGACGCGAACGACGCCGCGCAGCTTTCCGAGCTCATGACTCTGGGCGAGCTGACCGAGCGCGCCTGGGCCAAGGACGTGCAGGTGATGATCGAGGGCCCGGGCCACGTGCCGTTCGACACCGTACGCATGAACATCGAGCTGGAGAAGGCCGTGTGCCACAACGCCCCGTTCTACACCCTCGGACCGCTGACCACCGATACCGCTCCGGGTTACGATCACATCACCTCCGCTATCGGCGCCACCGAGATCGGTCGTTACGGCACCGCTATGCTGTGCTACGTGACCCCGAAGGAACACCTCGGCCTGCCGAACAAGGATGATGTGAAGCAGGGCGTGATTGCCTACAAGATCGCCTGCCACGCCGCAGACATCGCCAAGCACCACCCGCACGCGATGGATCGCGACAATGCGATTTCCAAGGCTCGCTTCGAGTTCCGTTGGCTCGACCAGTTCAATCTGTCCTACGATCCGGACACCGCCATCGCCTTCCACGACGATACCCTGCCCGCCGAGCCGGCCAAGATGGCGCACTTCTGCTCGATGTGCGGCCCGAAGTTCTGCTCGATGGCCATCTCCCAGAACATCCGCAAGGCATTCGGTGGCGAGGCCGCTCAGCAGCAAATCGTGAAGGAGGCTGCTGCAGGCATCGACTCCGAGGCACTGGCTACGGCCAAGGCCAATGTCGATAACGGCGTGGTGTCCGCCAACGTGCTCAGCCCCGAAGAAATCCTCGCCGGCATGGATGCGATGAGCGAAAAGTACACCGCCCAGGGCGGCAAGCTCTACTCCACCGCCCAGGAGTAAACCTCTCTGGCTCCCCTCTCTGAGGGGAGCCAATTATTATGCCCGGTGGTGTCTTAATTCGGGACGACGCTCGACTCGCTCGAAGGCGGTGCCGAAGTGTGCGCCATCTGGACCGAGGCCGTCGGAAGTCTCCAGGACCACGCCTTCGTTGAGCGCACGGCGCACGATGCCCACACGGGGCTTCAACGGCCACACATCATGCGGCACTTTGCGATAGAAATCCGTACCGACGAGCAACACGTCGCCCACATCGAACACTTCCTGACGCGGAAATGTGAGCTGTGTGGTGTGTCCGTTAGGCATTACGCCAAAATATGCGGTGCGTTCCGGTGATGCGCACCAAGACGCCGTCACGGCGCAGTACATCGTTATCAGCCATGCCTCCTCCCGAACATTTCATGAATCAATCGCAATCAGCAAACCTTCCCCGTCTCACCACAGGAGCGGCAAAACATCAAGGAAAACCGCTCCGAAAAACATCATGGGCCCCACTTAGAATGAACACTATGGCACAAATTGCAACATCTACACTTCCCGCTGTTCTCGCGATCTCCGGCTCCGACTCGTCCGGCGGTGCCGGCATGCAGGCCGATCTGAAGACCATGCTGGCCTGCGGCGTGTTCGGCATGAGCGCCATCACCGCGCTCACCGCACAGAACACCACCGGCGTGCGTTCCATTCAGGACACCAAACCGGACATTCTCGCCGACCAGATCAACATGGTGTTTGAGGATATTCCGCCGGTCGCGGTGAAAATCGGCATGGTGTCTGCCACTGACATCATCGACGTCATCGCTGAACGACTCACCTTCCATCACGCCACGAACATCGTGCTCGACCCGGTTATGGTGGCCACTTCCGGTGCCAATCTCATCAGTGACGATGCCATTGCGGCCTTGACCGGCAAGCTGTTCCCGATGGCCACGGTCGTGACTCCGAACATTCCCGAGGCCGAAGTGCTGACCGATACGCTGATTCGCGATCAGGAGGATATGGAGGCCGCCGCCCACCGCCTCGTGGAGCGTTATGGCTGTGCCGCGCTGGTCAAGGGTGGTCATGGCACCGAGGATGCCAACGATGTGCTTGCCGAGACGGATGGAACCGTGACCTGGTTTGATGGCGCGCGTATCAATAATCCGAACACGCACGGCACCGGATGCACGCTGAGCTCCGCCATCGCCTCGTATCTGGCGCTTGGCGACACATTGCCCAAGGCCATCAAGCATGCGAAGAAGTATCTGACCGGTGCACTGAAGGCCCAGCTGAATCTTGGCCACGGCTCCGGCCCGATGGATCATTTCTGGAAGTATCGCTGAGTCCTACTGGCTCTCCTCTCTGAGGGGAGCCAAGTAATAAAAGGAGAATTATGATTATTGACCGTAATGCCGTTACTCAGGAAGTGCCGATCGACCCGGAAACCGGCAAACCGTATCTCAATACCGTGGCCGCCATTCAGGTGTCGGCCAATGGCGTGGGCTCCGAGGTTTCGCCATACGTGGCTCAGGCCGTCGAGGTGATTCGCGAATCCGGCCTGCCGCAGGAAACCAACGCCCTGTTCACCAACGTGGAAGGCGATCTGGACGACGTGCTCAAGGTGGCCGGTGAGGCCGCCAAGAAGCTCGCCGAGCAGGGCTACCGCACTTCTCTGGTGCTGCACATGGATATCCGCCCCGGCTTCACCGGCCAGCTGACCGAAAAGCCCAAGCTGGTGGATGAGATCCTCGCCGACAAGCAGGCGAAGTAGCAAAGCATCGCTTCCACCAGCAAGGGCATGCTTTGTTATTACACGTTTCATGGGGCGGTAGCTCACCCATGGGGTGGTAAAACCCTCATGGGCGGTAGTCGAAAACGGCTCTATTCTGCGGAAAGGCATAATCCGCTAACCGCCCCATGGGCCAAATACCGCCCCATGAGTGTTTTACCGCCCCATGGGAATCACGGTTCTGCCTTCTTTCGACGGGGTAAGAGCGTAAGTGGGGCATATATAGGAGCGTCACAACCTCTGTTATCGTTCACGATGTGACCGCAACGCGGCGTGCCACAAAATCGAACCTATAGTTAAGCCCCATGTAGTGAGCTATCTCACAACGATTGGCTCGCTACGTAGAATTCAAGACTTGGATCGCAAACGTCGTTCATCCCACACAATGGGAGGGCGAACGGAACACACAGTCCAATCAAGAGTTCGCTCGCCGCAACACCATTGAGCAGTTGCACGCGGGCAGGTTTGCAAGAAGAGGGCTCAAATATGACTGCTGCTGAACAGCAGATTTCCGGCAATCCCGCGGCTATGGAAAACGCACAAGCACGTACCACCGTGACGGATCAAGCCAAGGTTCAGGATATTATCTCGCGCATGGATCGCGCACATGAAACCCCGATGTTCCATCGCATCGTGACGCTGGTCGCCGCTGGCATGCTGATGGACAGCATCGACGTATATATGGCAGCGCCGTCGCCTCCAGCACGTTGGCTACCCGCTGGTCCACCGTTGCGCAAAATTCCACCTTTATGTCCGCGGGCTTCCTGGGTCTGCTGGTCGGTTCGCTGCTGGCCGGCTTCGTCGGTGACCTGAAGGGCCGCCGCGTGGCTTACCAAATCAACCTGCTGCTGTTTGGCGGCTTCACCTTCCTCGGCGCATTCGCCCCGAACATGGCTGTGCTGTCCCTGTGCCGTCTGGGTGCCGGCCTGGGCCTCGGCGCTGAAATCGTCACCGGCTTCGCCATGGTCAACGAGTTCGCACCGATGAACCGCCGTGGCCACTGGTGCGCGATTGTCTCGCTCGTGGCCAACTGCGGTGTGCCAATCGCTATGCTGCTGTGTGCATGGATCATCCCCCGCTGGTCCTGGCGTCCGCTGTTCGTGGCCATCGGCCTGGTGGCCGCCATCATCTGGTGGCTGCGCCGCGACATCCCCGAATCCCCGCGTTGGCTCGCCGTGCGCGGCCGTTACGATGAGGCCGACGCCATCGTCAAGCAGCTTGAGGCCAACGGTTCCGAACCGATCGACGCAGCCGCCAAGGCCGACACCAGCGACACCCGCAACGCCGGAGGCCGTTCGCTCGGCATCTGCCTGCTTGTGGCTGTGGTTGCTGTGGCCGCCACGAACGTGTGCTCCTACGCCTTCACTTCTTGGGTTCCGACGATTCTGGTCAAGCGTGGTATTAACCTGTCCAGCTCGCTGCTCACCTCCACGGTGATGATGCTCGGTGCCCCGGTCGGCTGCCTGATTGGCTCTCTGCTTATCGACCGTATCGGCCGCAAGCGCACGATTGTGCCGGCCTTCCTGTTCACTGGCGTGTTCGGTTTGATGTATGCCTTCCAGACCTCTACCGTGAGCGCAATTATCGTTGGCTTCCTGCTCATGATGTGCCTGTACGTGCTTATGGCTTCCGTGGTGGCTGTGTACGCTCCGGAACTGTTCGCCACCAAGGTTCGCTTCCGTTGCGTCGGCTTCGCGAACGCCGTGGCCAAGCTGCTCAATGTGTTGATGCCGATGGTGGTGGGCTGGATGCTTACCTCGCTTGGTGCCACGTCCATCTTTGTGGCCATCAGCGCGATTGCTATTGCATCGATGCTGATTGTCGGCTTCTTTGGCGCGGAGACTGCGCAGAAGTCGGTTGGGTGATCGGTTTCCTCACAGTGGAATAACTGCTGATAATGTCCATTCGGCGTCTTGCGTGGTGATATGCAGGGCGCCGTTTTGTTGTTCTAGTAATTGTTGGTAACGGTTGAGGCCGGTGCCGGTGGATAGGTCTGCGTCTCCAGCGGACAATCAGCGTCTGTGATGTCACATGCAATGCCAGGAGCGGCATCAACGGTCGAATCATGCGGAGTCACTGCACTGTGCGCCGCTTCTCCCCTGCCTTCAATCACATCAATGACTTGATGCGTGCGATCCAATGCGCCCATAGACATATCCGTAACCAGCACGTCAGGCCGCTTGGTGGGGCTCAGGCATCGGCTGATGGCCACAGCACCCAAATCGCAGGTCTATATCACGGCAAAATCGCTGGACATACGTTCGATTAGCGCGCCGAACACTTTCAGCGCATATGGGTCATTGTCCACAATGCCGATGCGTATGTTGCGGTTGCGCGCTTCTTCCATTACATTCACCCCTTCAGTGTGCCCGACGCCGAACTACTCCGTCCTGACACGTCATGATCACTATGACAACTATCATTCCACATTTCCTGCGTGATTTACGATGGAATCATCATCAATCCTTGACAAGGCGGTAAAGGAGGACGGCAATGAACCGTGCACAAGCACTCAGCAAGCTCAACAGGAGCGATATGCGCAATGCCGCCGCCGAGCGCGGGATGCAACGACTGTTCACATGGAACCGCGCGCATTGGATTGGCATGGTTGTACTGATAGCGGTGTTGCTGCTACTGCAGTGGAGCTCATCAATGTATCTCATGCCCGACGAGGTTCTTGACAGGGCTGCCAAAAACCTGTTCGTATGGTTCCCCGGTATGGTTCTGCACTGGCCATTGGTGTTGGGAATCACCAACTTGATACTCGGTTCGACACGATCCGGCAGTCTGTCTTTCCCGTTGGCGAGCGCAATCATCGGACCACTGGCATTCGGCTGGACCAATCTTCGCTTACGGCCGGGGGTTCCCATACCGTTCCTGGGCTCAAGGGGAAAGCCGCAATATAATGAAAACAGCGATTTCATGCAATGATGCACGAGCCGATCCAAGCAAAGGGGCCAACCATGAGCGAGCAACTGATGGAACAGTACCGGTTGCGCGGACAACGCAAATGCCGTAACGCTTGTATCGCCGCCATCGTGACAGTAGTGCTTGTCCTTGCCGTCGCCGGCGGCGTATGGTGGACGGCCGGCGATGGCAGCGCATTGGTTCGCAATATGTTCAAGCCGAGGCCACGCCTGCCACGCAGCCGGTAGTCAACAGCACCGCAACCTTCGCCTACCGCACCGCACCGGAATTCCTGGCGATGGAAGCCGGCGACCGAGGCACCGGCAATGTGAACTACTCTCCTGCTTCGATGTGGATGGCGTTGGCCATCGCCGCGCAGGGCGCCAATGGCACGACCCGCTCGCAACTGAACGAACTGCTGGGCTCCGGTTCGCTGACCGATAGCGACTACCAATCGCTGCTAAGTTCGATCAACGGGCAATATTCGGGGGCGAAATCCGAGATGAGCGCCGCGAACTCGCTGTGGATTGATGACGACTACTCTCTTGCCAGCGATTACCAATCCACCGTCAAGAAGATGTTCGAGGCCGAAGTCACCACGTTACCGTTCGACGATCAGGCCGCCGCAAAGATGTCCGATTGGATCGCCAAGCATACGAATGGTTCGCTCAAGCCGAAGATCACGCTGCGTGACCGTGAAGTCCTGTCCATCATCAACACCGTCTATGCGGATGGCCGTTGGAAGGATCCGTTCGAAGAGCAGTCCACCGGCAACGGCACCTTCCACGGCGAAGCCGGAGATGCTCAGGTGCCGATGATGCACCGGACCTTCAGCCAAATGGCTTACGGACATGATGAGTACAACACTTGGCAGCGGGTGGAGATTCCGTTCGACAACGGCGGCAATCTGGCCATCGTGCTGCCGGCCGAAGGGCATTTCGACGAGTTGGCCGGCGATGCCGAGAAGCTCAGTTGGGCGTTCGGTACATGCTCGACGGCTTCCCTTGGCGAGGGCGCAATGGGTTGCGCCGCGGACAGTATGCCCGGATGGGGCGTCTCCGTCAACTCGGTCATGGTGAACGTCACGCTACCGCGATTCACCATCGACAGCATGTTCGACTCGGAAGCCACCATCAAGGCATTCGAAAAACTGGGGGTGACCGATGCGTTCAGTGCAGGCGACGCCGACTTCACCAAGATGATCGACACCGGTTCGCACGGCGAGAACCTGTATATCGGCTCGATTCTGCAAGGCACGCGCATCGAGGTGAACGAAGCCGGCGCCAAGGCCATGTCCTTCACCAAGGTCGGCGTGGACGCCGTTAGCGCGCCGGTGGACAACGTCGAGTTCACGGTGGATCGCCCATTTCTGTATTCGTACGTCACCCCGGACGGCATACCATTATTCATCGGTGCGGTGCGCAACCTCGGCGGAGTCGATGGAGAAAACTGATACTTTCCTGACAGTCCGTCAATTAGGGTGTATCGTTTGACGCATGGTTACGATGAAGGAAATCGCGAACAAGGCGGGGGTTTCCGTCTCTACGGTGTCGCTGGTGCTCAACGGACGCGACGAGGGGCGCGTAAAGTCCAAAATTGCGGACAATGTGCGCGCCATCGCCACCAAGCTCGGCTACCAGTCGAATCCGCTGGCCAGTTCGCTGCGTACAGGCAGGACGCACATCCTCGGTTTCATCAGTGAGGAGTGGCCACCACCCCGTACGCCGGCGGTATGATTCTGGGCGCGCAGACCGCTGCAAGCCAGTTCGGCTATATGCTCATCACCGTGAGCACCGACGGCGAGAACAGCGAGAGCGAGGAAATCGCCGCACTCAAGCGATACGGCACCGACGGCTTTCTGTACGCCAAGATGTCGAACCGCATCACCCATGTGCCTTCCTCGCTGGCCAAGACGCCACTGGTGTTGGTGGATGCCACCGACTCGCTTGGCAAAATCCCGAGCGTGGAACCGGACGAGTTCCAAATCGGCTACGACGCCACCACCAGATTGGTTAAGGCCGGATGCGCACGTATCGCCTATGTGGGTTGCTTGGAGCCGCTGATTGCGCAGGACGATCGTTTGGAAGGCTATCAGGCGGCGCTCAGGGACGCCGGCCTCGACTATGACGATCATCTGGTCGTCAATGTGCTCAACAACGGGCCGGCACTGACCGCAGTCAGCGATTTGTTCGATGCCGAGCATCCGGACGGATTCTTCTGCTTCAACGATGCCCGCGCCTGGTATGTGTACGAATGCGCCGCACGCCGAGGACTCACGGTCGGCAAGGACATCTCCGTGGTCGGCGTGGACAACCATCGCGTGTTCGCCGAAACGCTGGAACCGATGCTCACCACTGTGGAACTGCCGCATTTCGAGATGGGCTACTGGGCCGTGGCCAAGCTGGTGTCGATTATCGAAGGACGCTCGATGGACGACGTCTCATGGCCAGCGACCACCGCTCCCCTGCCGCCGATCGACGCGCCGATTCCGGCGAAGATCCACTGCACGCTGATCGAAAAGGCCTCGGTGAAGTAACCGAGTCCCACACGATTTCTCAAGGCCTCCGTTCAGCACGGAGGCCTTTTGCGTGTCGAACGGATACGACACGCCGATTTACGTCAATCGATTGACGTAAATCGATTGACGTCGCATAATAATTACTACGCAACAACTTCTACAAAGGCACGGCCGCCCGAGCAGAAGCGTTACATAACCAATAACCAACCAAGTAGTAATCAAAGGATGATTATGGCAAGTGCAACCAAATCTGCATGGAAGAATCCTTCCTATCTGCAGAGCTCTTTCGGCATCTTCATGTTCTTCTGCTCCTGGGGCATCTGGTGGTCCTTCTTCCAGCGCTGGCTCATCTCAGGCGTTGGATTGACCAATGCTGAAGTCGGCACCATCTACTCCATCAACTCGCTGGCCACCCTGGTCATCATGTTTGTGTACGGCGTGATTCAGGATCAGCTCGGCATCAAGCGCAAGCTCGTCATCGTAGTCTCGGTAATCGCCGCCTGCGTTGGCCCATTCGTCCAATTCGTTTACGCCCCGATGATCCTCGCCGGTGGCACCACCCGCTGGATCGGCGCACTCATCGGCTCCATCGTTCTGTCTGCCGGCTTCATGTCCGGCTGCTCCCTGTTCGAGGCCGTCACCGAACGCTACTCCCGTAAATTCGGTTTCGAATATGGCCAGTCCCGTGCTTGGGGCTCCTTCGGTTACGCCATCGTGGCGCTGTGCGCCGGCTTCCTGTTCAACATCAACCCGCTGATCAACTTCTGGGTCGGCTCCGCATTCGGCCTTGGCATGCTCCTCGTGTACGCCTTCTGGGTCCCGGCCGAGCAGAAGGAAGAGCTCAAGAAGGAAACCGACCCGAACGCAGCCCCCACCAACCCGTCCCTCAAGGAAATGGTCGCCGTTCTCAAGATGCCGACCCTGTGGGTGCTCATCGTCTTCATGCTGCTGACCAACACCTTCTACACCGTGTTCGATCAGCAGATGTTCCCGACCTACTACGCCAACCTCTTCCCCACTGAAGAAATCGGCAACGCCACCTACGGCACCCTGAACGGTTTCCAGGTCTTCCTTGAGTCCGCAATGATGGGCGTGGTCCCGATCATCATGAAGAAGATCGGCGTGCGCAACGCTCTGCTGCTCGGCGCTACCGTGATGTTCCTGCGCATCGGCTTGTGCGGCGTGTTCCACGACCCGATCACCGTCTCCATCGTCAAGCTGTTCCACTCCATCGAAGTGCCGCTGTTCTGCCTGCCGGCATTCCGCTACTTCACTCTGCACTTCGACACCAAGCTCTCTGCCACGCTGTACATGGTGGGCTTCCAGATCGCTTCCCAAGTGGGTCAGGTCATCTTCTCGACCCCTCTGGGTGCCTTCCACGACAAGATGGCTCAGATTCTGCCGAACAACGACATGGGATCCCGCGTGACCTTCTGGGTCATCTCCGGCATCGTGCTGTGCGCGCTGATCTACGGCTTCTTCGTCATCAAGCGCGATGATCAGGAAGTCGGCGGCGACCCGTTCTACACCGACAAGCAGCTGCGCCAGATGGAAGCGGCCAAAGCCTGAAAGGACCACCATGACTGACTTCACTCCCGAAACCCCTGTTCTCACCCCCATCCGCGACCACGCTGCTGAACTGGCAAAAGCCGAAGCCGGCGTGGCTGAGATGGCCGCCAAGCGCAACAACCGCTGGTACCCGAAGTATCACATCGCCTCCAACGGTGGCTGGATCAACGACCCGAACGGCCTGTGCTTCTACAAGGGCCTCTGGCACGTGTTCTACCAGCTGCACCCCTACGGCACCCAGTGGGGTCCGATGCACTGGGGCCACGTCTCCTCCACCGACATGCTCAGCTGGAAGCGCGAGCCCATCATGTTCGCACCGTCTCTAGAGCAGGAGAAGGACGGCGTGTTCTCCGGTTCCGCCGTCATCGACGACAACGGCGACCTCGCTTCTACTACACCGGCCACCGTTGGGCCAACGGCCACGACAACACCGGCGGCGACTGGCAGGTGCAGATGACCGCGCTGCCGGACAATGACGAGCTCACCTCCGCCACCAAGCAGGGCATGATCATCGACTGCCCGACCGACAAGGTCGACCACCACTACCGCGACCCGAAGGTCTGGAAGACCGGCGACACCTGGTACATGACCTTCGGTGTCTCCTCTGCGGACAAGCGCGGCCAGATGTGGCTGTTCTCCTCCAAGGACATGGTCCGCTGGGAATACGAGCGCGTGCTCTTCCAGCACCCGGATCCGGATGTGTTCATGCTCGAATGCCCCGACTTCTTCCCCATCAAAGACAAGGACGGCAACGAGAAGTGGGTCATTGGCTTCTCCGCCATGGGGTCCAAGCCCAGCGGCTTCATGAACCGCAACGTCAGCAACGCCGGCTACATGATCGGCACGTGGGAGCCGGGCGGCGAATTCAAGCCGGAAACCGAGTTCCGCCTGTGGGATTGCGGCCACAACTACTACGCCCCGCAGTCCTTCAATGTGGACGGCCGTCAGATCGTCTATGGCTGGATGAGCCCGTTCGTGCAGCCGATTCCCATGGAGGATGACGGCTGGTGTGGCCAGCTCACCCTGCCGCGCGAGATCACTCTTGGTGATGACGGCGACGTGGTCACCGCGCCGGTCGCCGAAATGGAAGGCCTGCGCGAGGATACCCTCGACCATGGTTCGATCACACTCGACATGGATGGCGAGCAGATCATCGCCGATGACGCCGAGGCCGTGGAAATCGAAATGACCATCGACTTGGCTGCCTCCACTGCCGAGCGTGCGGGTCTGAAGATTCACGCCACTGAGGACGGTGCCTACACCTACGTGGCTTATGACGACCAGATCGGCCGCGTGGTGGTGGATCGTCAGGCCATGGCCAACGGCGATCGCGGCTACCGCGCCGCCCCACTGACCGACGCCGAACTGGCCTCCGGCAAGCTGGACCTGCGCGTGTTCGTGGATCGCGGCTCCGTGGAGGTCTACGTCAACGGTGGCCACCAAGTGCTGAGCTCCTACTCCTACGCCTCCGAGGCCCGCGCGCCATCAAGCTCGTCGCCGAGTCCGGTAGTCTCAAGGTGGATTCCCTGAAGCTCCACCACATGAAGTCCATCGGACTGGAGTAGCTCTTTCCCCTCCCTCTGACGAGGGAGGTTTTTTGTGCGCCCTGTCGTTCGCCTTCGCCTATACTGATGGACGGCATATAACACGATCCATCACACGACCGGCAGGCGCGCAGGCTCCTCACCTTACTGTTCCACGCCCCGGCCGCAAGCGCCACCAGCAAACCGGACTGGCGCGGAAAGCAAGGTGACATCCCATGTCCATCGCCAAGCGCCTCAAGCGCCGCATGCCCACCGTCATCGCCGTCATCGTATTGCTGGCAGTCTGGGAAACGTGGGGTGGATCTAGGACATGTCTCCCCCACGATGATCTCCGCGCCAAGCGAGATTTTCGCCGCCACCATCGAAACATGGAACACGCTCGGCCCGGCCGCGGCAATCACCGGCTATGAGGGCGTGGTCGGCTTCCTGTTTGCCGTGTTCTTCGGCATTATGATCGGCATTGCACTGTACTGCTCGCACACGTTCAACGCGGCGTTCTATCCGCTGCTTGCCGCCGCACAAACCATGCCGCTGATTTCCATCGCCCCGTTGTTCCTGATTTGGTTCGGTTTTGAGATTTCCGGCAAAATCGTAATCGTGGCGGTATTCGGCCTCTTCCCCATCGCCGTGCAGACTGTGCGCGGACTAGAAGCAGTGCCCCAGTTCTATTCCGACGTCGCATTGACCTGCGGCGCGACCCCGGTCTGGACGCTCTGGCACGTGAAGCTGCGCGTTGCCGCACGTCAGATCTATGGCGGTATCCGAGTATCTGCCGCATACATCTTCGCCACGGCATCCACCGCTGAATACCTTGGCGCACGCAAGGGCCTTGGCATCTGGCTGCAGGCTGCCTACAATTCATTCCGCACGCCGCTGATCTTCTCCGCCACCATCGTCATTATCCTGATGACATGCGTACTGATGCTGGCGGTAAACGCCAGCGAGCGCATCCTGCTCGGCCCGGCCGGCGACGACGAAGACCCCGACGCGGACCAGTAGTTCTTTTTTACCGTCAAAGGCACGAGCCGGCAGCCAGGACCGACTGAACGAGGCGGCTTCTCATGAGGTCTCCAACCCTGTCTCTATAATGGAACAGCTTTACCAGCGTGTGGCAAACCGGCTTTCCCGAGCTTTCATAGGGAATGTCGGGGGCGCTGGTCGAACGGAAATCAAGGCCCTCCATATCGTTTTCTGCCGACTTCCGTTCGAAGCAATCCCAGAGAACGATAGAGAGACAACGAATTAGGGAACCATCATTATGAAGAAAAGCCTTGTATCCAAGGCCGCTGCCCTCGTGGGCGCCCTTGCCATGACTTTCGGTTTCGCCGCATGTGGCCAGACCAACACCGCCGACTCCTCCAACTCCAACACCTCCGACCTCAAGAAGGTCACTTTCATGCTTTCCTGGGCACCCGATACCAACCACATCGGCGTGTACGTGGCCAAGAACAAGGGCTACTTCAAGGACGCCGGCCTTGACGTGGATATCGTGGCCGTAGCCCAGGCCGGTGCCGAACAGGCCGTGAACAACGGTGTGGCCGACTTCGCCCTGTCCAACCTGACCAACGTGGGCGTCTACACGCTGAAGGGCGCTCACATCAAGCAGGTGCTGCAGGTGCAGCAGAAGCCGAGCGCCATTTGGTGCGCACTGGCGTCCAACACCGCCATCAAGTCCCCTAAGGATTTGGATGGCAAGACCTTCGCCACCTTCGGCTCCAACGAGTCCGATGCCGTGGTGCGCCGCATGATCCAAACCGATGGCGGCAAGGGCGAATTCGACAAGGTGACCGTCGGCACCTCCACCTTCCAGACCATGGAATCCGGCAAGGCCGATTTCGGCGGCTTCTACGCCACGTGGGAAGGCGTGCAAGCCGACATGTACGGCCCGAAGCTCAACTGCTTCACCGAGCCTGACTATGGCGTGCCCGGCAACGCCGACACCATCGGCATCATCACCAATGACAAGACCATCAAGAACAATCCCGACCTGGTCAAGAAGTTCACTCAGGCCACTCAAAAGGGTTACGAGTACGCGTACGCCAACCCGGATGACGCCGCGCAGATTCTCGTGGACGAAGCCCCTGACGCCAACCTCAAGCCCGAATTCGTCAAGAAGAGCATGCAGGTTATCGTCGACGGCCAGTACTGGGGCGATCCGGCCAAGATCAAGGACGGCTCTTTCGTGCTCGGCACCAACGACTTCAAGGGCGCTCAGGAATACTTCGACTTCCTGGCTGAAGAAGACGCATACACCGACAGTCATGACAAGATAATTCATGAGGCCCCGCAGGCCAAGGACCTTGCCACCGACGAATTCATCGGCAAGTAATTTCCGATATTCCGAGTTTGAATCTACGCAAAAATGCGTCCTTTCCTCATGGGAAGGACGCATTTTTGCGTATCGGCCGATAAGGTTATTCATAGCGGATTACGCTAACAAGGAGACGATTCTATGGTCCAATGTCCTGACCGCATTATTGCCAGCATAGATACGGGTGTTGATGATGCGTTGGCGTTGGCGTATTTGTTGGGGTCGACGGATGAGTGCGAGTTGGGTGGCGTGATTGCCAGTTATGGCAATGTGGATGCGAACACGGCTTATGCCAATACTTGCGCGGTGCTTGATTTGTTTGGTCGGGCGGATATTCCAGTGTTTTTAGGGTCTGAGCATCCTTCTTGGGCTGATGCGTTTATTCCTGATGCAGGGTGTGCCCAGTTCCACGGGGATGATGGACTGGGGAATACTCGGCTGGCAGGGTCCGGGGCTCTGGCTGATGGAGCTTGTGTGCCTGGTGATGATATGTCTGTGGATGTGCCCGATGAGGTTGTTTCTGTTGGCGGGTATTTGGCGGGGGATGTTCATGCTCATCCGGCGTTGGGTGCTTGTTCTCGTGTGAACCGCTCTCAGTCGGTGGACCATCCCCAGTCGGCTATGCCGACAGCTCTCGCCAGCGGGGGCAAAAGGAGGTGCTCCGTTGATGCTGCGGATGGGATTGAGTATCTGATTGAGCAGGTTCGCGAGTTTGGCCGAGACGTTACCGTGCTGGCTACCGGGCCGTTGACGGATGTGGATGCGGCTATTACTCGAGCACCGGATATTGCATCGAAACTCAGGCTGGTGATGATGGGCGGTACGCTTACCCAACCCGGTAATTGTTGGGATGCGGTAGCTGAGACGAATATCATCCAAGACCCTGAGGCCGCGAATCGTGTATTTCATTCCGGCGCAGACATCACAATGGTGGGACTTGATGTGACTCACCAGTGTTTGCTACCGCAATCGGCGGCCGACCGGTGGCGTGCGACGGGGACCAAGCGCGGGCGGTTCTTGGCCGATCTCGCGGACTTTTCCATCAAGGCAAATTTGGAAGCCGACCCCGCACTGTTCTCTGGCGGCATGCCGTTGCATGATCCGTTGGCGGCGGCGGTTGCACTTGATTCTTCACTGGTCGATTGTTTTGATCTTGCGTTGCGCGCGGAGACCAATACCGGTGATTTCAATGGAGTACGAGGCCGGACCACCGGAGACCCGGTTGGGCTGGTGAATCATTCCATGCCGCATGTGCATGTGGCACTTGGTGTGGATTCGGGACGTTTTTTGGATGAGTTTGTAGAGAGGATGGCTGAGGTGTGCCGGTAACTCCCCTCAGTCCGCTACACGGACAGCTCGACCGCAATTACGGACAAGCTGCCGCTCGCATTCTTCTGGCTCGACTCTCGTCTCGTCTTCGCCTACAAACAGCCCACCGGGCGTTTGCTTTACGGCTCAGCCCGTCAGAGGGGGCCTAACAAGGACTATTTCACACCCCCAGCAATTAAGGACCGGCTTCGCCGGACTCATCATTACCTGGTCATGTCCTATCGGCCTCGGCCAGGCGGCGTGAACGAACAGTCCACCGGACTGTTCTTTATTTCACGCCGCCAAATCGGCGATCGCGGTGGATGTAATGGTCGATGGAGCGCCATAGCACGTCACGGCCGCAGTCCGGGAAGAGTTCGGGCACGAAGTCGAGCTCGGCGTAGGCGGCCTCCCACGGCAGGAAGTTGGAGGTGCGCTGTTCGCCGGAAGTACGGATCACCAAGTCGCAATCGGGAATGTCCGGATTGTACAGATGGTCGGCAATCATCTTCTCAGTCACACGGTCGCCGGAAATCTTGCCATCGCGCACTTCGCGAGCGATGGCGGCGCAGGCGTCGGCGATTTCAGCACGGCCACCATAGTTGATGCAGAACACCACATCGATGACCTTGTTGTTCTTGGTGCGCTCCTCGGCGGCTTCAAGCTCGTCGATCACCGACTTCCACAGCTTGGGGCGACGGCCGGACCAGCGCACGCGCACACCCCACTCGTCCATCTGTTCCACACGGCGGTGGATGATTTCACGCGAGAAACCCATGAGGAAGCGCACTTCCTGTGGCGAGCGCTTCCAGTTTTCAGTGGAGAACGTGTACAGGCTCAGATACCGTACACCGGCTTCGATGGCACCGGCGATAGTGTCGAACACCACCGGTTCGGCGGCCTGATGACCATTGGTGCGGACCATGCCGCGCTGCTTGGCCCAACGACCATTACCGTCCATAATCACACCGATATGGCGGGGCACCTTGTTCTTGGGGAAGTCGGGAATACGAGCGGGGTCGCTGAACGGAGCTGCGGGAATGTCCAACGACGTGTAATCAACGTTCTCAAAAGCCATACTCATGAATCTATCAAGCGCAGCGAACGAATCGGGCGTTCGAGGTAATACTCCCCCCAATCTTCAACCAACTCCTGCACAACCCGCTCCACAGGCGCGGCATCGAGCACCGACCAATCGCCACGAATCAGTGCATCGAACTGGTTTAACACGAACGGTGCGATACGGCGCGCATCGGTAGTGTGGTCGGCTTCGCACATCACGCCGCCGGACGCGATGGACAGGTACGCCGGCTCCGCCTTGCCGCATACCACGCAAGTGCCCAATCGTGGCGTCCAACCGGCCAAGGCCAAGGCGCGCATCACATAGGAGTCGCCTATGGCTTGCGGGGCGTGGGATTGTTTGGCGAGCGCGTTCAACGCGCCGATGAGCAGCCGATATTGGTTCGGCAGCTGCTCATGTTCGGTGCTGGCGATTTTATCGATAGTCTCAACGATGACGTTGGCGGCCTCATACGCCGCATAATCCGCCGCGATCGGAGCACCATAAGCGGCGACCGCTTCAGCTTGGGAGACCACGTCAAGCGAGCGGCCTTCAGCGATAAGCACATCGACTCGCATGAACGGCTCGAGCCTGGCACCAAAGCGTGATTTGGTGCGACGTACGCCTTTGGCGACCGCCCGAATCTTGCCATGCCCACGCGTCAGGATGGTGATGATACGATCAGCCTCGCCCAGTTTGGAGGTGCGCAACACCACACCTTCGTCTCGGTACAGCGACATCTCATCTCCTTTCCCCGCGACGCCTGGCAGACTCTACTCAATGAAGTAGTCAGTAAATAAACAGACCCCAGAAGGCGAACACCAACAGTATGTACAGCATGGTGAAGGCCACCAGCCAGAACAGGATTCGGCCCAGACGGGTGGAGGCCAGTACCGGGTCAGCACCGGTGACGATGTCTCGAACGGATTCGCGACGAGGGGGTATCTGAATCAGGCCGCGGACGGAAGCGACTTCTATCAGATGCATAAAGACGCGGGACCAAGCCCATAGCACCAGCACGGACACCACTTGGATGACCGGCCAGCTCCAATACATGACACCCGGCGTCTCGGTAGGTGCGCTACCCCATGCAAGTTTGACCACGCCCATGATCACCTGCCCGAGTCCGGCGAAGAAGATGAGCAATGTGGCAAGAGTGGTGAGGGTCAAAGTCAGCAGCGCATTGCCGAAACCATGTGCGAAACCGAGTACCACAGGCCGTCCCGGTATCAGCATGCCCGCATGTTTGGCCTCGCGCTTCTCTCGCCGCCATCGGGCATCCGCCGCGATTTTGCGACCCAGCGCCACCAGTGCCAGCACGATGGATGCGAGCAGCAGCAGTACCACCGTGACGTGCAGAATCACACCATATATGGTGCCGACGCGTCTTGCCTTCAAAGCGCCCGGCAGACCGATTGATTGGTACAGATTGGTGCCGGCCACCTTTTCACTGGTCTGCGTGAGTCCGGCGGAAGTGCCGACGGCCCAGTCGATGAGATCGTCCACATAGGCGTCCGCAAACGGGGTGCCCGCTTCGGACTCATCTCCCAAACGCAGCACATGGTTGGCGACCGGGTAGCTGCGCACGGTCACATTCCAGTTATCGGCTTTGTGGGCGTTGTAGAGAATCGCACGCACACCGTCGACCTGCGCCGTCATCACGTCTTTCGAACCGTAAGCCACATAGGTGGGTACGGCGTAGGCGGCGGGTTTGAGTGTGGCGAGGTCGAAATTGTTCAGTCCGAACAGGCCGGTGTCCGCGCTGAACACACGTTGGACGATGGATTGATAGCCTTCGTTCGCGCCAACAAGGGTGAAGTCTTGGGTGACGAAAAATCCCAGCGATTGGCGTGGGCTGAACACCATCGGGCTCAGGAGAATCTGGAAGGCGATGTCCGGATCGTCCTCGAGCAGATACGAGGAGATCCATGTCGATTCGGAGGTGGCATAGATGCCGACCTTGGCCTCGTCTACATCGCTTTGGTCTCGCAGGTATTCGATGACCTGATCATAAGCCTTGGCTGAGGCCGGATAATCGCGGTTGATGTCGGTGGTGTTCCAGACGGGTTTGTCGAGCACTGCGGTCACAAAGCCGGCCGAAGCCATACCGGAGGCCACGTCGCCAAAGGAGTTGTCACAGGTGCCGTATCCGGCACCGTGCATGAACACCACGCCGGGGCGCTTGCCTGATGCGTTCTGAGGTTCCCGAATCAATACCTTGATGGCTTGGACGCCGTCCGCATTGGCCTTGCCCCGAGCACCGGACTCCTTGGTCAGATTGCCGTCGCCGGTCATGTTCAGCGTGATGTATCGCTCGGTGACCTCATACGTGCCTTTTGCCGGCAGCGTTTCTCCGGACGGGTTATCGAAGGTGACTTCGGTATCGTCGGTGAGCGTGGCCATCGACTGGCCGGTGGGTTCGATGTTCCAAGGCACCGTGGTCAGATTGGAAATGGAGACCAGCACGCCAATCAGGATAATGAAGATGGGCAGGCTGACCATCAGCCGGTGGGTGCTGGTCCACGGCTTGGATCGAACAGTCAGGCGATGCTCTTCTTCTTGCGGCACGTGCGCTATTGTAATCTGACCGCGATATTTATGCCGAGGGCCTATTCGGCCGAATCAGTGACCGGGGTGCTGGATTGGGACCACGACCGGGCCGGTGGAATTGACGGGGACTTGACCGTCGGCCTCCATTTGGGCGGCGATATCGTTCGCTATGGTGAGCAGCGTGTCGACGATCTGGTCTTCGGGCACGGTCTTGATGACCTTGCCCTTGATGAAGATCTGGCCCTTGCCATTGCCGGAGGCCACGCCGAGGTCGGCTTCGCGTGCCTCGCCCGGACCGTTGACGATGCAGCCCATGACGGCCACTCGGATCGGCGCGGTCACGTCCTTCAGGCCTTCGGTGACGGCGGAGGCGAGCTGGATCACATCCACTTGGGCGCGGCCGCAGCTCGGGCAGGAGATGATGTCGAACTTGCGGGGGCGCAATCCCATGTATTCCAAGAGTTTGCAACCCACCTTGACCTCTTCGGCCGGCGGCGCGGAGAGAGACACGCGAATCGTGTCGCCAATGCCCTCGGCCAAGAGCGCACCGAACGCCAGGCAGGATTGATGGTGCCTTGCCAAGCGGGGCCGGCCTCGGTGACGCCGAGGTGCAGCGGCCAATCGCCCTTGGAAGCGAGCAGTCGGTACGTTTCGACCATGGTGATGACGTCATGGTGTTTGACGGAGATCTTGAAATCGTGGAAGCCGACGTCCTCGAACATGTGCGCTTCCTTCAAGGCAGAGGCCACCAATGCTTCCGGAGTCGGGCCACCGTATTTGGCGTAGAGTTCCTTGTCCAGCGAGCCGGCGTTCACACCGATACGCAGCGAGATGCCCGCGTCGGTGGCGGCCTTGCAGATGTCCGGGCCGACTTCGTCGAACTTACGGATGTTGCCGGGGTTCACGCGCACGGCCGCGCAGCCGGCGTCGATGGCCTGGAACACGTATTTGGACTGGAAGTGGATATCGGCGATGACCGGAATCGGCGATTTGCGGCAGATTTCCGGCAGTGCGTCGGCATCGTCCTGACTCGGCACGGCCACGCGCACGATGTCGCAGCCGGCGGCGGTCAGTTCGGCGATCTGCTGCAACGTGGCAGGTACGTTGGCCGTGAGCGTGTTGGTCATCGACTGCACGGAGATGGGCGCGCCCCCGCCCACCGGCACCGGGCCCACCATGATGCGGCGGGACTTGCGGCGCGGGTGCAAGGGCGATTCGCTGGTCAGGTCGACCGGATCACCGGTTTTGCGGAACGGCTTTTCGATGGGATTTTCCGTATTCAAGGTATTCATCATTGCTTGTTTATCAGGTCGTCGGCGCGTCGGCGGGCTTCAAGCTCAAGCTGGTTCATTTCCTCCACGTCCGTGAACAGCGGGTTACCACGAAGCTCGGCGTCCATCTGGTCCAGCACGGCTTTGACCGTGTCCACGATGCCGAGGTATGGCAGACGATGCTCGAGGAAGGCATGCACGGCCTGTTCATTGGCAGCATTGAGCACCGCCGTATGCTTCTCGGAGGCGGCCAGGCAGTGGCGGGCCAGTTGCACGGCAGGGAACGCCTCATCGTCCAACGGTTCAAAGGTCCAAGTTGCGGCTTGCGTCCAGTCGCACGCGGCGGCCACATTGGTCATGCGGTCCGGCGCGGACAGACCCAGCGCGATGGGCAGACGCATGTCTGGCGGCGAAGCTTGGCAAATCGTGGCGCCGTCCACAAATTCAACCATGGAATGGACGATGGACTGCGGGTGCACGGTCACGTCGATGCGTTCAGGCGGCACGTTGAACAAGCGGGACGCTCGATGACTTCGAGGCCCTTGTTCATCAGTGTGGAGGAGTTGATGGTGACAACCGGCCCCATGTTCCACGTCGGATGATGCAGCGCCTGCTCGGGAGTGATGTTCTCCATGTCGGCACGTTTCCAGCCGCGGAACGGTCCGCCGGAGGCGGTGACCACAAGCTTGGCGACTTCGGCGTGGGTTCCGGAGCGCAGGGATTGCCAGATGGCGGAATGCTCGGAATCGACCGGGTTGATTTGGTTCTCGCGCACTTGCGCGCTGAACAGCAGATGCCCGCCCGCGACTACGGACTCCTTGTTGGCCAATGCCAGCTGGGAACCGGCCTTGAGCGCCGCGATCGACGGTTCGAGGCCGATGGAGCCGGTGATGCCGTTCAATACGACATTCGCACCGGAGCCGGCCATGGCGATGACCGAATCCGGACCGCCGGTCACGCGGACACCTTGTGCGCCGGCCTGTGCGAGAGCTGCTTGCAGCGCTGGAACCTTGGTCTCATCAAACACCGCGGCTTCGGACACATGGAACTGTGCGGCCTGTTGCGCCAGCAGCTCGATATGTGCTCCGCCCGCCGCCAGACCGGTGACGGTAAATCGTTCAGGATGACGCGAGATGACGTCAAGTCCTTGGGTGCCGATGGATCCGGTGGATCCGAGAATGATGACAGTGGAGTTGGAGGCTATGCTCACTGTTCCTTCTTCGTATCGTCATTGTTCAGTGTGGGGAACGACAGGTCGGGGATATCCGAATCGAAGTTACCGCCAAGCGGGAACAGCAGCGGGAACGAATCGCTGGAATCGTGCTTATCCTGTGACGGCTGAGCTGCTTCCGTGTCATGGGAGGCGGCAACGTATTCAGATGATTCCGCAGCCGGACGGGAGATCGTGCTGTCTGCAGGCTGACTATCGGATACGCGAACCGGAATGGAGTTCGTGTTACGATCCGGCTTGCTGGTGGGAGCAAAGGAGACCGGCATAGCAGCGGACGCAGCCTCGTCAGCAGTGCTATTCACAGGCTGTACTGCCGGGGCGGAGGATGCCGGGGATGAAACCGAACCCGGTACCTCATTCAATTTCAGCGCATTCGGTGCATCAAGGCTGGGCATCTTAGGAGCGAAGGACGGTGCATCCACTGCCGGAAGTTCCTGAGAAACCGCAGCCATGTGGGCGAGAGCGGCCAAAGAGGAATCGTTCTGCACCATATCCACGGGCTGTTCCGCGAACACCGACGGGGTCGATGACGGAGCTGCGGGTTCGTGAGCTGCCTGTGCCGGAGCAAACGAGGGGACGCTGCCAGCGGTCACACCGGAAACCGGCGCGGACGGGGCACTGACGGGAGGCTCAGCCGCAGCAACTGCGGTAGGAGCCACGGAAGGCGTCTCGGAGACGGGCTTCGCCGCAGACTCGTTGGACGCATGCACCAGGTATGCTGCGGGAGCAAAGGAAACCGGCTGTTCCGCATTGGTGCTATTGGTGCTTGTGGAAGCATCGAACGATGCAGGAGCCGGCGCATAGGAGATCGGCGCCGCCGCGGCCGGCGTTGCGGGAGCAACCGGAGCCGGAGCCGTGAACAAGCTCTGCTCGGCCTGATGCAGGGCATCGAATGATTCGTCATGAGCAACGGCAGCCGGAGCAAAACGTTCGTCAGTTGCCGGGCGCTGCGTTCCGGAAGCGAACAACGGTGAGACGCCGTTCGCTTGAACGGTCACGTTCGTGGCGGTCTGGGCAGGAGCCGCAGGCTCGCCGGACACGAAATCGGCCACACGGGCATAGGATTCCAAGCGACTCAGCAACTGTACGCAGGCGTCAGGAAGTAATCGACCTGTCGCTCGTCATAGCCTTTCTTGCCCTTGCGCTGGGTGAAGATCACATTGTTGACCGTATTCGCATTGAGATCGGCCAAAGACCGTACATCGTCTTCGGTAACGCCGTCAACGCCCAATGCGGCCGCCGCCTTGTCCACAATCTGGTCGACCAGACGATCCACCTGCTTCTTATCGTACGAAGGCTGCTTGGGCGCTCCGGACTTGAAGCGTTCACGCTCGTTACGCTCCGCATGGTTCTGGACTTCGTGATACAGCTTCTCGGTCTTCGCCTTCCACGTCACACGCCCATGCTGTGCGATCTCCCATGTGGTCTGCTTATCGACCACGGCACGTTCCAGACGTCCAAGCGCGGCGTCAACCTGTGCGATCACATAGCCGTTCTTGCGCAAATCAAAGGACACGTTCTGAATGTCATGCTGGGTGAGATTCATGCCCTCGCTGTCATACAAAGCATGGGCGCGCTCCAGGAAAGCGTCCACCTGAGCGGGGTCATACCCCCACTTGCGCTTGCCCGCACGTGCGATGCCCGACTTGCCGTCCCCTTCACGAAGTTCCTGCGCCATCGGCTATTCGACCTCCTGCTGGATATAAACACTCTGCCACAACTTTACGTGACTATTGAGACGCATCTGACCAAGAAAACCGAAATTCACGATTTTGTAGCAGTACTGCCGGTTTCCTTCTGCACGCATCTCATTGAGATTTCAGAACCCTTGCCGAAGACTGTCAGGGAATATCATCACAGCCTATATCCGTGGAATGAGGGGATTGCATGAAGCGATGAAAAATGAAAGTGGGCAATGAGGGACTCGAACCCCCGACATCCACCGTGTAAAGGTGGCGCTCTAACCAACTGAGCTAATTGCCCGCAAATGACAACAATAGCGTATGGCCGGCACTGCGCGACACGTGGTGTCGCATACGCGTGCCGTAGCGCTCAATCGCGATGACATTCAGTCACGCCCAGCAGCACTACGCAGCACACGACGCCAGTCAACACGCTTAAAGTCAAGCGTATTGATTGAGGCTTATCAGCGACCCTTGCCGAATGCGCGCAGGCGGATGCCGTTCCAGTCCGAGCTGACGGTCAGCGGGGTGGCGGCGTTCATACCGGCGGTCTGTGCGGCGGACTGCACGGTGGATGAGCTGGTGGCACCCGGGCGGCCGGCTTGGGAGTCAGTATCCACAGCGGGCCGTCATTGCCCAGTACCGCGTAGGCGTCAACGATCGTATCGGACAATTCGTCCTCATCATCGCCGTCACGCCACCATACGATGACGCCGTCCACAGCGGAGTCGTAGTCCTCGTCCACGAGATCCTCGCCCGTGAGCTCTTCAATCTGGGCACGAATGGAATCGTCCACGTCGTCGTCCCAGAGCCACTCCTGGACGATATCGCCGGGCTCGAAACCAAATTCTTCAGCGTTCTGTGATGCCGTTTGATTCACAGGGGACACATTAGCAAGTCTTCGCGAACAAATGCGTTAACGCGGCCGAAAATCGCCGCATTGTGGGCAGACCCATGCGAGTCGTCTCATCAGAAACAACGACTGGCCGCGCATGTCAGGCCTCGCAATGAGGCAAATCGTCGGCCTGCCCCTTGCCGATGGCCACCAACGCCTGATACGCCTCGTCCAGCGTGGCGACCTTGACGTCGCGCAGACCATCCGGCACGCGGCCGGCCACATCCGAACAATTCGACGCGGGGGCCAGGAACCATGTGGCGCCATCGCGCTTGGAGCCAAGCATCTTCAGCTCTATGCCGCCGATTCTGCCGACTTTGCCGTCCTTGTCTATGGTGCCGGTGCCGGCGATGGTCTTGCCGCCGCTCTCGTTGGCGGGGGTGAGTTTGTCGATGAGACCGAGCGTGTACATCATGCCTGCGGACGGCCCGCCGATGCTGTCCACGTGCATCGTCACCTTGGCGTGTTGCAATGCACTGGCGTCAATGCCCAGTTCGTCCGCATGGGCTTTGGCATACGCCAGACCGACGGCACTGGCCGAATCCTGGGAACCGGCCATGTCTTGTTCGACTTTCTTCTGATACTGGTCCGCGCTCTGGCCCACCGGTACCGTGGCCTCACGCGGCATGACCTCCACCTGCGGATTGGACCAACCCCAGACGGCCTGCGCGTTGATGATCGGGTACCCGGGCACGCCGGACGCGTTCACCGTGGTCAGCAGCAGCTTGCCGGAATCCTTATACGTCGTCACGCCGGTACCAGTGATGTCGATAACCGCACCATCCTCAACTTTGCCCAGCACATCCTGGGTGGGTCCGGGCATCTCGATGACGTACGGGCTGGGCAGCAGCAGAATCACCACACCAAGCAACACGGCGAATGCACCGACGAAATGGCGTTTCGGACGAGCGGCCGCATAGGCCCGAGCACGGCTGATTCCACGAGATAGGCGCGAATCATGCTTCACTTCGAACGATGGCATGTGCTCATCTCCCGCTTCCGAATCCGCAGTCGGGCTCTCCTGCTCCTGGACGAGGTCTGGTTCCTGATTCCTGTGGCGTGCAAACATACCCTACAGTGTAAGCGGAGGGCCGAAATCGGCCGAAAACGAACATAAACCGAAAATATTGCTCGGCCACAAGCGAACAGGCCCGGGCAGACCCTACACTTGGGGTAACACACCGCGGCAAAGAAGGATACGCATGGACGACAACGCGATTCACGAGTGGCTGATCAAATGCTTCGGCCCCATTCAGGGTGAGATGGCCTGGCAGCAGATCAGCCAGTTGCCTGAGGAGATCCGTGAACAGCTGATGAGTCAGGACCCCAGCCGACTGCCCAATCCATCTGAGTCCAGCAGATGATGGCCGCGTTCAGCGCCGGCGGACTCAACACGATGGGCGATATGCAGCGCACTGTCGAGGAAGGGCCGATCAACGTCAAGCTCGCCAAGTCGATTGCCTTGCAGCAGGCCAACGCCTCCGGTTCTGCATCCAGCGTGTCCGCCGTGGATGGCGAGGCGGCTCGCCGCGCGATGAGTGAGGCGAACCTGTGGCTGGATACCGCCTGCGAGTTCAATCCCGCGCCCGGCGATCCGGATGTGCTGACCCGCGCCGGCTGGGTGGAGGGCACCATCGACCAGTGGGCGAAGTTCGCAGCTCCTGTGGCCGAGTCGATGAACGACGCTTTGGCTTCGGTGATTTCGGAGCGTCTTGGCGGCGCGTTCGGCGATGGCGAGATTGCCGGCATGTTCGCCGGACCGGTGCCGATTCCGATTCCCGACGGTATGAAAGACCCAGCCCAACTGATGAAGCTGCTGGGCAACACGTCCTTTGCCATGCAGTTGGGGCATGCGGCCGGCAATCTGAGCCATGAAGTGCATGGCAGCTTCGATCAGGGCATCGCGTTGCTGAAGAACCCGGCTGGTGGACTGATTGCCCAGAACGCCACCGAATACGCGAAGATGCTGAACGGTGAGGCTTCTGCGGCCGAGGCCGACACGGCCGGCACTTCAACCGACTCGGTCAATCCGTTCTCCACATCCACCGACGCTTCTGCCAATCCCATTGGCTTCACTTCGGCCGGCAACAGCGATACTCCGGCAACTGACGGTACCGCCCAAGTCTCCGGCTCTGATGCTTCCGCCGATGCCGCCGACGCCGCCGCGTTCGAGGCTGCGCTCTCCGGATTCGAGACCACCGAGAAAATCCCCGAATCTGAAGTGCTTTCCTTCCTGGCCCTGCAGGAAATGGCTCACGCCCGCCTGTATGCCTCGGTACCGTGCTGATGCCGCGTTTCGAGGCGCTCATCGGCAAGTACGCACGCGGCATCTCCATTGATCTGGATGCGATGGAGGAACAGCTGCGTGACGCCACGTCGATGGATCCGGAGTCGATTTCCGGCGCGGTGAATCTCACCAAGGTCGGCATCCCCGACACTCCCGAACAGCGCGAGGCGCTGGCTTCGCTGGAATCGCTGCTGGCGATGGTCGAGGGCTGGGTGGATTGCGTGGTGTGGCGCGCCGGTATGGCCCATCTGCCTCATATCGAACAGTTGCGTGAGATGATGCGCCGCGAGCGCGCGATGGGTGGCCCCGCCGAGCGTACGTTCGAAAGTCTGCTCGGTTTGCAGCTGCGTCCCAAGCGCGATGGCGCCGAGGC
>ENA-OQCO01000324-OQCO01000324.1-human-gut-metagenome-genome-assembly--contig:-NODE-324-length-27468-cov-1.572693_pt1 | contig 27468 bp, 31 predicted proteins | sample MGYA00242500_ERZ504582 | MGnify/ENA primary metagenome ERZ504582 (study PRJEB26092, sample SAMD00036346) | human gut metagenome | host: Homo sapiens | study: EMG produced TPA metagenomics assembly of... | reverse complement strand
CACAACAAAGCATGAATACATCTTGTCTGACATTTCAGAAAATTGTACATCTGCCGTGTCGTTTAAATCAAGCCATTCAATTTTGGTGCGCGGCGTCATAATTTCGCTGACGCGCAAATCGTCAAGAGCAAACACGTTTTCAATCATCATTTGCTCGCGGTCATCAAAAACACCGTGTTCGCGCCCCTGCTCAATTAAAACACGCACTTCTTCTTCCGTTACGGGCGGTTCTTCGTTAGGCTTAACGCCGATAACCCTTAACAGAACTGTTGTTGATACGCTTAAAAAGATGGTAAGCGGACGGAAAACCGTAATTAAGGTTTTAATAAAACGGGCAAAGAACATTGCCATTTTTTCAGGATTGTTCAAAGCCAGTTTTTTCGGCAGCAGTTCGCCCAAAACAAGGCTTAAATACGTTACCAGCACAACAACCGTTGAATATGATACAAATGCGGCGTATGGTACCATGAAAGGAATTTTACGCAGCAGTACCTCAAGCGGTGCCGCCAGCATGGCGCCGCTGTATACGCCTGTGCCGATGCCGACAAGCGTAATGCCTATCTGCACGGTAGATAAAAATACAGTCGGCTCCTCTGCCAGTTTGCTGATATAAGCAGCACTTTTGCTGCCTTCTTCCGCCAGCTGTTCCAGACGGCTTTTGCGCGAGGACACCACCGCCATTTCCAGCATTGACAATAAACCGTTCAATAAAATAAGGACTAAAACAATAATACACTCAACCACAGACCCAAGAGGATCCATATATTAACCAACTCCTGTTAAAACAATTATTTAGCCCATACAAGGCTCATTAAATTAGGATATTCTTCCGTTAAATGCCTTAAAATTACATCAATAACGGTATGTACAAGGCGCGGGTCAAAGCTTTCTTCCGTATCGGTAAGGCAGCTGTCCAGGCAGATATCGCCGTTATCGGCAACATAATATTTGAATACTTTGTATTTGCCGTTCATTGCGTTGATATGCTCCAGCACAGCCTGTTTTGTTGCCTTCGTTTACTACAGAAGCAGCAACACGAACCTCGAATCATGGTATAAATGCTGTCATCGGCAACAACCATTGTCGGCAGCATTTGCCCGCTTACTTCCATATGCGCACGGTATACAACGGTATGCAGGTCGTTTTTTACCTCTTCTTTGGAAAAGCAGGTAATTTTTATTTTTATTAAGATTTAGCTCTATAGATAAAGTATGATTTTCAGAAAAAGTATACGGTGTTTTAAATCTCAGTCCGCTAAGGCTCATATCCATTATTGTAACGTCGGCCTCTGTGGGATACATATCCATAGCGGTTTTTTTAAATACGACTTTTGCCGATATTTCCATGTCCACTCGGAAAAAGTTTCTTCTTTCCTTGTCTACAAGGTTAATTACATTATCAACGCTCATATCGCTTTTAGTCGAAGTATAAACATTGCCCACAAGAACTCTGAATCCATTTTTACCGTTAAATACATTCACCTTAATTGATGTTCCGTAATCTACTATCTGCAATTCCTTTTTTTCATTATTTATCTTAATATATTTTTGAGAGATCTCTTTTATTTTTCCAATAGCTATCAGTTCATTCTCCATAGTTTTTATTTCGCATACAGATCCTTCATAATCCTTTGGCATTGGTAATTCAGCCATAATGAAACCTCCGATTGTTTATTTTTCAGAATTAACTGTTTTTATATCCTTTGAAGCCTTCAGAAGCTGGCAATATATCGCAGCAATAACCTCGTATAATTCAGGAGGAATACTGTTTCCCACTTCAAGCATACACATAAGCGAGGACGCGCTGTCGTCCCTATATACCGGTATTCCGTTCTGCTCTGCTATATCGATTATCTTATTAGCTATATCTCCCGAACCGGAAGCTATAATAACAGGAGCCTTATCAACGTCGGCATTGTATTTTAAAGCTACAGCTTTATTTTTTCGGTTAAATTCTAACATTAATCCCAGTCCTTTTCTGCGGAAGCGTCGGAAAAACCTCAATCAAAGAGCGCGATTTTCAAGCCTTGAAACTCTTATATCATTAAAACTGTAATCTGAAAAGCTTATACTTTCCTTAAGCTGCGCTGATAGCGAATTGAATTTCTCCTGCATTACCGCAGGACACATAAGCGACAGATCAATTTTCTTGTCCCTTACATAAAGCTCTGTTTCAAATCTTCCGATATCCGGAATATCGAATACCAGAAACATATGAATTGTTCTTTGACGATCTCCGGACTGATTTTTTGAAGATGCGCCGTTATCCTCATCAGGATTTATCCACATTTCTCCAAAGGCCTTAGACTGACCGTCGTCAATCGGCGCTATAAAATGCAGCAAAGGAGTAAAGTTGCTCGGCGATGACAAGAGACTGTGTATAACGCTTTCCACGCTTTCTCCCTTCATTTGCATAACGCTCTCGCTGTCGGTCTGTTTTTCAAGGATTTTAATCAGCACGTCAAGAACCCTTGAATTACCGGTTTTTACTCCATGTCCTGAAATACTGTTATAAAGCTTCTGAAGAAATCCGGCTCTTTTAGTATCCTCCGGTATAAACATAAGAAATTCGCTTGCCGCGTCTTTGAGAAAAGATGAATTTGTATTATATCTTGAAAGATTATATGTAACCATAGACGTAAGACAAGAAAGCTTTTTAGAAAACATTATGCTTTTTTCTATATCCTGCATTGCAAGAGCGGTTTCATGCTTTAATACCGGAAATTCCGCGTCCGCGCTTTCAGAACGGAATCTTGCGGAAAGATTTGCAAGTCTGTCGGACAGTTCTTTATTCGGCGACAGCGTTTCAGAAAGATATTTCATAGTTCCTGAAAGAGCCTTGAGCACTTCCTGCTTCGTATTTTCCGAATTAACCGCCTTAAGCACATTAATAACTGCATTTTTCAATTCCGGAGACGGATTTTCCTTTACCATGTTACGCAAAAAATCGAACAATTCACCCTTAAACGCAGTAGACGAATTTTCCTGCCTTATTAGTTCCTCGGGAAGATTTTCCGGTTTAACAGCCAACTGCGAAAATAGCTGTTCGATTTCTTCTGTAACAGGGGCGTTCTGCATAGAAATCAATCCGACGATCTCTTGCAGCATTAGTATATTTTTTATAAAATTAACAGTAACAGACGGATCCTTTAATAAATCCATAAGGATTTCAGGAGCTGTCTGCTTTTCTATATTACCGGTATTTTGTTTTAGCAGCTCTGAATCCGGAAGAGCCTTTACAATTTTTGAAGGATCCTGTAAATCAAAGGGGGCAATATCCGCGTCATGATGCTCACGCAGGGGCTGAACAATATTTTTATTTGTAATAGGCGTTGCCGCCCTTATCATATCAGCCATAATTCCGCCCCCTAAATAACTATCACTGCTTTCTCAGGCTGTTAGCAACCTGTTCTATTTCATCTGCTGTAGAAACTACTCTTGCTGAAAACTGGTAAGCTTTCTGTGAAACGATAACGTCGGCAAACTCCTTTGCCACGTCCACGTTTGAACGCTCAAGCGTCTGTTCAAATATATTATAATCGCCGTCAGCCGCATTTTCAGCGTCTCCTGAAATATCAGTCGGCTGAAAACTTGCATTGTCAAGACGTCTTAAGCCATATGGATTTGAAAAGGTAAACACTCCCAGCCTGTCTGAAAGTCCCTGACTGTTTATAACGTTTGAACCCTGATTATACGGAACTGCAATCCGGTTGTAATTATGGTCAAGAACATAAGCCCCGTCTCCGGAAACAAGGTAAGCATTCTCCCCCTCGATACTTAAACCAAAGGAACCGTTTCTGGTATATTCAATTTCACCGCCGCGGTCCAGCGCAAAAAGTCCGTCGCCCTGAATGGCGTAATCAAGCTGATATCCCGTATTATAAAACGCTCCCTGAGTAAACAGCAGATCCTGATTTGACATTTTTACTCCGTGTCCTTTAAGTATCTTTTCATTTTCTCCAAGCTCCCTGTTCTTGTTTATGTCCATATTATTATTAAGAAGCTCTCGAAACTCAGGTTTTGTCGCCTTATAGCCGTATGTATTGCTGTTGGTAAGATTATGCGACGTAATATCAATTGCCGTCTGATGCGCTCTCAGTCCCGACGCACCCGTATAAAAAGCATTATTCATAATTCATATTCCTCTCGTTTCAGGCTATACTGGAAAGAGTTGCAGCCTTAGCGTTCATTGCGTCTACAGTCGAAAGAGCGGTAGCGCATGCCTGAAGATTTCTCTGAGCCTCGATAAGACGAGTATACTCCTGATTCATATCAACGTTTGAACGCTCAAGCGTTTTCTGATAAATATCCGAATCGTCAACAATATTTGCCCTGTCCGTACTGAACATTCCGTTTGGATATTTTTTCAGCTCTGAGCCTTCCGCTACTCTTGTAATAAGTAATTTATCTAAATATTGATTATTTGCGTCGAATACATACCCTTCCTTAGTAACAGTGAAATCCGATCCGCCTATCAGCAGATCTCCGCTTTCGCCCATGACTCTTCCTACACCGTCAAGTACCAGATAACCTTCTTCATCTATGTTAAAATTTCCGTTTCTGGTCATGTATTGTCTGTTCTCACCGCGTATATTAAAATAGCCCTCTCCTGCTACGGCCATATCAAAGGGACTATCGGTATCTTCAAGAGAAGAAGCGTTGAAATTAGTTTCAACCTCGTCAACAAGAGTCGCCGGATCCCCTTCGCCTATATACTTATACTTGCCGTCCTCATATTTAGTAAGAAAATTATGTTCAAATGTGGACTGCATAACACGCTGGCTTCTATAGCCAACCGTTTGAGAATTAGTCATATTATTACCAATAACATTAATATTCCTCTGCTGCACCAGAATACCGGAAGCAGCGGTATAAAATCCTGCTAACATAATTTTTTCCTTTCAATATCTAAAACAAATAATCCTTAAGACAATCACGCAGCTTTGTAACAGCCCGCGTATTTATTTGCGAAACCCTCTGAACGCTTACTTCCATAACCTTTGATATATCAGAAAGATTCAAATTTTCAAAATAATAAAGAGTTATAACCAGACGCTCGCGTTCTGAAAGGTTTTCTATCGCCTCTTTAAGAACCTTTCTAAGCTCTTCCCTGAGAAGATTACGCTCGGGAGTAATGTCATCCGCTGAACTGTTTTCCAGCGCGCCTCCCATCTGGGAAACATTTTGAATAAGCTCTTCAAAGGAATAAACGGCGGCATTTGATATTTCAGCATTATATTTGCGGAGCTTCTGAATATCAATACCCATCTTGTCCGCTATTTCCTGCTGAGTAGGCTCTCGTCCAAGCATATTCGCAAGCTCGCTTGCAGTCCTGTTAATCTCCTTTGCATTGACTCTTACTCTGCGGGGAATCCAATCCTGTTTTCTTATAAGGTCAATAATTCCCCCTCTGACTCTCATATATGCATATGACTCAAATCTTATTCCCTTTGAAATATCATATCTGTCAATGCAGTCAATCAGAGTAACGATACCCTGATTTATCATATCCTCAACCTGAGCGGTAGTATCAGCTATTCCTCTTAGCTGAAATGCCGATACCTGCGCTATATAGCTGTATGCCATAACAAGCCTGTTTCTTAACGCAATATTACCGCTTGTTTTATATTCATTATAAAGAGCTGCAAATTCCTCATCGGTAAGCTTTTCTTTTTCCGATAAATTAATCATTTTCAGCCCCCTTTTAATATATTATACAGTAAAAACCGATGTTTGACAAGTAATACATTCAAAAAAATCATATTTCAATAGTACCCAAAGCCTGTATCTGTATATTTGTATCTATTTCGTTAAATGAAAGTACGTTGACATTAGGACAGAACTGATCGATCAGCTTTTTAAAATATATCCTGACAATCGGAGATGTAAGTATAACCGGCGAAGGTATTAGATCGCGTATTTTTTCTATCTGTTCAGTCGAAGCGATAACGATTTTCTGTATACTGTCCTGATCAAGCGCAAGATATGAGCCGTTGTCCATTTTCTTGACCGAACCCATAATAAGATTTTCAACCTGAGCGTCCAGACTGATAACTTTAAGCTGACCAGCTTCTGCAAATTTATGAGAGATTGTACGTTTAAGAGACTGACGGACATATTCTGTAAGCATATCTGTATCCTTGATTTTCGGACCGTAATCTCCCAGCGTCTCAAGGATAGTTTCAAGATCTCTGACAGGCACCTGCTCCTGTAAAAGCCGGCACAGCACCTTCTGCAGCTCTCCGACAGTAATTGCCGCCGGAATAGTATCATTGACGATAGCCTCGTTGGTCTTCTTGAGATTTTCAAGCATATTGTTTATTTCTGAACGGTTTAGAAGCTCATATGCATGAGCCTTTATTATCTCTGAAAGATGAGTGATTATCACGGAAACAGGATCTATCAGAGTATAACCCAGCAGCTCCGCTTTAACCTTTTTATCGTCGCTGATCCATTTAGCCTTTATTCCGAACGCCGGCTCTATCGTATCTATGCCGTCAACCGTATCCTCCTCCTCAGACGGAGCGAGCGCAAGAAAATGATCGACCAGAATATCGCCCCGAGCAACCTCCTCGCCCTTTATACATATGGAATACTGATTCGGGTTTATCTGACCGCTGTCCTTAAGCTGAACAGGGGGTATTACAATACCCATTTCCATAGCATACTGTTTTCTGAACATAACTACACGATCGAGAAAATTTCCGCCGCTGTTTTCGTCTACCAGAGGTATAAGACTGTAGCCGAATTCTATTTTAATCTGCTCAACATTTAAAAGCTCATAGAGATTATCAATATTTCTGTAATATTCCGCCTCGCTGGTAATATGCTCTTCGGGCAATTCCTCCTCAGGAGTTTCCGGAACGAGCTGCTTGGCACGTCTTGTAAGCATAACTGAAACTGTAATAAGAATTGCCGACAGCAATATAAGCTGCAGCGGAGGGAAACCGATAAAAATAAGAAAAAGCAAGGCGATTCCGGCAAGAAAAAGCACTCTCGGCTGAGATAGAAACTGCTTCGAAAAATCATCGTTCATATTTGATTCGGAAGCAGAACGAGTTACAATCATACCCGTTGAAACCGATATCAGCAGCGCCGGGATCTGAGACATAAGCCCATCGCCGACGGTTGCGACACTGTATGTACTGATAACGTCGCCGAAGCTTCCGCCGTTTATCAAGCCTATAACTATACCGCCGATCAGGTTGATAAAAGTAACCACAATCGACATTATCGCGTCTCCCTTTACAAACTTAGACGCACCGTCCATAGCTCCATAAAAGCTCGCTTCACGCTGTATGTTTGAACGCCGTAACCTTGCGGTCTGCTCGTCTATAAGCCCTGAACTGAGATCGGCGTCAATTGCCATCTGCTTTCCGGGCATGGCGTCTAGTGTAAAACGCGCGGACACTTCGGCCACACGCTCAGCGCCCTTTGTGATAACAAGAAACTGAACCAAAACTATAATAAGGAATATAACAAGACCTACCACTACGTCGCCGCGTATTACAAACTGACCGAATACCTTTACAACCTCTCCGGCATATCCGTTGTTTGTAAGAATCGAACGGGTAGATGAAATATTAAGACCGAGCCTCAGCATTGTAGTAACAAGAAGCAGAGTAGGAAAAACTGAAAACTCCAGTACTTCCTTTACATACATCGTCATCAGAAGAATAACAAGCGAAAGTCCCAGCTGCATAATGAACATAAAGTCCAAAATTGCCGTCGGCAGCGGTATAATCAAAAGGAATACTACTAAAACGACAAATGCCGCGACTGCATTATTCATTAATTTTAATATTTTCTTCAAGACCTTCTCAAATCCTTTTCCTTTAAGCTGTATACATAAGCGAGAACCTCGGCTACCGCATTATAAAACTCTGACGGAATCTCCCTGTCCAGATCTACATCGGCATAAAGCGCTCTCGCAAGAGGTTTATTTTCCATTACGACTATATCGTGCTCTTTAGCTATTTCAACTATTTTCAGCGCTAACTGATCCTGACCCTTTGCAATTACTACGGGCGCATTGTTTTTCTCTGTGTCATATTTAAGCGCAACGGCAAAGTGGGTAGGGTTTCTTATTACAACGTCTGCTTCCGGCACTGCCTGCATCATCCTGCGTCTCGACATAGCCTGCTGCTTCTGCTTAATCTGCCCCTTTATTTTCGGATCGCCTTCTGTCATTTTAAATTCTTCCTTAATTTCCTGCTTGGTCATACGAAGATTTTTTTCATAGCTCCAGCGCTGATAAAGATAATCAAAGCCGGCTACAAATGCAAAAGCAATCGAAACCTTTACGATAATATTCCAAAGAACAGAACCGATAGATGAAGTCGCTTCATTTACGGACATGTCTATCATTTTCGGAAGAACATTCAATTCACTTCTAATACATAAATATATAATATAAAAAAAGCAGAATTATTTTAAGTATTGATTTTAAAAGCTCTACCATTCCCTTGAGCGAAATCATATTTTTCAGTCCGCTCAATGGATTCATCCTGCTGAATTTCGGCTTAATGGCCTTGAAAGAAACCAGTCCCTTCGTCTGAACAATCGCCGCTGTCACTGCGGCGGCAGCGGCAATCAAAAGCATCGGCAAAGCCGCTTTTGCAAAAACTATACAGCCGCTTATAAAAAGCTGAGTTGTATCTGAAATTTCAAGTGTTTCCTGTGTTCCGGCCAGACTGAAATATGATTTTATCGCATCGGTCAGCGAGCTTTTCACTAAAGGAAAAAGCAGCCGAAATGCAACAAAGGTTACAATTAGGGAAAAGGCTATTATTACTTCCTTACTCTGAAAAATGTTGCCTTCTTTTCTTTGGTCAGAACGCTTTTTCGGAGTGGCTTTCTCGGTTTTTTCTTCCGATGAATCCGGCAAGCCTCATTCCCCCTTTTAATTCAATTTCAGCCGGACGCAGCTTGTAATGCGTCGTGCATATAATCAAACATAATCAATATATAATTATCTATAAAAACTGATATAGGATTCGCCAATACATAAAGAAGAAGTATAGCCAGAAGTATTTTAAACTGGAATTCGATTACGAACACATGTATCTGAGGGATAAGCTTCATAAGTATACCCATAGATATTTCCAGAATAAATTCAACGGCTATAAACGGTATCGCAAGTCTTAAAGCCAAACCGAAAACAGCTCCGAATATATCAACTGCAAATTCCGCCGCTGATAGCAGCGATAATCCGCCGGCTCCAACGGAAAACAAATCATATGAAGACACGGCAAGCTCTATCAGAACAAGATGACTATTGGTTGCAAAAAAATATAAAATAAACAGGAGATTCAATATATTGGCGGTAAACGCCGACTGAATATTCGTTGCCGGATCGAAAATCTTGGCCATCGCAAAGCCGAAATTCATATCCAATATATCTCCCGCCGTTATAAGCATATAATAAAAAACATTGAATACGTATCCGAGAAGAAATCCTATGAAAATTTCCTTTCCGAAGTAAAGAAGAAAATCAATGGCTCCGGAATCATATCCCGCGGGAATAGGTACCATAGGCGTTATCAAAATAGTAACCCCGAATGCAATCGCCGTTCTGAGCGCCGCAGGAATACTATTCCTTGAAAGCAGAGGATTGAACAGAATTATACCCGCCATCCTTGCAAAAACAAGCATATATAAATCAATGTTATTGAGAATTAAACTAAGCTCTCCCAAACCCTTTACCTCAGATTCCGGCAATCATATCAAAGATCTGATTAAAAAATTCCGAAAATGTAGTCATCATCCATGAACCAAGAACGAGAAGCATCACGGCAAGCACCAGAATTTTCGGCACAAACGTAAGCGTCTGCTCATGAATCTGCGTAGCCGCCTGAAATATTGCAATAATAAGCCCTATTACTATACTCACTATCAGCAGCGGGGCGGCGATTTCAAGTCCGACATACATTGCCGAACGGAATATTTGAAGAACTTCTCCCTGATCCATTTACACACACTCCTATCTGAAGCTTATTATCAACGATTCAAACAGCAGATTCCAGCCGTCTACTACAATAAAAAGCATAAGCTTAAACGGAAGGGAAATCGTTGTCGGCGGCAGCATAACCATACCCATTGACATAAGAGTGCTTGACACTATAAGGTCTATGAGAAGGAACGGTATGTAAAGCAGAAATCCGATAAGAAACGCTCTTTTAAGCTCGCTGGTTATAAACGACGGCACAACGACAGCCAGACTAAGATTCTGAAGATCCTCCTGACTGGTATATTCCGACGAATCAATAATTCCGCGGCTGTCGGCAAGGCTCATAAACATATCAAGATCCGCCTCGTAAACCTGCTTGAGCATAAATGTTTTAAGCGGTCTGGAGCCCTCGGCTATTGCCTCCTCCATAGTAATTTCTCCCGATTTATACGGATCGTAAGCATCTTGCTTTATTTCCTTTAAAACAGGAAACATTATAAATAATGAAAGAAACAAAGCCAGTCCTATTAGCACCTGATTAGGAGGTGAAGTCTGTGTACCAATAGCGTTTCTTAAAAATGAAAGAGCGATAATAATCCTGACAAAGGATGTCATCATTAATAAAAACGACGGTATCAGCGCCAGAAACGCCAGCAAAAAAAGTATATCAAGTACACTTGAATTTTCGTCCGCTTCACCGGAACTAATATCAAGCGTAATTGAAGACTCCGCCGATACAGAAGCGGCAAGGAAACTAAAGGAAACTATAACAACCGCAAGGCAGATAATAAAGCAGATAATATATTTTAAAAGCTTTTTCTTTGCAGCTTTATTTCTTATCACTGCCGCCATTTTCATTCTCCTCTTTGTTACTGTTTTTTCTGCCGAAATTATTTTCCAGCACCTTTTAAACGCCGTTTTAAAATCCATGGTTTGAGGCTGCAAGACATCGCCGTCGCATAAGAACTCGTTGCTGTCAAGCTCGCTTATAAGATTTATATCCTGCCCCGAGCCTATAAGAAAGGTTTTGCCTCCGGTCTGAACGATTAAAATAGTTTTGCCCTGTCCGACAGAAACGCTGTCTAATATTTTGATTTTTTTACTGCCGCCTCCCCTAACGGAAAAGCGTTTTCCCAAAAGCTTCGTAGCAGCATAGGCCAAATAAAGAATTACAGCAATCGCAAGCAGCGTGCCAAATACAACGCCGATCTGGCCTATTATTGATTTACCTTCCACAAAAATTCTCCAAGTCTTAAAAAACTATTTTATTCCTTTGACACAAACCCATTGTTTCCTACAATTTCAGTTATTCTGACGCCGAAATTATCGTCGATAACCACAACGTCTCCCCTGGCGATTAGCTGACCGTTCACAACAATATCCACCGGAGCTCCGGCCTGCTTTTCCAGGTCAATAACCGTGCCCTGCGTAAACTCCATAATGTCGCGCATTTCCTGCGTGTTTTACCAATCTCAACTGTTACGCTAAGAGGAACGTCCATAAGCAAATCCATATTTCCCTGAAGAAGCGATATACCGCCTATGCTGCCCTGATTTGAAAAATTCGGGAATTGCGCGGACTGTACACTGATGGAATCCTTTACCACAGAAACCGGCTTTCCCGCCTTTCTCGCTTCCGCGACCGCCTTCAGATCCATTGGATTGTTTCCTCCGGCAATAGCATTGAGAAACATACTTTCATCCTCGTTCTCCGGTATCATATTAAGCTTTCCGGAAGTAAAATTAAAGGTGTCATAATCTACTTCTATATTAAAACTGCCGCTTAATTCGTCCCCTACGGAAAACTTACTTATTATGCTATAAACCTTAGCGTCGGAGCCGCATCCAAATATCTCAGCTATTTCGTCGCATTCCTCGGAAAGATCATAAATATTTTCCGCCTCTATTTTAACCTCCGCCCCGAAAAAACTGGTAAGAGACCCGGAAAAAGCCAGAAGCCATCTGCCCCACCAGTTCCTTAAAGGTTCCCATGGAAATTTCGTCTATATCGTCGTCGGAATCCTCATTATCGTCGTCAGAATTCATAAGAATATTCAGAATACCTTTAGCATAGTTATTCTGAATAACAATCGCCGTCTTTCCGTTTAACGCTCCTGATAAATTAAGAGCTACTACTACTCCCGCTTCAACGCCAAAGGATTCAAGTCCGTCTATTTTTTCAGATACGATTTCCTCAGCTTTCAATTCAACATCGTTATTCAAAAGCTTAGATAAAATTTCAGAAGAGGAATTAAGTCCTATCGTCAGCAGTTCTTCAAATCCTTCAAGTATAGAATCCTCAATTTTAGCATTGTTTTTCATTTATTAACTCCCTTCAAAGCTCAGATATTATTAAATTCATTTATATCCGCATCTTTAGCAATATCGCAGATTTTTAACCGATTTCTTTATTTTCCTGTCGCCCAGCTTAGCGGTAAACTTAGGCTCGCCCTCAACTGTCAGAATAATATTTTCATCTATTTTTCGTTTAAGCGGAATAACATCGGAAACCTCCAGACTGATAATATCATGCATATCCAGCATAATATTATCAAGAACCGCCGTAAGCTCCATAGTTGAGTCTCTCAGTGAATTTCCAATTGCCTCACGTCTTAAGTTTTCCTTCTCATCTTCCTGCTTAACTGTATTTTTGGAGAATTTTGAAAGAGTAGTTCTTAAAATCTCATCAAGATTTATAGACGGAATACAAAAGCTGAATTTATCTACTATATCGCGAATTTTTATTTGAAATGACAAAACTATTACCGAATCGTCCAGCGAAATAAACTGTGCGAGTCTTGGGTTTGTTTCATTTCCTGAAAGCTCGCATTTTACGTTGACCAGACTTTTCCATGATTCTGCAAAGTACTGCGTTAGCTTCCGTAGAAGTTTTCGAGAATTGCGATTTCTATTTCAGTATACCCCCTGTTCAGCTTATATCCGTGTCCGTCGCCTCCTAAGAGAATATCGATAAGAAAAAAGTTAACAGAGGACGGAAAATGTATTATAGCTGTACAGTCGTTAAGATTCTGATCGTCTACGCTCATATTGATAAGTCCGATAAAAGTCTTATCCGGAAGCATATTGAGATATTCCATATAACGGCATTCTTCCATTTTAAGCATATCAATTTCACAAAATGCTCTTAGCATACTTGATATATTAGACGCAAATATCCTTATAATATTTTCATTTACAGTATTAAGACCTCTTAAATGCTCCTTTGTGAATTTTTTAGGCTTTTTAAAATCATAATCCTTTATTCTTTTATCCTCGCCGCCGTCTGAGCTTAAAGGAAAATTATAATATTGAGCCGCATCTAAATTTCCGGATTTTTGTTTACTGGTATTTCTGCTCATTAGCTTACTCCCTGACTGATAAAATTAATCGCCTGAAATATTCTCGATATCGGCTACGCCGGTATCAAACGAGGCGCCGAGAATTCTAAGTAATTCACCGCTTTTAGCAAGATCGCTGTTTTTTCCTATAATAACAATTTCAACACGCCTGTTTTTGCTTCTTCCCTCTTCATTCTCGTTGGTAGCAATGGGATAATCTCCCGATAAGCCTATGGGATAGAGCTTTGTAGACGGTATTTCATATTTATTTTCAAGGTAATTTGAAATAGTGCTGGCACGGTCTGACGAAAGCAGGCGCGAATCGACTACAGATGTAGGACTTATAGCCGTATGTCCCTTAATTATAATCAAAGCTATATCAGGCTCAACCTTTTGCAGGCACTCGCCCAGAAATTCCATGACTTCATAGCTGTCGTCCCGCAATACAGCCTCGTCAGGCATAAACAATACGTTATTATTGAACTGAATATATATGTTCTTCGATTTGTCGCCGTCTTGGCTGTAAGGCTTTTCAGTTGAATCCGAGGAGTCGGAACCCGTGCCCTGCTTGCTGTCGTCCCCCTGCTTCACGCTTATACTTTCCTGCATATTGTGATCTTCAACATACTGCTGAATATTAATAAAAAGCTCGTCCAATTCGGAATTGACAAGACTGTTTTGCTGAGGTCCCATCGTACCCGCATTTCCGGTATTCTGAAACGGCTCCGTTCCGTCGGACTGAGACGAATATCCGAAAACAATTTGATCGACAACCTCGTCGCCGTGTATATTGAACGCGCGGACAAGCATAGCCCATTTATCCTCCTGTACGGACGACATACTGTAAAGCATAACAAAGAATGTCAGCAGAAGAGTAACCATATCGCCGTATGTATCCATCCAGTTTCCGCCGCTTTCATCATTATTCTTCTTTGCCATACCGTTTTCCCCCTGTTAATTTGTATTATTTAGAGTTTTTAAGATCACCCTTCAATGAATATGCCGGAAGAAGTCTTGTAAGCTTTTCCTGAATAAAGTTGGGATTATCTCCGTCCTGAATAGCCTGAACGCCCTCGCTGATAATCATTTTGCAAAGATACTCTTCTTCGTGCCTTGCCTTAAGCTATTTGCAATAGGCTTGAAAATAAGATTTGCCAGTATAACTCCATAGAAAGTAGTAACAAGAGCTACCGCCATATTTTTAGTAAGGGTAGCCGTGTCCTCAAGGTTGGCCAAAAGGTTAATAAGTCCGATAAGCGTGCCTATCATACCAAACGCAGGCGCATATTCCGAGCCCTTATAATAAAACGCGGTATCCTGCACATGACGTTCTTCCAAATATTCAAGCTCTCTGTTGAGAAGCGATCTCACCTTTTCCGGCTCAATTGAATCTACAACAAGCAAAATAGAATTTTTAAGAAACTTGTCCTTTGTTTCCGAAAGCTTATCCTCAAGCGCAAGCAGACCGTTAATTCTTGCCTCCTTAGCAAAATAAACAATCTGTTCTATATATTGCTGCGGATTGTATTTTTTAGGAAAGAAAATAATTTTCAGGTGCTTCGGAATTTTTGCAAAAGCTTTAAGAGGAAACGAAACCATAAGAGCGGCAATAGTTCCGCCGAAAACTATCATTATTGAAGGCAGATCAAAAAAACCCTGAAGCTGTGCCGGTACTAATTCAAATGCTCCGTCAGGCGTTTCTCCCATAAGTATTGATATAATAATACATCCAAAGCCAACTATCAACCCGAGAAATGATAAAAAATCCATAATTATACGTCCCTTTCTAATATGGAGTCATTAATATATAAAATATGAAAAGGCTTTACTTATTTCTTTTCATACATTGTTATCATATTTAAAACAGTTTCCATCGGCTCTTCTACTATATATACATTTCCGTTGGAAAGCTTAATCGTAGTATCAGGATTCTCCTGAATTGTTTCAATAAGGCGGTTATTTAAGGCAAATTTCTGCCCGTTGAGTTTTGTTAGAATAATCATATCAGTCATTAACGGAATATCCGTTTTCTCCTTTATATTTATTTACAATTCCGGACGATTATATCGTCCGGAATTGTAAAATCAAATTACCTCTTTAAATTAATCAGTTCCTCAAGCATAGTATCAGATACTGTTATAAGCCTTGAACACGCCTGAAAGCCTCTTTGAGTCGTTATCATATCCGCCATTTCATGAGCAAGATCTACATTTGAAGTTTCAAGCGTTCCGCCGAGAATATCTCCGGTTCCGTCCGTTCCGGCAACGGCGAGTATAGGCTGACCCGAATTCTGAGACTCGGCAAAATAAGTATCTCCTACCTGGCTTAATCCCGCAGGGTTCGCAAACGTTGCAAGGTCTATTCTTCCTATTTCCATAAGACCGAACGTAGGATGAGTAGCTGAAATAATGCCCTTGTCGTCAATAGCTATTCCGGTAAGATCGGCAACAGTCTGTTCTCCTCCCTCCGTTCCTCCTGAAAGCATAAAGTTTCCCTGTCCGAGTCCAAGATTTGCTGAAGGCTCGCTGGGAGTAAGGTTTGCAGTGCCTGTCATAGAATCAATGCCGTACGTTTTTACTGTATCAAGATTAGGATAAGACAGAACAAATGAATCTGTAGAGGAGCCGTTATTCTTCATAACGACAGTACCTGCCTTAGACATCTGTTCAGCAGTAATAGTTGCAGTATAAGCGCCCATTGTGATAGTAAAGCTGTCGTCGTTGTTAAGCACAAAGCTTACGCTGGCGGCGCCCTGTCCGCTGAATTCGTCTCCTACGGACTTTATACTGAAATACTGCGATATATTATCAGGAAGAGATATGGTACCCGATTTTACTCCGAAATCAGGATTAACGATTTCCGCGCCGGTAAGCGAGCCGGAAAATGCTGAAGGATCGCTCATATTAATTGTAAAATCTCCCGCCTGGTGCTTCTGACCGCCGTTAGCCGCCGTTATCGCATTATTCATTTCAAGATTAAGCTCTGCAAGACTGCTGAACGATTCGTTGGAATTAAGCGTTACAACGATTGAAGAGCTTGTTATTACTGCGGAAGCTTTTTGGCCCAAAGGCATATTTGAGCTTGAGGCAAAGACTATATTTACATTGCCGTATTCGTTTTCATTGGAAGCGTTTATTGTATAAATATTGCCGTTGATCGTATCAGAGGTCTGAGCCGCCGCAGCGCTTTCATAAGGCAGCGAAATCTTGATCTTATTAGAGGAAGCCGGCTTACCGGTCGGATCCCCCGAAACGCCGAGAACAAAATTTCCGTTCACGTCGACAACATTTCCTTCTGCGTCAATATCAAGCATACCGGCTTTCGTATAAAAAATATTTCCGTCGGCGTCCATTACCTGAAGATACCCCTCACCCGCAATAGCTACGTCAAGAGTATATCCGGTAGTGGACATTACAGACTGCGAATGATTTACGTCAACGCTTCCAAGCTTTGCACCGTAACCTATCTGCGTCGGATTAGTACCTCCGCTTGTAGCGGTAGCGGCAGAAGCCGAGGAACTGGTTTGATAATAAACGTCCCTGAACGTTGCTCTTGAAGATTTATATCCGTATGTGCTTACGTTTGAAATATTGTTACCAATTACGTCCATCTTTGATTGATGCGTAACCATACCGGCAACGCCTGAATATAACGATCTAACCATGATTCAAAAATCCTCCCTTTACATACGGGACCATAGCATGCGCCTTCAGTCGGTCGGGCGCACAAAGCTTCCTTTAAAGGTCCGGCTTTATATAACTACGGTTCCGTCTATGTTTGTAAATACGTTTCCGGTCATTTCTTCCTTATTGACCGTAGTAATTACAGTATTGTTTTTCACACTTACTATAAACGCGGCATTATCCAGCAATATCAGGGTATCGTCAAGTCCCTTTTCACCCGCCAGCTTAACGCCCTCGTTAAGTCTTTCAATGTTTTCATCCGATAAATCAATATTTCGCTCCATAACGCGGTTCATCGCGTGCCTGGAAAAATTCACACCGCTGGAGCTGTCCAGTTTATCCTGTAAAATCGCCTTAAAGCTTCTTACCGAAACAGAATCGGCAACATCCTGCGGGGATTTATGCGGAATACCTGTCGTTATCGGCGTAGATATTCTTTTAAATCAATTTGATTCATAGCTAACAGACTCCTTTCCATTAGATACGATATAATTCTATCAGCGTCCGTCTTTTCTTCGGATCCGACCTCTTCTGAGCCGTCGACTTCCTTGCCGGACGGTTCAGCGGATATCTGGGTTATTTTGCTGAAATCATAGGGCTTACCATCGACATAGACCTTATACTCCCCGTTTTCAATAAGAATTTTTTCCGCAATTCCTGTAATTGCCTCGGAAGCTCCTCCTATCTTATTCTTGCTGACGGTTACTTCTTTACCGAGTATAGACATTACATAATTCTGCTTTGAATACTTACACAGATCCATCATTTCCTGCATAGTGGCAAACTGAGCCATCTGTGCGAGGTATTGCGTATCGTCAACCGGATTCATAAAATCCTGATTCGTAAGCTGAGTTATCATCATGTTAAAAAAGTCATTTACTGATAAATCACTACTATCATCGTCGCTGAATACGGCGTTATATACCTTACCGGAAGTACCGCCGCCGTTTATTATAGAAGAATAGTTTCTGTCTGAATCTACTCCGTTTACCGGCATATGATCATTCCTTTCTATATAATAATATCAAGACCCTCACGTCCGACGGGCGCAGAAGCCTTTTCCTCAAATACGTCAGCGCTGTCAGTCCTGCCGTAAATTATGTACCCTTTATTTTGATTATAGAATTGTTCGTTCTGCGGTTGATTACCGCTGTTTTGACCATAATACTGTTCAAATGACGGAGCTGCGGGCGCTACTGCATTCTTAATCATATCTGAAGGATTCACTATTTCCACATTATGCTGATTAAGAGAGCTCTGCAAAGAAGAAAGATTGCTGTTTAAAAGCTCGGCAGTTTTTGCGCTTGACGCCGTCATGCTCATCAGCATTTTTCCGCCGTCATTTTGAACAAGCCTTACTATAATTTCACCAAGTCCCTCAGGTTTTAGCTTAACGGTAAACTCGCTTTTTCCGTTTTTAAGGTTTTCCTCCACACCCTTTAGCAGTTGCTTTTCAGGAGCTTCAAATTCAGTTTTCATTCTGATATCTGACGTTATTCTGTCAAATCTTATATCAAGACCTTGCGCATCATTTTGCATCGCGCCTATCCCCGACGATTTCGTCTTTTCAGAATCCTTTACGACAGGAACAGCTTCCTTTGCATTTTGCATGGTTCTGTAAAAATCCAGCAATCCGCTTCATCCTGACTATCTGACGCTGAATCCTTGCCGGCAAACGCTTCGGCTCCTCCCTCACTGCCGGACTTATATCCGATGATCTCAAGCTCACCGCTTTCAATGTATTCATTAATAAGCTCGGACGCCGCGATTCCGTCAGCATTTAATCCGTTTGGCTTTACGGGCATTTCCTCATAAAGCGCGCTTAATTGTCCGCTGTTTCGGAGCGTATCGCTGCCCGTCATGACAAAACCGAGTAAACCTGATAGCTGACTCGGATCAACAGAAATAAGATTTCCGAAAAAATCAGAAATTTTTTAAATCTATATCTCCGTTTTCCTGTGGTATAACAGGAAACTGCATCTCTCCCGACATCAAATTTTCGGACAATATGTCTATAATTTCGCCGTATTGTGAAGGTATAGCTTTTTCATTCTGCAAGTCTCCGCCTAAACCGGTATTTGAAAGCATCGTCAGTATAATGTCTGAAAATGAAAATCCGGATCCAAGCATTCGACTTATACCTGAAGAAATTCCGTTTTGCTGAATTGCCTGCTGTCTTAGACTCTGAACAATCTGTGCTGTTTCCATTTTAACTCACCTCCTTTCGCTGATTAGGCTTTCATGCGCCGTCTGAAGACATTTTAAACGATAAAAATTCTTCAACGGAGGTTTCATTTTCCTTAGCAAGAAGCTTTTTATATTCCTCAAGCTGCTGATCCTCCAGCTTGTCAAGACCTGAGACCTCCTGCGAAAGCCTCACGACGTTTCTGCGCTGTTTTTCTATTTTCATATCCGTCAGATTTATCTGATATCTGACCTGCGTCTGCTCACGCTTTACACCGTCCATTTGCATGCTGTAAAACATAAGCTTTGCAGCGGTAGTTCCGCTGGTTATGTCGTGATTAGAGCTATTTCTTAAATCCGTCATAGTCTGCTCAAGCATATTCATTTTTTCTTCATAAGCCAGCTTTTCGCGTCTTAGTCCAAGCAGAACATTTTTTTCTGATTCCAAAATCTGCTTTTTATAATCGCGCATTTTCTGCATAGAAAAGACAAATTTTTTCATAATCTGCCTCCGCATTTATCATATAAGAATTTCATTAATCATATCCACGGTGTCAGAAAATTCTACTTTAACGTCTACCGGCTGCTGCAAAAACTCATTGATTGCAGGCATACGTCCGATCGCGTCGTCAAGCTCCGGATTGCTTCCGGTTTTATAAGCTCCTATAGAAATCAAATCGGCATTTTCCTGATAAAGCGACATGATCTTTCTTATCTTAGAAGCGTTCGCTTTATGCTCTCCCGACACTATCTCCGACATAAGACGGCTTATGCTTGCAGTTATATCAATTGCAGGATAATGATTTTTCATTGCAATTTTTCTCGACAGCATTATATGTCCGTCTATAATTCCTCTGACAGTGTCCGAAACCGGCTCATTTGAATCGTCGCCCTCCACAAGAACCGTAAATATTCCGGTAATAGAACCTGTTTTAAAATTTCCGCAGCGCTCCAGAAGCTTAGGAAGCGAAGCGTATATCGACGGAGTATATCCTCTTGCAACCGGAGGCTCTCCGATGCTGAGTCCGATTTCACGCTCAGCCATACAGTATCTGGTAAGGGAATCCATCATCAGAAGCACATCCTTGCCCTGATCCTTAAAATATTCAGCTATAGTCGTCGCCGTCAAGGCGCATTTTGATCTCATGAGAGCCGGCTGATCAGACGTCGCGACAACAAGAACGGAACGCTTTACGCCCTCAGGTCCAAGATCACGGTCGATAAACTCCATAACCTCTCTTCCGCGCTCTCCCACAAGAGCAATCACATTAACATCGGCTTTTATATTGCGTGCAATCATACCCATAAGCGTACTTTTGCCGACGCCGCTTCCGGCAAAAATACCCATTCTCTGGCCCTTTCCTATGGTAAGCATGCCGTCGATAGCTTTAACGCCGAATTCAAGCGGTTTAGCGATAGGAGGTCTTTCAAGCGGATTAGAACGCATTCCGTTTATACTGTAAAGCGTTCCGCCGCTTAAAGCTTCCTTTCCGTCAAGAGGCTCTCCAAGGGCGTCAACCGTTCGTCCTATAAGACTGTTGCTTACGTTAATCATAAGCTTCTCACCGGTATTTTCTACAAAGCTGCCATATCCTATACCGTCCATATCAGAATAGGGCATCAGCATTACTTTGCCGTCCTTAAAGCCCACAACCTCGGCGGTTACATACTTTTTACCGGGTTTTACAGAAATTTTGCAGACATCTCCAATATTACAGTTTATTCCTGAGGCCTCAACAGTCATTCCTACAATCTGTTCTATCTTGCCGTAGGTTTTATAAAAAGAGTTCATTCGTATTCCACGACATAGATTTGAATGGTCAAGGTCAAATTTCATTTTCCTCACCTTTATCCTGTCTGCAAATATAATCCTTTAGGTTCTCAAGCTGAGCCGAACTGACGCTACAATAATACCTTCCGACGTATTAATAATACATTCGTCGGTCGGAGCGTCCTCGTTAATTGATATTTCCACATTCTGACCGCCCTCGCACAGTTCCTTTTCAAGAGAATCAGCATATCCGGAAAGCTGCTCCGAAACCTCCGCCTTTACCCATGGAACGTCTCTGACTGACCTGACAGCATTCTTTACAAGCTTATACATAGTCATATCGTCATCGCTTATCTTCTGATAAATAATTTTTTCAGCTATTTCTACCGCAATATATTTAAGCTGTACGGCATACTCCTCGAAATATTCGTATTCATCCCGCTTCAATTGCTCGATACTTTGGGACAGATATTGTGAGAGATTTTCAATAAGCTCTGATTTTTCGGATATTCCCTTTCTAAGTCCCTCTCCATAGGCGTTCGTTTTAAGCTGTTCAGATTCCGCTCTGGCCTCTTCTAAAATACGGCTCTTTTCCTCTTCTGCTTCGCTTAAAATCTTCTGTGCTTCCAGCCTTGCATTATGTATAATAACATCTCGCTCATGAGCGGCTTTAAGTCTGCGTCTGCCTATCTCTCCGGAATTATCATTTAGCACCTTTTCCAGAATTTTATTGTAAACCTCTTCTGTCAGTACTGTTTTCCCCTCAGAATCATCTGCTTGAGCAGTCGTATCGTTAATAAATTCCACATCGGGAATTTTTACGGTTTTTTCTTTTTTCACAACATTTTCGGGCTTAAAGACTTTACGCAATTATCTCATCCTCTCCGCCCTTGGAAATAACAATATCGCCGGATTCCTCAAGCCGTCTGATAACAGAAACAATTTTCTGCTGAGCTTCCTCAACGTCGCGCATACGAACATTATGCAGATACTGCATATCTGTTTGAATAGTTTCACGCTGTCTTTGCGACATATTGTTGAATATAACGTTTGTCACTTCTTCTGAGGCCGCCTTCAGGGCGACTGTGAGATCCTTTGTATCAACTTCTCTGATAAAGGTCTGTATTTCCATATTGTCAAGATAAATAATATCCTCAAATACAAACATAAGCTTTTTAATATCCTCAGCCAGAACAGGATCTTCGTCGGATAATTCCTCGAATATGTACTTTTCAGTTTTTCTGTCAACACGGTTCATAATCTCAGCAATATAGTTGATACCGCCCATTTCCATAACGTCAACGGAGGTTACGGCGGATAATTTTTTATCAAGGACAGATTCAACTATACCAATTATTTCAGGCGAAGCTCTGTCAAGATTTGATATTCTTTTAATCACATCAAGCTGTATCTCGCGGGGAAGCTCCGATATAATAGATGAAGCCTGATCGGCCCTTGCATAGGACAAAACGATAGCAATAGTCTGAGGATGCTCATTCTGCAAAAGCATTAACAGATTCTTATAATCAACCTTTCTGACAACCTCAAACGCTCTTACTTTTCCGGATTTCACTATCTGTTCCATAAGATATGCTGATCGCTGTGCTCCGAATGCCTTTTCAAGAACCTCCTTGGCGTAAGTTTCTCCGCCCTCCGTTACCACCTTCTGGGTTATGCACATATCATAGAAATCGTCGATGATTTCTTTCATGTCATCAGAGGAAAGAAGATCTATACGGGATATTTCACTTGTTATCTCTTCAATTTCCTCATCCCTCAGATATTTGTATACTTCCGAAGCGCTATCGGCGCCCAAAGCAATAATAATTGCTGCAACCTTTGTTGCCGGAGTTATTTTCGGCTGCTGCTTTGACGTAGCGTTCGCCATTATTCACCACGCTCCTTTAACATAGAACGAATAAGAGCCGCAGCTATTTCCGGATTATTCTTTGCAAATTCCTTAACTTCTATCTCAGCCGCTTTTTCCGCTTTATTATGCTCCTCGGCTGCTTCCTCAAGGGTTTTTCTGTTATTTTCATCAATGGTGTTCTGTAGCCCCTGAATAGTAGCGTCATTCTCCTCCTGCTGCCTTTTCATTTTTTTCTTCATACTTCTTATAATCATAAATATAACTATAAGAGCCACCGCCAAAAATACGAATCCGCTAAGGCCAAGCAGAATAATAAGCTTTTTAGTATCCAGCCCCAGCTTTGAGGTAATACTTTCATCTCCCGCTGCAACCGGCAGCTTACCGCTTTCGCGGCTGTAAACTGAAATATTTTCCTCGTTTATATTTGTTGCATTTTTAACAAGCTGTATTACCGCGTTTCTCTCGTCTCTTGAAAGATAAGCGTTTTCAGTTGTTACTACAACAGAAATTGTAGCGGACTTTACAACGCCCTGCTCTTTTTCAGTCTGGGTAAGCACATAGCCCGGATCTATCCATTCCGTTTCTCTGTCGTAATGCGGGGTATTATCGCTGTTGAGTTCGTCCTCGGCATTGTTTTGATAATTCGGAATATCGGAATTATTTTCCTCTCCGGTTACTCCTCCCTCGTCCACAGGCGTGTTTTCAGTATCGTATGAAACATGCTCCTTGCTCTTTACACTTTCGCCATTTTCATCAGTCAGCAGTTCGCGTCGTTCCTCTACGATCTTATCATAGTCAAGCTCAACGGCCGCTACGGCGTCGACGCCCTCAGGATAAATATTCTGGAGTATTTCCTTTGCATTCGCCTCGTACATGCTCTTAAACGTATTTGTATATTCCATTTTGGTTTCCATATCGACCGTATTACTCGCGACAGCGTCTGCCTCTTCCTGAGACTGAAGCTCTCTGCCGCTTGTACTGTCAATTACCGTTACGTCCTCAGGCTCCATTTTCTGCGCGCTGTAAGCAACAAGCTTTTTAACTGCCGATACGTTTGCAGGAGTAAATCCCGCGCTGTTTGATAACGTCAGGGTAACGCTGGCGGAAGCCTTGTCACTAGATTCAGTCCATGCATAACCGTCCTTTTCCGGAACATTTATAGTTACAATAGCTCCGACAACGCCGTCTATCCTTTTAAGTGTTGTCTGCAATCTATCCTGAAGCTCAAATCTAAGCGTCTGTTTTTTTTCAAATTCCGTCATAGTCATGCCAAGATTGTCAAAAAAAGTACCATACGACGGCGCCGACTGAGGATATCCCAGCTCCGCCATTTCAAATACAAGACTATCCCATTCTCCGCGCTTGACTTCAATTTCGCCGTCTGAATTTATTTTCGTATCAACGCCTCTGTTCTGAAGCTCCAAGTAAACCTCGGTGGATTCCTCCTGAGACATATCAGGAAACAAGACTATCCAATCGGAAGACGATTTCTTATTCAGAAAAACCGTAAGCCCTACCGAACCGACAATAATAACGATCAGCGCTGAAATAATAAGTATCTTTGCAGCCTTTGCAAGTCCTCCCCAAACAGTTTTAAGCTTTTCCTTTACTGAATTGAATTTTTCCTTCATTTACAAACCAAACTTCCCGTATTATTTTTTAAAATCAAACCTGCATAGACATGATTTCCTTATACGCGTTCACCGCTCTTGTTGTAAGCTGAACAGTAGTTTCAATCGCGGTAGAAGCCTTTGTAGCGTCGATCATTGCAGACTCAATATCGCTCGACGCTCCTGTCGATATATCATAAGCGCTCTGAAGCGACTGCATCTCAAGATCCTTGACGCTCTGAATTTTCTGCTTAAGTATATCTCCGAAAGAACCGGAACCGTCTTTTTCTTCTGTCCGATCATTTTTATCAATAGTATTCAAAGCCTCAATAGAAGGCATTGAGGTTAACGGCACTATAAACATAAGCTATTCTCCGTTCCGCCGTAAAATCCGGCATATTTTAATAATTTTTTATATTATACATTTCTGCCGATTTCAAGCGCTTTAGAAGCCATAGCTTTAACGACTGAAAGCGCGCTGACATTAGCCTCGTAAACCCTTGAAGCTCCATCAGATCGACCTGCTCCTCCGTATTATTCACATTCGGGTAATAAACATATCCTTCCTCGTCCGCGTCCGGATTGTCAGGGTCATAGACAGGATTAAAGTCCTCCTGACTTTCAACTACCTCCGCAACTCTTACCCCTCCGCCCATAACGTTATTAAGTGTTTCGTCGAAGGATTGCGTTCTTGTCTGGAATACTACCTGCTTTCTTCTGTAAGGCTCGCCGCTTTCAGTTCTGGTAGTAGTCTGATTTGCTATATTCTGTAAAATAATATTTGTTTTGAAACGTTCGGCGGTAAGCGCGGAGCCTACAATATTAATAGAATTTAAAAAAGCCATAAAAATTTTCCTTTCATGCTTTTGCATTTAATTTTATCTGAAATTGGTGTTTGTCAGAACATACCGAAGATCCGCGATAGACGAATTCATTTTTCTTATAATGGCGGACGACTGAAGATATGTGCTGTAGAGTTCCAGATTCTCCTTATCAACGTCGACATTGTTTCCGTCTACAAGTACTTCCGTTTCCTCAACCTCCGAAACCTTCGCCCTGAAATTATATTTTCTTCCGCCGTCAATCTTTTCATCAAGAGTATTTTCAAAAGTGACATATTTATATTTGTAATCAGGCGTGTCAATATTTGCTATATTCTGTGTATGAATCTGCTGTTTGATATTAAGCTGCTTCAAGCCGCTTTCCATCGCTTTGAAAGCCAGTGAATCCAGATACATATTACCAAACCTCCGTTAAAATATTAAATCAATTTACACTTTTTATATTTCTTTTATTATACATTAAATCCGTTTAAAAATCAACTAAAAAATTTATTTTTCCTTTTTTTACTTTATATTATTACATATTTCAACTAAAACTATTATTTAAACTTTGAACTGCTTTTTCGCCCTCGTCAAGAATATTTACTACTCCGCGGACACAGGATATATATCCCTGAGCTACAAGAAATGAAATTCTGCTTTTGACAAATATCTGGGCAATGCACAATACGTTTGAAATATTTCCTACAGTAAGGCGGTTTCCCTTAAATTCGTAAGCGGCTTTTAAAATAAAATAATCCAGTATATTGATCCCGTCCGCAGATTCTTCTGCCGGTTCATCGCCGAATACAGACGCCTGAAAATCTGCTGTTTCTCTGTATTCTTTATCATACCTCGCCGTAACAGACGCTTCAGGAAGATTTGCGGGATTTCTTATTCCGTTCAGCTTCTTTACATGCGAATAAATATCCGTAAACATCTCCCTTGCCTCCTCATCCTTCGAGCCCGTAAAGTTTTCAGGACAGCCGACAATAACAAGAAGCTGTTTGGCTCTTGAAAGCGCTACGTTTATTCTTCGGCAATCTTTCGCAAAGCCTATATTATGTAAATTATTATTTCTGACAAAGCTGATAATTACAATATCCTCCTCCATTCCCTGAAAACGGTCCACCGAACCAATACGCAGATCTATATTGGACAATCCGCCGAAAAAACCGCTTCCTATGAGCTTATCTTCAAGCAGCTTTACCTGCGCGTCATAAAATGTTATAACCCCTACGCTGCGTCTGTTGCCGCTTTGCAAAAGATTTTGATTAATCATAAATAATATTCTTTTTATATATTCGGCTTCATATATATTATAATAGCTTTTATTTCGCCTTGCTTCAAAATAATGTTCCCTGTTTTCAGTTACATACCATATAACATGATTATCGGTCCCGATATCGTTGCATCGGCAGCCGTGATCCTTAGGTTCCACAGACGGAGACTCAAGCCTTCCTGCGTCTGTGTTGATATAAAAGCGGTTTATAAGTCCGGCTATATCCCTGTGCATACGGTACTGCCGGAAAAGCATAGTCTTCATACCGTCAGGCGCCGATTCATAAAGCTCTTCAAAAAGGCTAATTTTCATCAGGCTATGAATTCTGTCGTCCGAATCTTCAGCGCCCGTTTCGTCATAGGCCTTACTGTCAATATACGGAGGAAGCTGCTTATGATCCCCTACAAGAACTATTTTCTTTCCCTTAAGCATAGGAAGTATAATGTCCGGAGGCGTGCTTTTGCTGGATTCGTCTATTATTACAACGTCAAACGACGGATAATTGTTTTCAAAATCCGCCGTGCCGCTTTGTATACAGGTTATGCCTATAACGTTTGCGTTATCTATATAAAGCTGTTTCAACGCGCTGTAGCTGACGCCTTCGCCGTTTATTCTGTCCCTCCATTCCGATAACAGCTTTTGCCATTTAATATAACGGGACGCTAAATTGGCGTAATAAAGATTAACAGAATTTTCTATTTCATCTAACGGAGGATTTTCAGCGCATACACCGTCAAGCGCATTAGCATAGAATTTATCCGAAATCTGTTCGCTGAATAAATTAACGGAATATTCATGTTCCCTGATAGCGCCGCGCAGTTCCTTCAAAACGTCGTTATACTTAATCTTCACAGAAAAATACTGAGAATCAAAGTCCTCGCATAATGCGTCAAGGCTCAAACGGAAAGCGTCTGTATTAAAACGGTATTCTTCGTTATTTTTTATAGAATATATTCTGTCAG
>ENA-OQCO01000323-OQCO01000323.1-human-gut-metagenome-genome-assembly--contig:-NODE-323-length-27471-cov-1.886886_pt1 | contig 27471 bp, 33 predicted proteins | sample MGYA00242500_ERZ504582 | MGnify/ENA primary metagenome ERZ504582 (study PRJEB26092, sample SAMD00036346) | human gut metagenome | host: Homo sapiens | study: EMG produced TPA metagenomics assembly of... | reverse complement strand
CGAAGCGAGGCAAGGCCATCAGGCCTTGCCTCGCTTCGTTATGGTATCCTTATTTGCGGAGAATCAGCAGATAGTCCTCGCCCTGCGGGGCGGAGGTGATCTGGTAGCCGTTGTTTCCGGCGAAGCGGGTGATGTTGTCCACGGCGCAGGGATCGTCCACCAGGACCTGAATCTCGGCGGGGTTCTCCTTGGCGGCCTTCTGTACCATAATCACCGGCATGGGGCAGAGCTGTCCACGGGCGTCGATCATGCCTTAGTCGCCTCCTTCCGGGAATTCAGCAGGGAGATGGCCAGCAACACCACAAAGCCGATGGCCACGGCCACCTTGCCGGCGTTGGCGATGCCGCCTACCACCAGCTCACCGGCATCATTGGCGCTGTCGGGATTGCCGGCCAGAGCGAAGTTATGGGCGAAGGCAGCACCCACGATCATACCGAACACGGTGACGGCACTGTCGCCGTTGCCGGAGCCGGCCAGAATCAGCTGACGCAGGGGGCAGCCACCCAGCAGCACGCTGCCCCAGCCCACCAGAACCATGCCCAGCAGGTTCCACAGGTGGCTGCTATGGGCGATGGGCTGCAGGTCAAAGCCCAGCTTGAAGCTGCCCTGAACCAGATTGCCGATGAGAACGGTGAGGAAGATGGCGATGAAGCCATACAGCAGGTGATTGTCCTTCACCAGAATGGAATCACGGATGCCGCCCACCATGCACAGGCGGGACTTCTGGGCCAGAGCGCCCACCACCAAAGCGATGAGCAGGGCGACGATGGCGGGGGCGTGCATGGAGCCGGGGCCTGCCTCGCTGGCGTGGAAGATGGCGGGGACTGCCAGCACCAGCACCAGCAGCACAAACATCACCACGGGAAGGGTGGTGCCCTCCACCAGCTTGGCGGGATAGGAGCGCTTGAGGCTGAAGCCACGCTTGAGGAACAGGATACCGATGACAATGCCGATGACGAAGCCGGCCAGACCAACCAGAGCATTCAGGTCGCCGCCACCCATACGCAGAACCATCCGCAGGGGGCAGCCGAGAAACACCAGTGCGCCAATCATAACGAAGGCACCCAGCACGAACCGGGTGGCAGGGGAGGAACCGGCCTGCGGACGGAACTCCTTACCGGCCAGAGCCATGATGAAGGCACCCAGTACCAGCCCGATGATCTCCGGGCGGACATACTGCACCTTAGCGGCGCTGTGCAGGCCCACGGCACCGGCGATATCACGCTCGAAGCAGGCGATGCAAAAGCCCATGTTAGCGGGGTTGCCCAGCTTGGTCAGCACCAGAGCCGCCACGCCCACCAGAACGCCGGCAATGATGACCAGCCAATTCTCTTTTTTCATTACAAAACTCCTCTCTCTTTTAACATTTTGTTCATATATCATACGATAGAATACAATTTTTGTCCAACAAATGGTTCCTATAGAAAAGAGCTGTTATCGAATTATTCGATAACAGCTCTTTTTCGACTTTTGAATGGATCAGAGATTCCGGCGAATGGCCATCTGGCGGCAGAAGCGGACAAAGGCCTGCTCCGACTGGGAGAGGATCGTCTCTCTGGGGTAGACCAGATAGATACTGCGGTGCAGCCCCTGCGGGTCCATGGGGAAGGTCAGCAGGCGGCCGTCATCTACCTCAGACGCCACAGAAAGGCTGATAGCACCGAGACGCCTACGCCTTGGGCGGTCATACGCTTGATGGCCTCCGGGTCATCCACTCTGGCCACGATGTGCAGGTCCTGATCGGCAAGGCCCATATTCCGCATATAGGACTGCACGGTGCGGTCCGTGCCGGAGCCCTCTTCACGGGCTACCGTCGGCTCCCGCAGCAAATCACGGCCATAGACATTCTGCTTCTTCAAAGCCTGATAGTGAGGATTGTTGGCGGTACACATCACCAGATGATCCTCCAGCATGGGGAAGTAGGTCATGGAATCCGGCTCCAGCATAGCTCCCACGAAGCCCAACCGCACGGAGCCGCTGTGGAGCAGCTTGTGGATCTGGGCCGAGTCGCCCCGGCGCAGATGGTAGCGAACGCCCGTAATCTGCTTCATATACTGAGCCAGCAGCTCCGGCAGCAGATACTGCGCCGGTACCGTGGAGGCTCCCAGCAGCAGGGGAAGGCCTGCGCCATCCTGATTCTGGAGGACCTCCTCCAATGCAGCGCAGTCCGCCAAGATTTTTTTGGCTGCCGGATAGACCCGCTCGCCCTCCGGTGTCAGCCGCACCTGGCGGCGTGCGTCACGATCCAGCAGGCGGGTGGACAGAGCCGTCTCCAGTGCCGCCAGATGTGCGCTGACGGTGGACTGGCTGAGGAACAGGGCCTGCGCTGCCTGTGTAAAGCTCCCCAATTCCGCCACGGCCACGAATACCTGGATCTGTTTCAAGCTGAATTCGCTCATGTCTGCCTCCTTGCTGCGTGATACTTATAGAAATATAACACATTTTTCTATGTCTCGTCAAGTCGTGGGGCTCCGGCTGGCGAGTTTTGTAAAATCGCCGCCGACCGTTGCCAAGTCGGCTCGTGCGTGCTACAATAGAAAAAACGATGATGAACAGGGAGGAGACTTGCCATGCTGCTGGCGATCGACATTGGAAATTCCAACATATCTGTGGGGCTGTTTGACAAGGCGGGGAAGCTCCTGTTTCTCTCCTCCATCGACACCGACAGCCGCAAAACGGCGGATCAGATCAGCATCGACCTGATGAATCTGTTTGCACTGTACCGCTATGATCTGAAGGACGTCACCGGTGCCATCTTTTCCAGCGTGGTGCCGCCTATCAACTTTATGATGACCAAAGCCCTGACCCGGCTGCTGGGCGAGCCACCCATGGTGGTGGGCCCCGGTGTCAAGACAGGACTGAATATCCGCATGGAGGTTCACAATCAGCTGGGAGCCGATCTGGTGGCCAACGCCGTAGCGGCGCTGGAGAAGTACGCTCCGCCCATCATTATGATCGACATGGGGACGGCCACCACCATCTCCTATATCTCCGCCAAGCGCAGCTATGAGGGCGGCCTGATGTTTCCCGGCGTGCGGCTGAGTCTGGATGCGCTGTCCGACCACACGGCCCAACTGCCGGATATCTCCTTGCAGCATCCCAAACAGTTGATTGGGAAAAATACAGAGGACTGTATGCGCTCCGGCATCGTCTACGGCACGGCGGGAATGCTGGACGGCATTATCGACCGCATCAGGGAGATGTTGCCGGGTGAGCAGCCCACCATTGTGGCCACCGGCAGTAATGCGCCGGTGATCGTACGGTATTGCCGCAACAAGGTGTATTATGACAAATATCTTCTGATGAACGGCCTGTGGGCCATCTATCAGAAGAATCACTGAACCGCAAAAGTCTCCGCATCTATGTGCGGAGACTTTTGCGGTTCCATCGGATCAGCATAGCGATGACGAGAGGGATGACCGTATTTCAATCCACTCAATCCACGCATTCCATGAGGAGTGCGACAATTTGTCCGGAGTGATGCGATTGTCAGAAGTGACCCGAGGTTATCCGGAGCCAACACGAGCGCAGATGCCGCAAAACGGGGAAAAGCTTGTTTTCCCCTCCTACTAATTGAACAAAATTTTTATTTTGTTCAATCTTGTTTGCCGAAGAAAAGGCTCCCCCGCTGGAGCCGAGATGCCGTTTTGCGTATCATAGCCGACGAACAAATGTTTGCCAAGTAAGTCATCATGTCGTACGGCTCAATCAACCCCTCCCTCTTAGCCGGAGGGGTTGATTGAGTCTATAAGAACCTATTGCGGATTAGAAACTTGAAGCTTGCGTGATATCTTTGATACTCCGGCAGCGATATCGTTAAATACTTCCCAAATACTTCTAAATCCCGTCACGCTTCTAAAATTTCCCGGAGCTTTGCCAGACCCTTGCGCTCCAAGCGGGACACCTGTACCTGAGATACCTTCAGGATACGGGCAGTTTGCTCCTGTGTCATTCCCCGAAAAAAACGCAGAAGTATGGTGATCCTTTCCCGCTCCGGCAGGCTGTCGATGGCTTCCCGCAGCGCTATTTTTTCTACCATCCCCTCCTCCGGGCTGTCTGTCCCCAAGGTGGATTCCAGCGTCAGGCCGTCGATGGTCTCCTGCTGGAGGGATTCCAGCGGCCCGTTGGCCAACTCTACGGCGGCGACCTCCTCCACAGTCATTCCCGTCTCCTGCGCCAATTCTGACAGCTGCGGTTCCCTCCCCAGTGTATGGCGCAATCGTTCACGTGTATAAAACAGGGTCTGGCCCTTTTCCCGGAGGCTGCGGCCCACCTTGACGGAGCCGTCATCCCGGAGAAAACGGCGGATCTCACCGGCAATTTTGGGGACGGCGTAGGTGGAAACTGCGTTCCATATGTGAGGTCAAATCCCTTTACAGCCTTGATAAAACCAATACATCCCAGCTGGTAGAGGTCGTCTGTATCCACGCCGCAGCCGCTGTATCGCTTGACGATGCTCCAGATAAGCCCCACATTTTCCGTCAACACCTGCTGACAGGCGTCATTGTCGCCATTCTGCGCCCGATCCAACAGCGTCAGCAGCTCGCTCATCGCTTCGCCGGGACACGGGAGGCGATACGCTTACGCATGGTGACGGTGGTTCCCTTGCCGGGGGCAGACTTTACCGCCAGTTGATTCATAAAGCTCTCCATGATGGTGAAGCCCATACCGCTGCGCTCCTCGCCGCCGGTGGTGAACAGCGGCTGCCGGGCCTGCTCCACGTCCTCCATGCCGCAGCCCCAGTCACGAATTACCAACTCCAGCGTCTGATTTTCCAGCAGCCGCAGCTTCATGACGATCTTCCCCAGCTGATTTGGATAGGCGTGGACGATGGCGTTAGTCACTGCCTCGCTGACGGCGGTTTTGATGTCTCCCAGCTCGTCCAGCGTAGGATCCAGCTGGGCGGCAAAGGCCGCTGCGGCCAGACGGGCAAAGCCCTCGTTGCTGCTGCGGCTCAAAAATTCCAAGGTCACATAGTTCTCCGCTCTCCGCTTCATATGTACTCCCCTCTCATCGTATGGTCAGATAACGTTGGAGCCCCGCCGCATCCAGCACTCGGCGGGCCTGTGCTGCGGCACCGCAGACATCTGCCGTGCCGCCCAGCTCCTGCATCCGCTGCCGGGCCCGGATCAGCAGGGCGATGCCGGAGCTGTCCATAAAGGTCACGCCGGAGAGATCCAGCGTCAGCTGTGTAGGCAGGGCCTTCTCAATCTCCTGATCCAGCCGCCGCAGGAGCCCCTTAGCGCTGTGGTGGTCCAGCTCACCTGAGAGGCGGATGCAGATATGGCGGGCCTCGCATTTTACAGAAACTTCCATTGGGATCGCTCCTTCGTGCAAAAAATAAAATCACCGCAGATCCTTCGATCTGCGGTGATTATACATGATGAAGCGGTTATTTTCTGTCAAAAACGGGGGCTTGGAAAAATTAGCCACGCATGGCCGCCGCGGACTCCTCCAGCTTGGCGATCAGCGCACGGGCCTTGTCAGCCTTCTCCCGCTCGGCATTGACCACGGCCTCCGGGGCCTTGGACACGAAGCTCTCGTTTTGCAGCTTCTTCTCGATGCGGGCCAGATTCTCCTCTGCCTTGGTTTTCTCCTTGGCGATGCGCTCCAACTCCTGCCGGATGTCCACCAACTCCGCCAGAGGCAGATAGAGGGTGGCGTTGTGGGTGGCCACGGTGACCATACCCTTCAGATCCTCCGGAGACTGCGCCTGAACCTCCACCTCGCTGGCGTAGGCCAGCCGCATGATGAAGTCACGTCCGCCAGCATAGATATCCGGGGTCTGAGTAACGATGAGGATCTTGGCCTTCCGGGAGGGCGGCACGTTCATCTCGGAGCGCCGGGCCCGGACGGCGGAAATGGCGTCCTTCACCGCCTCCATGGCGTTCTCCTCCTGAGTAAAGGCGAAGCGCTCCTGATACTCCGGCCACTGGGCCCGGATCAGGAAATCGCCCTCGTGAGGCAACGCCTGCCAGATCTCCTCGGTGATGAAGGGCATGAAGGGATGCAGCAGCTCCAGCACCCGCAGCAGCACATAGCACAGCACGTTCTGAGCCGCCAGCTTGGCCTCCTCGTCCTCGCCGTACAGCCGGGCCTTGGTAAGCTCGATGTACCAGTCGCAGTAGGTGTCCCAAATGAAGTCGTAGATCTTGGCGGAGGCCACGCCCAGTTCATAGGCCTCCATATTATCCGTGACCTCCCGGATGAGAGTATTCAGCTTGCTGAGGACCCACTTGTCCTCCAGCTCCAGCTGCTCCGGTAGCTGTACATGGTCGATGGTGAGGTTCATCATCACATAGCGGGAGGCATTCCAGATCTTATTGGCAAAGTTCCGCATGGCCTCACACTTCTCCACAAAGAAGCGCATATCGTTGCCGGGGCTATTGCCGGTGATGAGGTTGAAGCGCAGGGCATCGGCACCGAACTTGTCCGCCATCTCCAGCGGGTCAATGCCGTTGCCGAGAGACTTGGACATCTTGCGGCCCTTGTCATCCCGGACCAGACCGTGGATGAACACCGTCTTGAAGGGCTCCTGCTTCATCTGCTCCATGCCGGAGAAGATCATACGGGCCACCCAGAAGAAGATGATATCGTAGCCGGTGACCAGCACGGAGGTGGGGTACCAGTACCTCAGGTCCTCGGAGTCCTTGTTGGGCCAGCCCAGCGTGGAGAAGGGCCACAGGGCGGAGCTGAACCATGTATCCAGCACGTCCTCCTCACGGGTCAGGTGGGTGCAGCCGCACTTTTCGCAGGAGGTGGGATCCTGACGACTGACGTTGATGTGCCCGCACTCGTCGCAGTACCATGCGGGGATCTGGTGGCCCCACCACAGCTGACGGGAGATGCACCAGTCATGGACGTTCTCCATCCAGTTGGTATAGGTTTTGGTAAAGCGCTCCGGCACAAACTTGATGGTGCCGTCCTTCACCACACGGATGGCCTCCTTGGCCAGAGGCTCCATCTTCACGAACCACTGGGCGGAGATCAAAGGTTCCACGTCGTTGTGGCAGCGGTAGCAGGTGCCGACGTTGTGGGAATAGGGCTCGGTCTTGACCAGATAGCCCTGCTCCTCCAGATCCTTAACGATGGCTTTGCGGCACTCGTAGCGGTCCATGCCGTTGTACTTGCCGCCGTTTTCGTTGATGGTGCCGTCGTCGTTGATGACACGGATCACCTCCAGATTGTGGCGCAGGCCCACCTCGAAGTCGTTGGGATCGTGGGCAGGGGTCATCTTCACGGCGCCGGTGCCGAAGCCGATCTCGCAGTAATCATCACCCACAATGGGGATCTCACGGTTCATGATGGGCAGGATGCAGGTCTTGCCGATGAGGTGCTTGAAGTGCTCGTCCTCCGGGTTTACCGCCACACCGGTGTCGCCCATCATGGTCTCAGGCCGGGTGGTGGCCACCACGATATCGCCGCTGCCGTCGGCCAACGGGTAGCGGATATGCCACAGGTGGCCGGGCTTGTCGGTATACTCCACCTCGGCGTCGGACAGCGCCGTCAGGCAGTGGGGGCACCAGTTGATGATGCGGCTGCCCTTGTAGATGAGACCCTTGTCATATAGCTCGCAGAAGGCCTCACGCACCGCCTGAGAGCAGCCCTCGTCCATGGTGAACCGGGAGCGGGACCAGTCACAGGAGGCACCCATCTTCTTCTGCTGCTCCACGATACGGTTGCCGTACTTCTCCTTCCAGGCCCAGACACGCTCCAGGAACTTTTCACGACCCAGATCATAGCGGGTCAGGTGCTCCTCCTCCCGCAGTCGCTCCTCCACCTTGATCTGGGTGGCGATACCGGCGTGATCGGTGCCGGGAAGCCACAGGGCGGAATAGCCCTGCATCCGCTTGAAGCGGGTGAGGATATCCTGCAGCGTGGAGTCCATGGCGTGGCCCATGTGCAGCTGGCCGGTGACGTTGGGGGGAGGCATGACGATGGAAAAGGGCTTCTTCTTCGGGTCGGTGTCCGCCTTGAAGCAGCCGTTGTCCATCCACATCTGATAGATATGCGGCTCCACCTCACGGGGATCGTATACCTTCGGCAATTCTTTACGCATATGTTCTCTCCTTCTGATTTGGATTTTATCATCAAAAAAACCGCCCCGCTCCGCCGATGCGGAACAGGACGGACTGTGATCCGTGGTACCACCTGTTGTTCGGGATGACTCCCGCACTCATAGGGCAAGCGCCCCGCCCCGATAACGGAGGGCAAACCGTTGGGACCTACTGCCGTGTTCAGTCCAAGGCTCCGGGACGACTTGGGCGGCGCATCACGAGAGCTTACACCTGCCGCTCCCTCTCTTGGCTTCCGCACTCCGCTTACTGCTTCCCTTCCGTGCCGTTACACAATATGTATGCAGTATAATACACTCCCGGAAAAAAGTCAAGTTCCCCTTTCCCTCTGGGCGGGGCGGTGTTATAATAGGGAGTATCTAAGAGAGGAGGCGCCGCCTTGCATATTCTGGAGCATTTGCGTACCGTGAACCGACACCGCCATCTGGTGCGGAAATACTGCTTCCGGTTGGGACTGTACTGGCAGGGACTGACCCATGATCTCAGCAAATACAGCCCCACGGAGTTCTGGCGCAGCGCCAAATACTATCAGGGCTACCGCAGTCCCAACGATCAGGAGCGGCTGGTCAACGGTGTCAGCCTGTCATGGCTCCACCACAAGGGCCGCAACCGCCACCATTTTGAATATTGGATCGACTACTGCCGGGGCGAGGACGGAACGCCCTTCATCGGCGGCTGCAAGATGCCGGTGAAGTATGTGGCGGAGATGTTCTGTGACCGCATCGCCGCCTGCCGGGTGTATCAGAAGGAGAAATACACCGATGCCTCTCCCTACGACTATTTCCAGCACTCCAAGGGACATCTGTGCCGGTCGGAGCACGGTCACGGCTTCATCCATCCGGAGACCAGCGAGCTGCTGACCCGGTGGCTGCTGCTTCTGAAGGAGCAGGGTGAGGATGCCGCTTTCCGACAGATCCGGCAGGAACTGAGGACGCTGCGAAGGTCATAAATACCGGACAAAAGCTGCTGCCGATCCAATAGATCGGGGTGGCTTTTCCTTTTCGGTGTTTTTCACAGGCTTTCCTTTGATTTATACAGCATATTGCACAACTCCCGTGTAGGGAATCCCATTAAAAAATGGCAGCAGCAGGGGTTGTGGAAGGATGTGCGCCGTGATATACTGTATGATCGTGAGAGGAAAAATGGTGAAAAAGAGGAACATATGATGGAGAAAAACGGGAAAAAAAGTTTATTTTCGATTGAAATAACCACAGGGTCCCTGTGGAAAAATATTCTGCTGTTCAGCCTGCCGCTGATGATGACGCAGGTGCTGGAGGTGCTGTTCAACCTCAGCGACGTGGCCATTGCCGGTAAATTTGCCGACTATCTGGCGCTGGGCGCTGTGGGCTCCACCACTCTGCTGGTATCCCTGTTTACGGGACTGCTCATTGGCATCGGCAGCGGTGTCAATGTGGTCGTGGCCCGTGGACTGGGGCTGGGCAGTCATGAGGACGTGGAGAAGACCATCCACACCTCCCTGCTCATCTGCAGCGGTATCGGTATCGTGGTGTGCCTGGTCTGTCTGCTGCTGGCGAAGCCCATGCTGCTGCTGCTGAATACCAAGGAGGAGTTGCTGCCCGGCGCCGTGGGGTATCTGCGGATCTACGCTCTGGGTATGCCGGCCATGGCGGTATACAACTTCGGCAATGGTGTCCTCAGTGCCGCCGGGGACACAAAGCGGCCTCTGCTGTATCTGAGCATTGCCGGCGTGGTGAATGTGGCCCTGAACCTGTTCTTTGTGATCCAGTGCCACATGGCCGCCCTCGGTGTGGCCACCGCCAGCGCCATCGCCCAGTGGCTGTCCGCTCTACTGATCATGCGGCATCTGATGAACCAAAAGGATGCCTGCAGAGTGCATCTGAAAAAGCTGTGCATCGACAAGGCCGCTGCCAAGCGGGTGCTGATGATCGGCATCCCCTCCGGCCTGCAAAACGCCATCTTTGCCGTTGCAAACCTCTTCGTACAGATCGGCGTCAACAGCTTCGATTCGGTGATGGTATCCGGTAGCTCGGCAGCTGCCAACGCCGATACGCTGATCTTCAATATGATGTCTGCCTTCTATACTGGCTGCGCCACCTTTGTCAGCCGCAACTGGGGTGCCGGAAAGACGGATCGTATCCTCAAGAGCTACCGTATCGTTCTGCTGTATTCCTTTCTGGTGGGCAGCATCTGCGGCGGACTGCTGCTGCTGTTCGGAGACAAGTTCCTTGGACTTTTCGCCAATGAGGCGGACGTGATCGCCGCCGGTATGCAGCGGCTGAAGATCATGGGCTTCTCCTTCGGCGTCAGCGCCCTGATGGACGCCAGCATTGCCGCCTCCCGTGGAATTGGGCGCAGCATCGTCCCCACCATCATCGTCATCATGGGCTCCTGCGTGTTCCGGGTCATCTGGGTGTACACGTTGTTTGCCTACTTCGGCACCATCCCCTCCCTGTTCCTGCTGTACATCTTCTCCTGGGCCATCACGGGCATTGCCGAGTGGGCCTACTTCCGGCACAGCTACAAGAAATACATCCTGCACGGACAAATATGGTAAACGAACGCCCCGGCCAGTTGACTGACCGGGGTGTCTTTTTTCGGTTCTGGTTGCACATACAAACAACTGGCCCTCCGGCATACTCGGAGGGCCAGTTTTACAGCTTATTCAGGATACGCTTACTCGGCGTCCTCGTCCCCGTCGTTCAGCAGAGCACGGATGGACAGGGAGATCTTTTGCTTCTCCTCATCCACAGCGGTGATCTTGGCATCCACGATCTGGCCCTCGGACAGAACGTCACCGGGCTTCTCGATGCGGCGATCGGCGATCTGGGAGATGTGGATCAGGCCATCCACACCGGGAACGACCTCAGCGAAAGCACCGAAGGTCATCAGCTTCACGATACGGACGGAAGCCACGTCGCCCACCTTGTAGGTCTCCATGAACTTGTCCCAAGGATTGCAGGAACGGTCCTTCACACCCAGAGAGATCTTGTGCTTCTCGGGATCGAAGGAGATGACGTACACATCCAGCGTGTCGCCCACAGAAACCACCTCAGCGGGGTTCTTGATGCGGGACCAGGACAGCTCGGAGATATGTACCATGCCGTCCACGCCGCCGATGTCCACAAACACGCCATAGCTGGTCATGGACTTGACGGTGCCGGTATAGTGCTTACCCACCTCGATGCTCTCCCAGATAGCGGCCTGAGCAGCCTGACGCTCCTCATACTGCACGGCACGGATGGAACCCACCACACGGCGGCGGGCGCGATTGACCTCGGTGATCCGCAGGGAGACGGTCTGGCCGATCATCTGGCTCAGATCAGCACCACGGGGCTGACCGCTCTGAGAGGCGGGAACGAACACACGCACACCCTTGACGTTGACGACGATGCCGCCCTTGTTCTCCTCGGTGACCTTGCCCTCAAGAGTGGTTTTGTTCTCGCAGGCCTCAGCGATATCCTCCCAGACCTTCACGGCGTCCAGACGCTTCTTGGAGAGCATAGCGTAGCCCTCCACGTCGTTGACACGGATGATGTAGGTCTCGATCTCGTCACCCACCTTCACCACGTCCTCAGGCTTCACGCTGGAATCGGCGGACAGCTCTTCCGCGGAAATATAGCCTGCCTGCTTGCAGCCCAGATCCACCTGAACCTCGGTGGGACCCACGGCCGTCACGATACCGGTTACCTTCTCTCCTGTATTTAAAGTCTTAAAGGATTTGTCCAGCAGTTCCTCAAAGCTCTCTTCCTGGGGTTCCATGTTCTTGATTTCTTCGCTCATTGTTGTATATACCTCCTTAATGATGCCCGCCGGGGTGGACGCGCCGGCCGTAAGCCCCGCCATTGTGCATCCGGAAAGAAAGCCCGTCGTCAGCTCCCCCGCCTGTTCGATCTGATACACGACAGGGCAAGCCTTACGGCAGATCTCCGCTAAATGCTTCGTGTTGGCACTTTTACGATCTCCGACCACGACCATTACGTCAGCCTGAGCTGCCAATTCGGCTGCCTCCAACTGACGCCTATGCGTAGCGCTACATATTGTATCAAAGATTTTTGCGTTTGTACACAGTTTTTTTAAAATTTCTTTGGAAGTTTCCCAAATTGTTCGGATGCAGGTGGTCTGAGCCACCGCCGTCAGGGACAGAGACTGCCGGGAAGGCTCCTGCAGGAGCCATTTTTCAAGCTCCTCCGGCCCCGGAAAGATGACGCTGCGATCCGACCAGCTGGCCACACCCATGACCTCCGGATGCCGAGGCTCCCCAATGATAAGGGGGATACGCCCCTCCCGGTCAGCCTGCGCCACCAGCTGCTGGATCCGCAGTACGTTAGGACAGGTGGCGTTGACACACACCGATCCCAGTTGCTCCAGACGGTCAAAGATCTCCTTGCGCTCCCCGTGGGAGCGGATGATCACCGTCTCGCCGGGGCGGACCTCCTCCACGGAGTCCACCTGTCTGGCCCCCAGCGCCTCCAGCTCTGCCACCACATGGACGTTGTGGATGATGCTGCCCAGCATGGCGCAGCCGCCCTTTCACGGGCTGTCTCCTCCGCCAGCTTCACAGCCCGCTCCACGCCGTAACAGAAACCGGCGCTTTTGGCTACTCTTACCTCTGCCATTGGATTCCCCCCAGCGCATAGGCCCGACGCATGATCTCCTCGGCGTTGGACTGATAATCCTCCGCCGTTCCCTTCCGGCCGGTATATACCGGGTCGTAGGGCTTTCCGATGATGATGGACACCCGGTGAAACAGGCGCTTGTCCCGGCCGATGAACACCGGCACCAGCGGCACGCCGGAGCGAATGGCCATCATGCCTACGCCGCCTTTGACATCCACGCTGCCGGGCTCTTTGACCCGTGTCCCCTCCGGGAATACCAGCAGATTCCAGCCGTCCCGCAAGCTCTGGATGGAGGTCTTGACGGCGGCGATGTCGGAGTTTCCCCGATCCACACCGAATACGCCGATGGCCCGCAGAAAGGCTCCCACCACGGGAATTTTCATCAGCTGCTTCTTGGCCATGATCCGCAGGGGGAAGTCCTGCCGCATGGCGCATATCAGCAGGATGGGGTCCACGGCGCTGGAGTGATTGGCGCACAGCAGTACCGGCTGATCCTTGGGGAGATTTTCCAGTCCCTCCACCCGCAGCGGGTGAAGAAACGTGGCAAAGGGCCGCCATGTGGCCCGGATAAAGCGGTAAAAGCGATTTTTTACCATCCGATCCTCTCCTTTATCATGTGCAGCAGGGCCTCCCGGCTCTGGTCAAAGTCCAAATGGCTGGTATCCAGCAGCAAAGCGTCCTCCGCCTGCCGCAGGGGTGCCGTCTCCCGGTGGCTGTCTGCCCAATCCCGCTGGAGGATATCCGAGAGCACCTGATTGTAGGGCTGCGGCGTTCCCCGCTGCTCCAGCTCCTTCATGCGGCGCTGGGCCCGAATCTCCGGCGAGGCCGTCAGGAAGATCTTTACCTCCGCCTGCGGCAGCACTACCGTGCCGATGTCACGACCGTCCATCACCACACTGTGGCTGCGGGCCAGCTCTCGCTGCATCTCCAGCAGAAAGGCCCGTACCTCCGGGATGGCGGAGACCACCGAGGCCCAGCGGGAGATTTCCGGGCGGCGGATGACGTCCGTCACGTCCTCCCCGTTGAGCAGCATACGCTGCAGGCCGTCCTCACCGTAGGCCATGCTCACCTGAATGTCCGGCAGCAGGGCGATGATGGCCGCCAAATCATGCGGGTCTGTCTCCCGGCGGCAGGCGTACAGGCCGATGGTGCGGTAGATGGCCCCGGTATCCACGTAGAGGATGCCCAGTTCTGCCGCTGCGGCCTTGGCCAGTGTGCTTTTCCCTGCGCCGGAGGGGCCGTCAATGGCCACGGCGTATCTCTTGTTATCCATGCGATTCGCTCCTTATTCCTCTGCGGCACTGACCCCGGCACAATGGCCGGTGGCCCATGCGATCTGCAAATTAAAACCGCCCGTATAGGCGTCTACATCCAGAATTTCCCCGGCAAAATACAGCCCCTGTACCAGCTTGGAGGCCATGGTGGCAGGCTGCACCTGCCCTACCTTCACGCCGCCGGAGGTGATGATGGCCTCCGCCACAGGCCGTGGCCCAGTGACGGGCACGGTGAAGTGCTTCAGCAGCTGCACCAGCGCACGGCGCTGCTCTCTGGTCACGGCGTTGGCCTGCTGCTGGGGGTCCATCCCCAGACGGTTCAGTATCACCGGCACCATGCTGTGGGGAACCAGACCGGAAAAGATGCGCTCCACGCTGCGGTTGGGGGCCTCACCCAGATCCCGCAGGATGCGGCTCTCCAGCTTCTGTTCGTCCAGCGCAGGCTTTAAGTCGATGCTGAGACGGTAGGTCTCCTTCTCCCAATTCCGCAGATGGGCGCTGGCCGACAGCACCAGCGGCCCGGAGACGCCGAAGTGGGTGAACAGCATCTCGCCAAATTCCCGGAAGATGGCTTTCCCTTTCCGGTTCAGCACCGTCAACTCTACGTTTTTCAGAGCCAGCCCCTGCATCTGCCGGCAGGCCTCGTCCTCACTGACCAGCGGGACCAGTGAACCGTGGGGCGGGACGATCTCATGCCCCAGCTGCGCCGCCATGCGGTAGCCGTCGCCGGTGGATCCGGTGGCGGGATAGCTGACACCGCCGGTGGCCAGCACCACCGCCTCCGCCGGGTAGGTATCCTTCTCACCACGGACGCCGGTGACAGCACCTTCCTCTGTCTCGATGGAAACCGCCCGGTCGTGCGACCAGTGCACCTTCAGGCGATCCAGTCGGTGCTTCAGAGCACCGGATACATCGAAGGAGCAATCAGACTGGGGAAAGACCCGGTTGCCCCGCTCTGTCTTTAAGGGAACACCCAACTCCTCAAAAAAGGCCATGGCATCTTGGCTATTAAAGGCGGAAAAAGAACTGTAAAGGAATTTTCCATTACGGGGGATATTTTGCAGAAGCGCCTCCTCCGTACAGTTGTTGGTAACGTTGCAGCGTCCTTTTCCCGTGATATTCAGTTTTTTTCCCAGCCGCTCGTTGGGCTCGATCAGCGTGACTTGCGCCCCTCGGCCGGCAGCGGCAATGGCCGCCATCATTCCGGCAGCTCCCCCGCCGATAAACTACCACTCTTTTACTCATCTTCCGTTTTCCCGAACACACTGTATTGTGACCAGACCCGCTCCAGCTCGGAGAAGGTTTCCGGCACCTCTTCGTTTTTCCGCTGACCCACCGTGACGATCAGGGCATTCAGCAGGCTCAGCGGCGCTGTGATGGAGTCCACAAAGGAAATCATGTCACTGCGGACCAGCAGCGCTGCCGAGGCCAGCGGATACAGGGGGGCCAGCGTACTGTCGGTGATGGCCACCACATCTGCCCCCTTTTCTCTGGCGTACTGCACGGCATTGACGGTCATTTTGGAGTACCGGGGAAAGCTGATAGCCAGCAGCACATCACCGGGCTGCACCTGCACCAGCTGCTCGAAGGTCTCCCCTGCCACGGCATTCTGCACCAGTGTCACATTTTTGAAGATCAGGCGGAAATAGAAGTTCAGATACCCCGTCAGAAACGATGACGAGCGCATCCCCAGCAGGTAGATGTGCTGTGCCTTCAGCAGCTTGTCCACCATCTGCTCGAACTGCCCCCGGTCCACCTGCTCGATGGCGGTACGGAGACTGTCCATATCCCGCTGCATGACGCTGGTCAGCAGATCCCCCTGCATCTGGTCGTTGGACACCTGAATGCGCTGGATAGAGGTGAGCTTTCCACGGATCAGCTCCCGCAGATCCCGCTGCATCTCCGGATAGCCCTCGTAGCCCAGCTGGGCGGCGAAGCGCACCACCGTGGACTCGCTGACCTCCACCGTCTGTCCCAGCCGGCTGGCGGTCATAAAGGCCGCCTTGTCATAGTGCTCCAGAATGTAGGCGGCAATGCGCTTTTGTCCCTTGGAAAACTGTGGCATTTGCTGGCGAATGGTATGCAGCACGTTGTTATTCAACCCCATCGCTTCCCTTCAAGTCTTGTAATTCCTCATCTGTTAAGTATCTCCACTTGCCAGATGGAAGGTTCCCCAAATGCAGGGTATGCTCCTGCACCCGCCGCAGCCGCAGCACGGAAAGCCCCGCCTGACGGCACATCCGGCGGATCTGCCGGTTCTTGCCCTGATGGATGACCACCTCCAGCACCGCCGTCTCCCCTTTTTGGGACAGACGGCGCACCTGTGCCGGTTGAATGGGCTCCCCCTCCAGCATCCGCATCCGGGAGAGCCGTTCCTCGGCCCCCTCCAGAGCGCCGGATACCGTCACCTGATAGACTTTGTCCACCTGATGCCGGGGGTGCAGCAGCTGTTGGGTCAGGGTCCCGTCATTGGTGAATAACAGCAGCCCCTCGGAATCCTTATCCAGCCGTCCCACGGGGAACACTCTCCGGCCGCAGTCCGCCACCAGTTCCGCCGCCGTTTTGCGGCCCCGCTCGTCGGAAAGGGTGGTGACGTACCCTCTGGGCTTGTTCAGCATCAGATACACCGGCTCCGGTGCTGCAGCCACAGGCCTTCCGTCCACCAGCAGGGTATCCCGCTCCGGGTCGCCGCTCTCCCCCAGTCCGGCCACCTGGCCGTTGAGGGTCACACGCCCCTGCCGCAGCAGTTCCTCTGCCGCACGGCGGGAGGAGATACCGCAGCGGGCGATCCATTTTTGCAGGCGTTCCTCCATGGGACTCCCTCCTTACGACCCGAAGCCGAATTCATACAGGGCGGTGTGGTCCGCCCAGTCGTTGCCGTCCTGTAACGTAACGGTGATCAGTGTCCGCCCATTTCGCCGGACGCAGCTCACCAGCGTCCGCCCCGCCGCACGGGTGTAGCCGGTCTTGAGACCGATGCACCCGTCGATGCTGCGGAGCAGCCGGTTATGATTGGTCATGGTGCGGCCGCCCACCGTAACGCTGCGGGTGGAGCACAGCCGCACAAGTGTTTCGTTTTTTACGGCGCAGGCCGCCAGACGGGCCATGTCCCGTGCCGTGGAATAGTGGCCCTCCTGATCCAAACCGTTGGGATTTGCAAAGGAGGTACCGGTCATGCCCAGCTCCGCCGCCTTGCGGTTCATCTCCGCCACAAAGCGCTCCAGACCGCCGCAGTGGTCCGCCAGAGCCAGCGCCGCATCGTTGCCGGAGCAAAGCAGCAGCCCGTACAGAAGCTCCTCCACCGTCACCCGGTCGCCGGGCTTCAGATACATGGAGGAGCCCTCCACCATGTGGTGCCGGGTCACCGTGACCACATCCCCCAGACCGCCACGCTCCAGCACCACCAAGGCTGTCATCAGCTTGGTGGTGCTGGCAATGAGCATCTGCCGGTCGGGATTCTTTTCGTACAGGACCTCCCCCGTATCGCCGTCCATGAGAATGGCCGCCGTGGCGGAGGTATCCGCCGCCCACGCCGTGGGCAGGCACAGCAGCACGATTGCCGTCACTGCCGTCAGGATTCGCTTGTACACAGGATCACCCTCTTCCCTCAGGTGATCCTATTCTATTCCGTCAGAAGCTCTCTTTTTCCTCTTTTCTCTTGTCGATAAAGTGCTCCACCCGGTCCATGATCTCCGGGACCATCTCCACCATGCGGGCCGCCGTGGTCACGGCAGGCACGCCCACCGGCAGCACACGGGTCACACCGTCCTTCACCACCAGAAACGCCACCGGCTCCACCTTCACACCTGCAGTGCTGGCGCCGCCGAACATGGCGGGGGTCTGCTTGCCGTAGTCCCCGCCACCGCAGCCAAAGCCGAAGCTCAGCCGGGACACGGGGATCAGGGTCACGCCGTCCGGCGTCTGGATGGGCTCACCGATAATGGTGTTGGAGTCCACCATCTCCCGAATTTTGCTCATGGAGGCATCCATCAGATCAATAAGGGAGTGATTCTTCTTCTCGTTGTTTTCCATAGTATAGCTTCCTTTCTTTATGATGCGGTCTGCTCCTGTGCCGGCGGCGGAGCCGCTTTCACAGATTGTTCGATTTCCTTTTTCCGTTTCCGCAGCCATTTCAGCAGCGGGATGCCGAAGCCCAAGCCGATGATGAGCAGATCACCGATGCGGAAAGCGACACCTGCCTCTCCCTCTATTTGGGTGCGGGCTGCACCGAAATCCGTTCCCAGATGGATGTGCGGGTCCGGTATCTTCAGCAGGCGCTCCAGCTGGGGCATCAGCGTCCACATGGCGCTGCTGGCCCAGCCATAGGTCTGCGCCACGGCAGCAGGGTCCTCCCCGGCAAAGACCACGGACAGACGCAGGGGGTCGATCCGCATCCGCCGCCGGGTCCGAGCCAGCGCCCGCTTCAGGCCCTCCCACAGGTACGGCAGCGCCGAGCGGACATCCTCGAAGCTCAGAGAGAGCTTTTCCCGCTGCTTGGCAGGCTCCTTCTCCTCCTGTGCTTCTCCCTTGGCTTTTTTCTTCTGCTTGGTCTTTTGCTCTGTCTCCGTCTTTTCCGGCCGGGGCAGCAGCTGGATGCGGGCCGGACCGGCTATGACCGTCAGCTCCAGCTGTTCACCGAAGCGGAGGTGTACTCCCACCCGCAGCAGCAGAAGCAGGATAAGCAGCAGCAAAATGCCGCCGATGATCCACAGTGCCGCCAAGCCGATCCCCCCTTTCGCCGTTTATACGGCAGTTTTACGCATTTGCATCATCCAGCACGGAGCCGTCCTCCGCCAGACGCAGCTGGCCGTCGGCCTCCATCCCCGGCATCTCCGGCAGATCCTCCAGCGAGTTCAGGTGGAACGCCCGGAGGAACGCTTTGGTGGTGCGGTACAGCCGTGGTCTTCCCGGCACCTGCAGCCGCCCGCACTCCTCGATAAGGTGCCGGTCCAGCAGCAGCCCCACGGTATAGGAGCTGTCCACGCCACGGATCTGATCCACATAGGCCCGTGTGGTGGGCTGGTAGTAGGCGATGATGGTCAGCACCTCCAGCGCCGGCTGGGACAGCTTGGCGGGCTTGCGTATCTCAAAGGCCCGACGGATAACGTCGGCATACTCCGGGGCGGAGCACAGCTGCCAGCTGTCCTCCAGACGCAGCAGCCGCATCCCACGCCGCTCAAAGCTGTAATAGTCCATAAGCTTTTGCAGCACAAGCTCCGCCGTTGGTCGATCCAGCTCCGCCGCCAGACAGATGCGGTCGATATGCACCGGTTCGCCGGAGGCAAACAGGATGCCCTCCACGGCGGCCTCGATCTCTTTCATTTCCCGTGTTTCCACGCTCATTCCTCCTCCGTCTCCTGACAGGTCACCGTGCAGTCGGCGGCAGAGCCCGCCAACCGGATGATATGGTTCCGGCACAGCTCCAGCACCGCCATGAATGTAGCCACCAACTCGCTGCGGCTGCGGCTGCCACGGAACAGCAGCAAAAACCGGGTGATGCCGTTCCTTTTCAGCCGCTCCACCAACTCCTTGGCCTTCCGCTCCACCGGATACGGCTCCCGCTTGACGATCTCGTCAAAGGCCCGCAGCGGCGGTGTCTCCGCCTGACCCCGGCGATCCAGCACCTCCTGCATGGCGATGACCAGATCCCCCGGCTCCTGATCGTACTCGTATACCTTGCCCCGCTTCATGGGCTCCGGCCCACGGGTCAGGATGCTGCGGCCAAATTCACTCATGGGTCCCATGCGCTCCGTCAGCTTCCGGATGCGGGCGTAGGCATCCCCGCGCTGCCGCTCCGCCAGAGACTGGATCAGGGCGTCCATCTCGCTCTGGGCCTCTTCATCCTCAATGCTCAGCAGCATACGGGTCTTGATGTACATAAGGTGAGCCGCCATGGTGACAAATTCGCTGGCCACCTCTAAATCCATCTGCTTGCGCTGCTCCAGATACGCCAGATACTGGTCCAGAATCAGTGCAATGGGGATATCCTGTATCTCGATCTTATTCTTGTTCAGCAGAAACAGAATGAGATCCAGAGGCCCCTCGAAGTCCTCCAGTGTCTCCCCTGTTTTGGGCTGTACCACTTTTTCCAGTTTGAAAATGGGATGATCCAATGTTGACACCTCAAGAAAGGCCGACGACTCGGCAGAATATCCGAAATACCCACGCAATGGCGCTGTTCAGCGCCCCGCTGCCTACGTCCAGCAGCACCAGGCCCCACAGCACGAACATTCCGATGCGCTCATACCGCAGCATCGTGTCGTACATCCGATCCGGCAGCAGGGAGAACAGCACCTTGGCACCGTCCAGCGGCGGGATTGGCACCAGATTGAAAAGGCCCAGACCGATGGAGAGCACCGCCGTAGACACTAGAAAGTCCAGTATCCCTGATTCAGCGCCGAATAGGCGGCGTGATCCACCATGATCCGGGCGCCCACCAGCAGTACCAGTGCCAGAAGAAAGTTGGAAACCGGCCCCGCCAGCGCCGTCAGCGCCATGCCCTGCTTGGGCTTTCTGAAGTAGCGGGGATCCACCGGCACCGGCTTGGCCCAGCCGAAGCCCAGCGTCACCATCATCAGAAGACCCATCCAGTCGATGTGCCGCAGTGGATTCAGACTCAGCCGGTGCATCCGCTTGGCGGTGGGGTCTCCCAGGGCATAGGCCGCCAGCCCGTGGCAGGTCTCGTGGGTGGTCAGACACAGGAACACCGATGCCAGCCGCAGTAAAATATTTCGAAGGGAGCCGAAGTCCAGCGCTGCCCATAGTTCTTGCAAATAGTTCAAAGAAGTTTTCTCCTATCGGCATAAGATCATGTCGATTATACCAGATACTATCTCCAAATACAAGGTAAAATAACCAACTCCTTTCCCATTGTTTCACAAAATGAAACTTTCAGTTGACTTGTCATAAAACGCCTGCTATAATCAGTACGAATATATACAAGGAGGCTATCTATGGGTTCCTTTTCCTATCATGTGGCCAGCGGATCAAGAAGTACCGCAAGAGCCGTGGCTACACCATCGAGCAGTTTTCGGCCATGATCAACAAGAGCAAGGCCACCCTTTCCAAGTACGAAAACGGCACCATCACCATCGACATCGAGACCCTCTACGACATTGCTCAGGCGCTGAATATCGACCTGAAGTGCTTTATCGACTATCAGCCGCCGGTATTTCATCAGGAGCAGGTGCTGACGGGCAATTTCTATTTCAACACCCCGCAGGCCTATATGTACTACTTTGACGGGCGCATCCATCAGCTGGTGCGCTCTCTGCTGCGCTTTTCCCCTGCCGTCGACGCGAGGGCATCGACGTGATCCTCTATATGGGCGTGGAGAGCTTCGACGATCCGGATCAATGTCAGCACCTCTTTACCGGCGAGATGAAGCCCTATGACACCATCACCCATATGGTTCTCCACAACCAGATCAATGCGGCGGAAAAAATGTACATCTGTATGCTCAACCCCATGCAGACCCGCACCCCGGCGGTTGGGATGCTTTCCGGCATCGGCAGCTCCCCCTTCTTCGCCCCCGTGGCCCTGAAGGTGCTGATCTCCAAGGAGTTGCTGGAGGAGAACGACCGGCTGCTGGACACCGTGAAGCTGGATAAGGACGACTATCATCTGCTGAAATACTACAACATGATGGTCATCAACCGGCCCGCTTCCCTGTTTCTGGAGCCATGAGAACCCCGATATGGCCAAAAAGAGCTGTAAGGCTAAGTTGCCTTACAGCTCTTTTATTCAGCTCATTTTCACGATCTCACGCCGCAGACGCAGGATGATACGTTTTTCCAGACGGGAGATGTAGGACTGGGAGATGCCCAAACGGTCGGCCACCTCCTTCTGTGTCAGTTCCTTCTGCCCCCACAAGCCGAAGCGCATGGTGATGATAGCCCGCTCCCGCTGGGACAGCATCCCTACGGCGTCGCTGAGCAGCTTGCGGTCTGCATCTGCCTCAATGGGCCGCAGCACCACGTCCCCCTCCGTCCCCAGTACGTCGCTGAGCAGCAGCTCCTTGCCGTCCCAGTCGGTGTTTAGTGGCTCGTCGAAGCTCACCTCCGTCCGCTGGCTGCTGTTTTTCCGCAGGAACATCAGAATTTCGTTTTCGATGCAGCGGGAGGCATAGGTGGCCAGCTTGATGTTCTTATCCGCCCGGAAGGTGTTGATGGCCTTGATGAGTCCGATGGTGCCAATGGAGATCAGGTCCTCGATGTTGATGCCGGTGTTTTCAAACCGGCGGGCGATATACACCACCAGCCGCAGATTCCGCTCGATGAGCGTCTGCCGGGCCTGTGGGTCCCCCTGCTCCAGGCGGGCGATGACCTCCGTCTCCTCCTCTCTGGGCAGAGGCGGCGGCAAGGTGTCGCTGCCGCCGATATACATGATCTTATCCCGCCTGCGCAGACTGTGCAGCCACGCCAGCAGCCGCCTGAACAGCTTTTTCATGCTTCCTCCCCTCCGTTCCGCCCCACAGGGCCTGATACCCGCCGCCGTCGCTGACCGGCCCCGGTGACAGGGCCACCAGCGTCCGGGGATATGTAGTGCCGCCGATCTGCACGCTGTCGCTGCAAACCGCCAGCAGCAGTCCCTCCGGGGCTCCTATGCTGCAAAAGGGCAGCAGACTGAACCGTCTGCCCAAGTCCGTGGCGTGGAGTTGGGCCATGCGCTCCTCCGGCGGGGCCCGCCGGGTCACGATTCGTTCCACCTCCGGCGGCAGAAGCCCGCCCAGCGACGTCTGCTCCAGCACCAGCACCGGCTGTCCGGTGACGGGGCTTCGCAGGGTGTTTCCCGTGTCTGCAGCACCCGCACGGCACGACTCTGTCCTCCGATGGATATGGTTGCGTCCATGATCTCTCCTCCCCCATGTCTGGCCGCCTGCCGGAATACCAGATGCAGCAGCGCATAAAATCCCAGCGCTGCACCCAGCAGCACCGGCCAGCTGATCTCCGCCCGATACAGTTTCCCTACATATGCCGCCACGGAGCCGGAGGCCAGCCCCAGCGCCAGCACCAGACCACCCAGCCCTCCGGCCAGCAGGAAAAACAGCGCCGTCAGTCGCCACGGATGGGCCTCCCGCCGCCACGCCGCCAGCGCCATGGCAACTCCCATAGCCGCCCGACACAGGGATGCGCCAGCCAGCCAAGTCCCGGCAGGAACACCGCACCGGCGTACAGCGCCCCGACGGCGGCGCACAAAGCCAGCCTTCCCCTCCGCAGGGGGATACCCGCCAGCTGGGCCGTGGTCAGGAGCAGCAGATAGTCTACCAACAGATTCAGCAGGAGCACCCGGTCCAGATACACCACCGTCACGCCGTTTCCCCCCTTCCGCTGGACACATTATACCGTCCGCCGCCGGAAAAAAGCGTCAAAAGAGAGGACCCGACTCGGTCCTCTCCCCATGTACCGCATACGCCGATCCCCGGCCGTGGGTTCACAGGCTCAGGTATGGCACAATGAGCGTTGCCAGCATCAAGACAGCCAGCAGCAGAGCCACGCCCATGGCCAGATAACGGGTCCATTTGGGTCTCATATCGATTCCTCCTCTGTGATCATGCGTTTGATACTTTTCTCCAGCTTTCGGCGGGGGGCCATGACCTCGTGTCCGCAGCCGCAGCAGCGGAGTTTCAGGTCCATCCCTACCCGCAGCACCTCCCAGCGGCGGCTGCCGCAAGGGTGTTCTTTTTTCATCTCTACGATATCGTGCAGCTTCAGATCCATAGGCGCTCCTTTCGTTCAAGCACGCCTGTACCGGCGCATAGTATGGGATATCTGAATGTAAGGGTGTGTCATGATGGAAGAATATAAATGGCCGCTGCCGGAGGGATTCTGGAAGCCCTGTACGCTCCGGCAGCTGCAGGATGCACTGGCGTCCCACGAAACACTCGCCTCTCCCGTCCTGCGGTGCGATGCTCAGCGCAACCTGTACCTTCGGCCGGGAGGCTGCGGCGGCATCATCCCACAGGATCAGGTGGCGGCACCGTTTCTCTCCGGCGCTCAGCGGGATATCGCTGCGCTGTCCTGCGTGGGGCGCAGCGTCTGTTTTCAGGTAACGGGTCAGCGCATAGCAGCCGACGGCAGCACGGAATTTCTTCTCTCCCGCCGCCTGGCGCAGGAGGAGACCATGGAGCACATCCTGCGCCACGGGACGCCCGGCATGGTGATTCGGGGGCAGGTGACGCATCTGGCACCCTTCGGGGCCTTCGTGGATGTAGGCTGTGGCCTTGTGGCCCTGCTGCCGCTGGCGAATATCTCCGTGGCACGCATCCGCCATCCGGCGGAGCGCTTCGCCCTGCACCAGCGCATCCGTGCCGTGGTGCAGAGCATCGACCCACAGCAAAAGCGCATCGTCCTCAGTCACAAGGAGTTGTTGGGGACGTGGCTGGAGAACGCCGCCCGCTTCCGGGTGGGCGAGACGGTACCGGGCATTGTCCGCAGCTGCAAGCCCTATGGCTGCTTCGTGGAGCTGACGCCCAACCTGTCGGGCTTGGCGGACAGCCGGGAGGATATCCCGGAGGGACGGCTGGTGTCGGTCTACATCCGCTCCATCCAGCCTCAGACCGGCAAGATCAAGCTGCAGATGGTGCAGGAACTGGGGCAGCCTGACTTCCCCACGCCGCTGCACTATCAAATCACCGGCGGCAGCGTCAGCGGCTGGCGCTATCGCCCTTGATCTCGTCCCAGTAGCGCTTGGCGGCCTGCTCTGTTTTGTTGGGGCCGTATTCGTAGTAAACAGCGTCCTTTACAAGGTCTGGCAAGTATTGCTGCTTTACATAGTGATTGGGGTAAACGTGGGGATATTTGTAGGTCGGGACCTTCCCCGTTCCGGCGCTGTCGGCGTGGACATTCTGCAAGTGCCGTGGCACCGGCCCCACCTTGCCGTGGTCGATGTCCTGCATGGCGGCAATGATGGCATTGTGGGCGGAATTGGACTTGGGTGCCGTGGCCAGCAGCACCGCCGCCTCTGCCAGCGGGAGCCGTCCCTCCGGCAGGCCCAGCTGCAGGGCAGCGTCCACGCAGGCCTTCGTTACCACGATGGCCTGTGGATAGGCCAGCCCCACGTCCTCCGCTGCGATGACCAGCAGCCGGCGGCAGGGGCTCAGCAGATCTCCCGCCGCCAGCAGCCGCCCCAGATAGTACACCGCCGCATCCGGATCCGAGCCACGGATAGATTTTTGCAGCGCCGACAGCAGGTCGTAGTGCTGATCCCCCTCCCGGTCATATCGCATGGCGCTGCGCTGGGCCAGCACCTGTGCGTCCTCCGTCGTCAGGAGCAGCCCTCCGTCCCTAGGCTTGGCGGACTGATACAGCAGCTCCACCGCGTTGACAGCCTTGCGGACATCCCCGCCGCACCCGGCGGCGATGAGCCGGGGAACCTCCTCCTCCCACGAGAGGGGCAGGCTGCTGCGCTGCTGCTGGAGCGCCAGCGCCCGCTCCACGGCAGGTACCGTCTCCTCCGGTGTCAGGGCCTTGAACTCGAACACCGTGCTCCGGGAAAGGAGGGCATTATACACATAGAAAAAAGGGTTCTCCGTGGTGGAGGCGATGAGGGTGATCTTGCCGTTCTCCATGAACTCCAGCAGGCTCTGCTGCTGCTTTTTGTTGAAGTACTGGATCTCGTCCAGATACAGCAGTACCCCGTTAGGAGCCAGCATGGTGTCCACGTCGCTGATGACCGCCTTTACGTCCTGCAGGGACGCCGTGGTGGCATTGAGGTGGTACAGGGTCTTTTTCGTCCGGTGGGCGATGATGTTGGCAATGGTGGTCTTCCCCGTGCCGGATGGGCCGTAGAAGATCAGGTTGGCCTCCGCCCCGCTCTCGATGAGGCGGCGCAGCAGCGCTCCCTCCCCCAGCAGGTGCTTCTGTCCTGCTACCTCATCCAGTGTCTGAGGTCGTATTTCATCTGCCAGCGGCCGCATCACGGCACCTCCTCTTCGCTGCGGGCCGGAAGCTCCGTGTCCGCAAAATCAGTTGGATTATACCACATTCTTTTCCGATTTGCACCCCCTATTTGCATTTTTCCCGCCGGTCTGGTACAATGGGCGGGAGGTGATGCACAGATGAAAACCAAACAGGAGGTCTCCGCCATCATCACGGCGCTGAAGGCCTTGTATCCCGACGCACAATGCTCGCTGGACTATGGCAAGGACTATGAGCTGCTGTTTTCCGTGCGGCTGGCAGCCCAGTGTACCGACGCACGGGTGAATCTGGTGACCCCGGCACTTTTTGCCCGCTACCCCACGCTGGAGGCCTTTGCGGAGGCGGACGTGGATGAGGTGGGACAATACATCCACTCCTGCGGCTTCTGGCGTGCCAAGGCACGGGATATCGTAGCCTCGGCCCGTATGCTGCGGGAGGAGTTCGGCGGCAGAGTGCCGGACACCATGGAGCAGCTGCTGCGGCTCCCCGGCGTGGGGCGTAAGACCGCCAACCTCGTTCTGGGGGATATCTACGGGCAGGAGGGATATGTCTGCGACACCCACTGCATCCGCATCACCGGCCGTCTTGGCCTTACCGACGGCAGCAAGGACCCGCTGAAGGTAGAGCGGCAGCTACGGCAGTTCATCCCGCCGGAGGAGTCCAACAACTTCTGCCACCGGATGGTGCTCCATGGACGGGCCGTCTGCACCGCCCGCTCTCCCAGGTGCGGGGAGTGTACCCTGCGGCCCTATTGTGACTTTGGGCATGGCGCAGAAAACTGAATACTTATATCAGACTGCCGGAAGTACGCATTGCTTCCGGCAGCTTTTTGCATGAGGAGCAGGCACTTTTCCCGCTGCCGCCACATATATTGGCAGTATCAAGACCTATCCAAGGAGGCAGCTTATGGATCAGAAGGAACTTATCGACCGACTGCGCCGGGACCCTAAGGCCGTGCAGTCGCTGATGACCTCCGCCGACGGTCAGCGGCTGATGCAGCTTCTATCTGGCGGGGACGGTGGGCGCACCCTTCAGCAGGCCGTCGGGGAGGCTGCGGCGGGCAACACCTTGCAGATGGCGCAGATGCTTAAGAGCGTCATGTCTACCCCGGAGGGGACCGCCCTGCTGCGGCGCATCCGGGACAGTCTGCAGGGATAGAGAGGAGGACGGCAGTGTGTCGGAGATGGACGAGAAACTGAATACACTGCTGTCAGACCCCGGCAGCATGGCCCGGATCATGCAGCTGGCTCAGCAGCTCTCCGGAACTATGGGCAGTGCAGAGAAGATCACACCGGAGCCGCCCCCTCCTCCGCCCGCCGATCCTGAGGATCAGACGGGCGGAGGGACGGCAGGCTTTGGCGGATTGGGCGGGCTGGACCCGGCGCTGCTGGGAAAGCTCCTGCCGCTGGCACAGGAATACGGCCGCAGCAACAGCGCCTCCATGCAGCTGCTGAACGCCCTGCGGCCGTTTTTGAAGCCGGAAAGCAGGGCAAGGTGGAACGGGCGGCACATCTGGCAAGGCTCATCCATCTGGGGAAAAAAATTCCTGTCGGAATGGGAGGGATAGCGTGTATAACCGGTACATCCGCAACGAGCAGGGGGCATA
>ENA-OQCO01000321-OQCO01000321.1-human-gut-metagenome-genome-assembly--contig:-NODE-321-length-27749-cov-5.525668_pt1 | contig 27749 bp, 27 predicted proteins | sample MGYA00242500_ERZ504582 | MGnify/ENA primary metagenome ERZ504582 (study PRJEB26092, sample SAMD00036346) | human gut metagenome | host: Homo sapiens | study: EMG produced TPA metagenomics assembly of... | reverse complement strand
ATATATAATATTAACATATCAATCGAGGCACTTCGTTATACAGGATAAAATATAGTTTCTGTCGAGAAAGAACATTTACAGTGGAAAACGGTCGAACGAATTTTCTTGACTGAAAAGATGGCAAAAAGCTATAATATTCCTGTCAGTAAAAACAGTACTGGAAAAAATTACTTGACATATCTACGCATATTAAATATAATTTGCTTATGCATTACAGAAATGTTACAAAAAAATAAATTATAAAAAAGACATAATGAAAATGCAAGGAATGTTTAAGTATGAGAAAAACAAGATTGACAGGAACCCATAACGATAAGGATAAAAGCGGCAGAGAACACAATTCGTCTTTTCATAGCTTTGTTTCTCTGAGTGTCTGTGCCCTGACAGTGATCGCCGTAACAGGTGGATGCAAGCTGGCAGGAACTGAGAAACATAAAGTATATGCCGCTTCAGAGAACGAAAGCAGCAGCCTGTACAGTGAAGATGCGGATTATGACCTTCCGTCAGGGATTGCGGGTGTGGTTTCTGGAGTCAATGCAACGCCGGCAGCAGGTTCGACCGTAAACCGTATCGGAATTTCCTGCGATGACGTAATTGTTGGTCAGCGTGTGCGAAAAGTTACAAGCAGTGCCGTAGAAATGAATGTCAGTGAATCTATGGCGACGACTGTGGATACATTTGATGCAAAAGTTGTTTCTGCATCGTCTTCCGCAAAACTGATGTCGGATGAGGATTATGAGAATCTACTTCAGATTGTAGAGGCAGAAGCGGGCACAGAAGATCTGAAGGGAAGGATCCTGGTTGCAAATGTTATCATGAATCGTGTGAAATATCCGGAATTTCCGGACAATGCAACAGATGTTATCTGGCAGTACATAGATGGTGTGGCACAGTTTTCTCCAATCGCGGATGGAAGGATTTCGGAAGTAGTTCCGTCGGATGAGACGAAAGAAGCAGTGAAACAGGCACTGGAAGGCGTGGATTATTCAGATGGAGCACTGTTCTTTATCCAGAGATCTGCGGCAGCGAAGAATAATATTCAGTGGTTTGACAAAAATCTTAAAAAATTATTCAAGCACGGTGTACATGAATTTTACACTTATCCGGAGGCTGCACAACAGTAGCAGATGTAAGCAACTTCAAAATTATGTTATTGTTTAGATATTTATAAAGAGCCCGAAGGATCAGAAAGTTCCTTCGGGATTTTTGTATAATTGGGTATGGAATTTTACACGGTAACGTGGTATACTATGACGCAAAATGGTGACTGCAGACAAAATGTGAGTAAAACCTAAGAAAACCCCAAGAAAGGAAGGAGGATACATGCAGGTATTATATAAAAGCACAAGAGGAAAAGGTGAGACAGTAACTGCTTCCATGGCAATTTTAAAAGGACTTTCTGAAGATGGAGGACTGTTTGTCCCGACTGAGATTCCGAAGCTGGATGTGCCGGTAGAGAAGCTTGCACAGATGACATATCAGGAGACTGCATATGAAGTTATGAGTCGTTTCCTTACAGATTTTACAGAAGATGAACTGAAAAACTGTATTGCGAATGCATATGATGAAAAATTTGACACAAAAGAGATTGCACCGCTTCATGAGGCAGATGGAGAATATTTCCTGGAACTTTTCCACGGCGCAACGATTGCATTCAAGGATATGGCACTTTCTATCCTTCCACATCTGATGACGACAGCAGCCAGAAAGAATCAGGTCAGCAATGACATTGTGATTCTTACTGCTACATCCGGAGATACAGGTAAAGCTGCTCTGGCAGGTTTTGCAGATGTACCGGGTACAAAGATCATCGTATTCTATCCGAAACACGGAGTAAGTCCGATTCAGGAAAAACAGATGGTTACACAGAAAGGTGATAATACTTATGTAGTAGGAATCACAGGAAACTTCGATGATGCCCAGACAGCAGTTAAGAAAATGTTCAATGATCGTGAACTGTCCGCAGAACTTAATGAGGCGGGCTTCCAGTTTTCATCTGCAAACTCTATCAATATCGGAAGACTGGTGCCACAGATCGTATATTACGTATACGCATATTCAAGACTTGTTGGAAATGGAACAGTTAAAGCCGGTGAAAAGATCAATGTAGTTGTACCGACAGGAAACTTTGGTAATATTCTTGCAGCATATTATGCAAAACAGATGGGACTTCCAATCAATAAACTGATCTGTGCGTCCAATGAGAATAAAGTTCTGTTTGACTTCTTCCGTACAGGAACCTACGACAGAAAGAGAGATTTTATTCTGACAACTTCTCCATCCATGGATATTCTGATCTCCAGCAATCTGGAACGTCTGATCTATCGTCTTACTGGTGAAGATGCACAGAAATGTGCAGAACTGATGCAGGCTTTAAGTGATGGCGGAGAATATACGATCACAGAGGATATGAAAAAAGGTCTTGCTGATTTCTATGGTAATTACTGCAGTGAAGAGGAAACAAAAGAAGCTATTCATGCAACATACAAGAGCAGTGATTATGTGATCGATCCTCATACGGCGGTTGCGGCAGGTGTTTATAAGAAATATCTTGCAGATACGGATGACCATACGCCAACCGTAATTGCATCTACAGCAAGTCCGTACAAATTTACGAGAAGTGTCATGGATGCAGTTGCAGAAAATACAGAAGATATGGATGATTTTGCACTGGCAGACAGACTTTCAGAAATTTCTGGTGTTAAAGTGCCGAAGGCAGTAGAAGAAATCCGTACAGCACCGGTACTGCATGATACGGTTGTTGATGCCCCGGATATGCCGGACACTGTAAAGAAAATCCTCGGAATCAAATGATTTATAAACAGTAATTGGAATGGATTTTGACCAAGTTGCTGTGAACGAAGTGAACAGTAACTTGATATTTTTTCCAGTATTATGTATTGAAAAATCACATACAATAGAGTAAAATAAAGATAGAAAAAACGTACGGGATAACTCCTGGAATGTGCGAGGCCCCTTCATAATTTGAACCTACATTGACAAATAGGGAATCCTATCATCGCTGCAGTGATGTCAGACCTCTCGTTGTGGTAGGCAGATCTGTAGTTGCGGATACCCAACCTGGCTGCGGCTAGGCGTCAAATGGAAGGGAACGGCATTCCGGGACCTGTAAAAAAAGAAATGAGTCATAGAGATATGGCTCTTTTTTTGAAGGAATATAAGAGTTCAGGTATTGGAGGAAGAAACATGGTAACACAGAGAACATTTGGTACATTGCCATCGGGGGAAGAAGTTCAGATCTATCATCTGGAAAACAAATCAGGGGCGTTCGCAGAGGTTCTGCAGTTTGGTGCAATTCTTGTAAAGCTTTGCGTGCCGGACAGAGACGGCAGACTTACAGACGTTGTTTTGGGATATGATGATCTGGCTGGATATGAGGTCAATGGATGCTTTTTCGGGGCAACGATCGGAAGAAGCGGAAACCGCATTGCACAGTCCAGATTTACACTTGACGGTAAGGAAATAGTCCTGACACCGAATGAGGGGGTGAACAATCTTCACAGCGGTCCGGATGGATTTGAGAAAAAAATGTGGACAGCTTCAGAGATTTCCGAAGACAAGAATGCAGTTACTTTTTCAAGGATCAGCCCGGATGGAGAGAATGGTTTTCCGGGAGAATTTAATGTTTCTGTTACATATGAAATGACGGAAGAAAACGAATTGCGTATTGTCTATGGTGGTGTCTGTGATCAGACAACAATAGCAAATATGACAAATCATTCATATTTCAACCTTGCAGGAGAAGGAAGCGGCAGTGCGATGGATCAGTATTTAACGATTCATGCAGAACAGTATACACCGGTTGGTGAAGAATCTATTCCTCTGGGAGAGAATGCAGCGGTAGAGGGAACTCCGATGGATTTCCGCAAGGCCCACAAGATCGGGGATGAGATTGAGGCTGATTTTGAACAGCTCAGGATCACAGGTGGATATGACCATAACTATGTGACGGATGGATACAATAAAGCAAGTATCCGTGAAATCGCAGAGGCATGGTCTGAGAAGACTGGAATCCAGATGAATGTACTTACCGACTGTCCTTGTGTACAGTTTTATGCTGCTAATTTTGTTGATCAGGAACATGGCAAAAACGGCCATGTTTATAATAAACGTGAGGCATTCTGTCTGGAGACGCAGGTTGAGCCGAATGCAGTGAATGTTGAAAATTTCCATTCTCCTATTCTGGAGGCGGGCGAGCGTTATTACTCCGAAACAATCTATCGTTTCTCTGTGAAGAAATAAATAATGTGGTTATGAATCCGATTCTTTTCATATAATGCAGTATGAAGAGAGTCGGATTTTTTTATTTTGAAGAAAAGAATAATGATTGTCGCAGGCAACGGATGATGAAAGTGCTGATCGTCATAATGATGGCAGGTATGTGGTGCATGCAGCCTGAGAAAGCATCAGCAGCAGACCCGGTGATACGTGTCCTTTTGACAACAACGGATTTCAACTCCAGATATCATCAGGAGATCACAGTATCTTATGATGGAAAAGAGATTACATATACGGCGGAAGAAGTGAAAAAACAGGGGGATAAGGTCCGCATTCCTGCACAAAAAGATGGAATCAGGATTCTGTCCATACAAAGGCAGTCCGGAACTCCGGTCTACGACGGAAGTATTGAAATTATTCCGAAAGAAGAAGGGCTGATAATAGTAAATGAACTTTTTCTTGAAAAATATCTGACCAGAGTAGTCCCGAGTGAGATGCCGGCAACTTATGAAAAAGAGGCACTGAAAGCACAGGCTGTGTGTGCAAGAACATATGCCTGGAAACAGATTCAGGAACAACGTCTTCATGAACTGGAAGCAGACGTAGATGATACTGTGAACTTCCAGGTATATGGGAATATGGAGCCACAGAAAGCTGCGACAGAAGCGGTGAGAGAAACGGAAGGACAGATTCTGTGTCAGAATGGAGAAGCTGTGGAGGCATATTATTTTTCCACATCGGCAGGTGTGACCAGTACAGACGAGATATGGGGAAGCGATGAAGCAGCTCCTTATCTCAGGAGCGTTCCGTGTAAATTTGATGAAGAAGAACCATGGAGCAGCTGGATAGTAGAACTTCCGTGGAAGATGCTGGAGGACAGGATACGTGAGAAAGGGGAAGGTACAGTACTCAGATCGGTTACTGTAACTAGACGCAGTGAGAGCGGGGCAGCTACAGCACTCGAGGCTGTGTCAGACAAAGATTCCTGTATAATAGAAAATGAATATGAGATTCGTAAATTTCTGGCACCTGTAAATTGTATGATCACGGAAAAAGATGGAACAGAAACAGCAGGAGGAAGTCTTCTTCCAAGTGCTTATTTTGAACTGGAGAGAACGCAGAATGGAAATCTCCAGGTCAGAGGAAAAGGATATGGACATGGTGTCGGAATGAGTCAGACCGGAGCAGATAAGATGGCAGAGCAGGGGTATGATTACAGAGAAATACTGGACTATTTTTTCAGAAATATTACGGTAGAAAATCTGGGATGACACAGAACACATTTCATGGTAAAATAGACAGAAATGTAGTAACTATCGGGAGAAAAAATATGGGAAAAAAAACAGATAAAAGTACGGTTGGCCTGATCCTGGGATTTGTAAAACGAATGCAGGAAGACCATATTGGTGCTTACGCTGCACAGGCGGCATATTTTTTGATCATGTCGTTTATTCCTTTTGTGCTAGTGCTTACGGCACTGGTTCAGTATACACCATTGACATATCGTATGCTCAGACAGGCAATCCTGGGATTTGTTCCATTGAATTTACAGGATTTTGTTCTTAAGATCATTGCAGAAGTATTTACCAAAAGCGCTGCAGTTGTACCGATTTCCGGATTGTTTGCATTGTGGTCATCGGGAAAAGGCATGCAGTCACTGATCGCGGGGCTCAATGTGATCTATCATGTAAAAGAAACCCGAAACTGGCTGACAAACAGATTGTATTCTATGCTGTATATGTTTCTGTTTGTGCTCGCAATCATCATAAGCCTTCTTCTTCTGGTTATGGGTAACCGTATCCATGCGGCGCTCGTCATTCATGCGCCTCTTCTTGGAAAAATGCTTGGACGACTGCTGAGCGCAAAGACCTTTCTGGTATTTGTTGTGTTGTTTCTGGTATTTCTCGTTTTGTATAGATATCTTCCAAACAGAAAGGCATCACTGAAAAGTCAGGTACCGGGGGCATTTATTATCGCAGTTGCATGGTCATTGTTTTCCTATTTCTTTTCATTGTATTTTACATTCTTTCCGAATTTCAGCAATATGTATGGCAGTCTGTCTGCACTGATCATGGTTATGCTGTGGCTGTATGTGTGTATGAATTTGCTTCTGTATGGAGCTGAGATCAATGCATATTTCGAGAAAGAATTCCGTCAGGCGCAGATGTCTTTGTGGCAGGGAATAAAAAAACTTCTTGACAGTTTTTTGGCACTGTGGCATAGTAAATAGAAGAAAGTGACTGCTCAGCAGAATGAGTGGATACTATAAGGTATAAGCTGTGAAGGCGTTTCAGGAGAATGTTTTCTTACAGAGAGAGGGAGTCATCGGCTGTAAGCCCCCTTAAGTTCAGACATTATCTTAATTTCCCGCCAGAGCTTCATTTCTGAAAGTATACAGTAGGAAGTGACGTTGATGCGCGTTAAGCATGACTCAAGTGCCTGTGAATCAGTGTTCACGGGAAACAGGGTGGTACCGCGGTTATTATTCCGTCCCTTTTCAGGGGCGGATTTTTTATGTTAAAAAAAGGAGAGTAAAACCATGGATATGAAGGAAAGACTTCAGGAACTGGCAGAAGCAGCCAGAAAACGGATCGAGGAATCAGATGGTCCGGATAAACTGAACGAAGTAAAAGTTGCGTACCTTGGAAAAAAAGGTGAATTGACAGCAATCTTAAAAAGTATGAAAGATGTTGCTCCGGAAGACCGTCCAAAAGTCGGTCAGATGGTAAATGAGACAAGAGCAAAGATCGAAGAACATCTGGAAGCGACCAGAAAGAAACTGGAAGAAGCTCTTCGTGAAGAAAAAATGAAATCAGAAGTGATCGATGTTACACTTCCGGCAAAGAAAGCAAAGATCGGACATCGTCATCCGAACAGCATTGCACTGGAAGAAGTAGAGCGTATCTTTATCGGAATGGGCTATGAAGTAGTAGAAGGTCCGGAAGTAGAATATGCAGATTATAACTTTACAAAACTGAATATTCCGGAAGATCATCCAGCAAGAGATGAACAGGATACTTTCTTTATCAATGATTCTATCCTTCTTCGTTCTCAGACTTCTCCGGTACAGGCACGTACCATGGAAAAAGGCAATCTGCCGATCCGTATGATCGCACCGGGACGTGTATTCCGTTCAGACGAAGTAGATGCGACACATTCTCCGTCCTTCCATCAGATCGAAGGTCTGGTCATCGATAAAAATATTACTTTCGCAGATCTTAAAGGAACTCTTCAGGAGTTTGCACAGGAACTGTTCGGACCTGAGACAAAGACAAAATTCAGACCGCATCACTTCCCGTTTACAGAACCAAGTGCAGAGGTAGATGTTTCCTGTTTCAAATGTGGTGGTAAAGGATGTCGTTTCTGTAAAGGTTCTGGTTGGATAGAAATCCTCGGATGTGGTACGGTACATCCAAACGTACTGAGAATGTGCGGTATCGATCCGGATGAATATACAGGATTCGCATTTGGTGTTGGCCTTGAGCGTATTGCACTTCTCAAATATGAGATCGATGATATGAGACTTCTTTATGAGAACGACGTCAGATTTTTGAAACAATTCTAGTTCAATTCAACAGAATTGAACAGCTTCCCTGATAGAATATCGGGGAATTTCCGAAATTTCTGCACAGCAGAAAGGATGAGCGAACGAAGTGAGCATTTACTTTCTGTGCAGGTTGATTAATTTAAATGAACTTTATTCGAAAGGTGGATATAAAACATGAATACATCAATGTCCTGGATTAAAATGTATGTGCCGGATCTGGATGTAACAGCCCAGGAATACACAGATGCCATGACACTGTCAGGAACAAAAGTGGAAGGCTTCGAAAAACTGGACGCAGATCTCGACAAGATCGTAATTGGACAGATTGAAAAAATAGAAAAACATCCTGATGCAGATAAACTTATCATTTGCCAGGTAAACATCGGAACAGAAACTGTACAGATCGTCACAGGTGCGCCGAATGTCAAAGAAGGAGATAAAGTACCGGTCGTTCTGGACGGCGGACGTGTTGCCGGAGGACATGACGGACAGAAGACTCCTGGTGGGATTAAAATCAAAAAAGGAAAACTCAGAGGTGTAGAATCCTTCGGTATGATGTGCTCCATCGAAGAACTTGGAAGCACAAGAGAAATGTACCCGGAAGCACCAGAATACGGTATCTATATTTTTCCGGAAGATGCGGTTGTAGGAGAGAGTGCGATCAAAGCACTCGGTCTTGATGATGTTGTGATCGAATATGAGATCACATCCAACCGTGTAGACTGCTATGGTGTGCTGGGAATCGCGAGAGAAGCAGCAGCTACTTTTGATAAGAAATTCGTTCCTCCTGTAATCAAAGAGACAGGAAATGATGAAAAAGCATCCGATTATGTCAAAGTAACCGTAGAAGATCCGGAACTTTGTCCGAGATACACAGCAAGAGTTGTCAAAAACGTCAAGATCGGACCATCCCCGAAATGGATGCAGAGATGTCTGGCTTCCAACGGAATCCGCCCGATCAACAACCTTGTTGATATCACAAACTATGTTATGGAAGAATACGGTCAGCCAATGCACGCATATGATCTGGATACTATCGAAGGAAGAGAAATTGTTGTACGTCGTGCAAAAGCCGGAGAAAAATTTGTAACACTGGATGGTCAGGAACGTGAAATGGATGATCAGGTTCTGATGATCTGTGACGGAAAGAAAGCAGTCGGCATCGCCGGGATCATGGGTGGAGAAAACTCCATGATCACTGATAATGTACACACAGTACTTTTTGAAGCAGCATGCTTCAACGGAACGAACATTCGTCTTTCTTCCAAGAGAATCGGACTTCGTACAGATGCATCCGGTAAATTTGAAAAAGGGCTTGATCCGAATAATGCAAAAGCAGCAATTGATCGTGCATGCCAGCTGATGGAAGAACTGGGAGCAGGTGAAGTTGTAGGAGGATGTGTAGATATCTGCAATGAAGTAAGAGAACCTTCCAGAGTACCATTTGAGCCGGAACGCATCAATGCACTTCTGGGAACAGATCTTACAAAAGAAGAAATGCTTGCATACCTTGCAAAAGTAGAGCTTACTCTTGATTCGGAAACAAATGAGATCGTAGCTCCTACTTTCCGCCAGGATATCCATTGCATGGCAGATGTTGCAGAGGAAGTTGCAAGATTCTTTGGATATGACAAGATTCCTACCACACTTCCGAATGGAGAAGCTACGACAGGTAAACTTCCATTCAAACTTCGTATTGAGAACGTGGCAAGAGATATTGCCGAATACTGTGGATTCTCAGAAGGAATGACATATTCTTTCGAAAGCCCGAAGGTGTTTGATAAACTTCGCATTCCAGAGAACAGTGATCTCCGTAAAGTGATCACGATCAGTAACCCGCTTGGCGAGGATTACAGTATCATGCGTACAACGACTCTGAACGGTATGCTTTCTTCTCTGGCAACAAACTATAACAGAAGAAATAAAGCAGTCCGTCTGTATGAAATCGGTAAAGTATATCTGCCAAAGGCACTTCCGCTGACAGAGCTTCCAGATGAGAGAACACACTTTACACTTGGTATGTACGGAGCAGGCGATTTCTTTGATATGAAGGGTGTGATCGAAGAATTTTTCGAAAATCCGGAATGAAGAAAAAAGTTCACTATACACCAGACAGCAACAAAACTTATCTGCACCCGGGCAGACAGGCGAATATCAGCTATGAAGGCAAAGTAGTCGGATATCTCGGGGAAGTGCATCCACTTGTTGCGGGTAATTATGGAATCGGAGAGAGAACTTATGTTGCAGTGATTGATATTCAGGATATCCTTGAATTCTGCGGATTCAACCATAAATTTACAGGAATTGCAAAATATCCGGCAGTTACCCGTGACTTAAGTATGGTTGTTCCGAAACATATTCTTGCAGGACAGATCGAAGATGTTCTGGAGCAGAGAGGCGGCAGGATCCTGGAGTCTTATCAGCTCTTTGATATCTATGAGGGTGCTCAGATCAAACCAGGATACAAATCCATGGCTTATTCTGTTGTATTCCGTGATCATGAAAAAACTCTGGAAGAGGCTGAAATCACAGCGACCATGAAGAAAATCCTGAATGGTCTGACAGCACTGGGAATCGAGCTGAGAAGCTGATGAAATTATATATTGTGAGACACGGCGAGACCGTGTGGAACAGGCATCATAAGGTACAGGGCGTGGCGGATATCCCGCTTGCTGAAAATGGAATCCTTCTTGCAGAGAAGACAGGGGAAGCATTAAAAAATGTTTCCTTTGATCTCTGCATTACCAGTCCGCTGGTGAGAGCCAGAAAGACTGCAGAATTAATCCTTGCAAAACAGGCGCATAAAGTACCTGTAAAAGAGGATATAAGGATCCGGGAAATTAATTTCGGTGTGTTGGAAGGCGTTGTGTGCATGAACGATGCACGCGAATATCTGGATCCGCAGATGAAGAAGTTTTTTACAGATCCATGGAATTTTGACCGCCCAAAGGATGGTGAAAGTATTAGGGATGTTCTTGCACGGACAAAAGAGTTCTGGGAGGAGCTCATCCATAACCCAAAACTTCAGGACAAGACGATCCTGATCGCATCTCATGGATGTGCAGTAAGGGCACTCCTTCATAATGTGTACAAAGACCATGAGGATTTCTGGCATGGTTTTGTACCCCCGAACTGCAGTGTGAATGTGGTTGAGGTGACAGACGGACAGGCCGTTCTTCTGGAAGATGATAAAGTATATGCATAAGAAACAGATGACAGGCAGTTCCTTTACAGGAGCTGTCTGTTTTTGTGTTTATGAATTCTTTGTGAAGGGCGGGTAAAGTGGAGAAAACAGCTTGTTCGCAAAAATATGATATGATATCATAAAAACAGGCAAAAATACTCTAAGGAGGTCGGCTATGAAGAAAAAAATCGTGAATGTTGTATTGTTTCTGGCTGTGCTTGCGGCAGCACTTGGAATGACTTTTTATGTAGGAAACAATGCGATGAGCGTATTGCTCTATAACTTTGTTTTTCTTGGTATTATAGCAGTGGTTTATGTCGTCGGACTGTTCGGAGGAATGTTCCGGATGAACAGACTTGCACAGTCGCTTGGAGATGCGGCACAGGAACTGGAAGATATGTTCAAGATGCCGGGAAGAGTTGCTCCGGACAAGATTGGATCCATGAACGGGATTTTTCATAATCACTATCTGGATGCGAAAATGAAGGCATTTACAGATGGGATTGCGAAGAGCCAGGAAGGAATTGTGGACATCGAGGAATATATCAATGAAGAAGACCTGGATCTTCATATCCACAAGAAACTTCTGGAAATGGCACCGGACCTTTTTACCAGTATCGGTATTCTTGGCACATTCGTGGGTCTGGTATGGGGACTCAAAGATTTTCAGCCGGCGAACTACGAAGCAATGACCAGTTCAGTTTCTTCGCTGGTAGATGGTATTAAGGTTGCGTTCCTTACTTCGATCTATGGTATTGCATTTTCTATTGTTTATACTTCGGGAATGAAGAGCGAATATTCCGCTCTTACAGAGAATCTTCAACTGTTTCTGGATAAATTCCATACATATGTGATGCCAAGTGCAGAGACAGAATCCATGAATCTTCTGGTTGCAAGTCAGAAGAATCAGACTGCTGCCATGAACCAGATGGCAGAACAGTTTTCTGTAAAAATGGCAGACAGTTTTGAAAAAGTCATTACTCCGACGTTCAAGAAGATGAATGACTCTTTGGATACACTGGTCTCTTCTGTGACGAAATGTCAGGAAGATGCAGTTAAAGAAATTCTGGATGCTTTTCTGAAAGAGATGAACACATCTTTTGAAATACAGTTCGCAGATTTTGGAAAGGCACTTACACAGCTGAAAGATGCACAGACAGATAATACCAATTATACGACAAATCTGTATCAGGCGATGAGTAAACAGCTCAGTGACGCATATGTGGAGCATGAGCAGACAATGAAAAAAATGATCGAAGAATCCACTGGTCTTCAGAAAGAATACATTACGGCTGCGAACCGTATCCTGCTGGACAATCAGACGATTCAGAAACAGCAGCAGGCAGATTATCAGCATCTTGCAGATTATCTCAAAGAAGCAGAGATGTCATCTGCCAAGTTCTGGGTTGCATGTAACCAGACCATGCAGAAATATGTTGAAGCTGCGGCACAGGGAATGGAACGTATTTCTGCGGCCGGAAAGAGCAATGCAGATGTTGCGGCTGCAAACCGTCAGGTAGTAGAAGAATTTGATCAGAAACTTCAGGAGTTTGCTCAGTATCAGAAGTTATCCTGTAAGACAATGGAACAGGTTCGTCGTCTTCTGACGGACATTTCAGCAGCGGGAAGCAGTGATCGGGTTCAGCTGACAGCAGGACGCAATTTACAGAAAGAATCACTTGAGAAGCTTCAGGAAACCATGCAGACACAGAGCGAGATGCAGCAGGAACTTCTGGAAGAAATCTCCAAAAACATCAGAGAACTTTCCAAAGGAGTTCAGAAAGGCAAATTCGGTTTGTTTAGGTAAGAGGAGAAACAGATGCGCAGAAAGAAAAAATCAGAGAACAATGGATTTAATGTCTGGCGTTCTTATTCCGATATGATGGCAGGTGTGCTTCTGCTTTTTGTGCTGATCATGTGTGTGACTCTTTTTCAGGCGCAGAAAAGCTATAATGAAAGTCTTCAGGAAAGAGATGAAAAAATCGCTCTTCAGGAAGAATACACACAGGAACTGCTGGATAAACAGAATGCGCTGGACAAAAAAGATGAGACACTGCAGAATCAGGATGCTCAGTTAAAAACCCAGGATGAAAAACTTGCAGAGCAGGAACAACAGCTTGCAGCACTCGCTGCCAAACTGAAAGAGCAGGAATCTACACTGAATGCACAGCAGTCGGCATTGGACGAAAAGACCGCGCAGTTAAAAGATCAGCAGGCGCAGATCGACCAGATCATCGGTGTGAAGGCAGACGTAATTGAGGCACTGAAAAATGAATTTTCCAAAAATAATATTAATGTAGATATTGATGCACAGACTGGCGCGCTGACACTGGAAGCAAGTGTTATGTTTGACTATGATCAGGCAGAACTGACAGATGCCGGTAAACAGGCTCTGGAGCAGATCCTTCCGATTTACTGTAAGGTACTTCTTCAGGATGATTATATGAAATATCTTGCAGAGATCATCATTGATGGATATACAGATACAGATGGTGACTACAGCTATAACCTGCAGCTTTCCCAGCAGAGATCACTGGCAGTGGCTCAGTACCTTCTTGACATTCAGGGAAACTTTCTGGATGCCACGCAGTCACAGAATCTGGAAAAATATCTCACAGTCAATGGGCATTCCATGGCAAACCCGGTTCTTGATGCAAACGGAAATGTAGATAAGGATGCTTCCAGACGAGTGGAGGTTAAATTCCGGCTGAAAGATGAAGAAATGATCGATGAACTGAATCAGCTTCTTAGCAGTAATGATGATACTACTGCGGATAACAGTGCATCTACGGATACAACGACTGCAGAAAACACGGAAAACAACTAAAAAACTGCTTGCAATGGACCAGAATGTATAGTATAATCAATACCGTTGTAAAAAAAGATGGTCCTCTGTTACAGTTCAATGTATTAAGAACATCCAGATAAGAATAGGAGAAAATAAAATGAACGACATCATTAAAAACATCGAGTCTGCTCAGTTAAAAGCAGAAGTACCGGAATTCCGTGTAGGTGACACAGTAAGAGTACACGCACTGATCAAAGAAGGAAACCGCGAAAGAATTCAGATCTTCGAGGGAACAGTTCTTAAAAGACAGGGTGGAAGCACCAGAGAAACTTTCACAGTAAGAAAGAGCTCCAATGGTGTTGGCGTAGAGAAGACATGGCCGATTCACTCCCCACACGTTGTTAAAGTAGAAGTTATCCGTCAGGGTAAAGTTCGCCGTGCTAAGCTGAACTACCTGAGAGACCGCGTTGGTAAAGCTGCTAAAGTTAAAGAACGCGTTAGATAAGAAAATTTCAAAGGCTTCAAAAGAAGGGACAATAACGACAGCTATTGTCCCTCTTTTCCATTATGGGAGAATAATTATGGAAATAAAAACTGGAAAGAATATCCCAAAGTACAGGAAGTAAAAGAAAAATTTGAAAATGAAAAAGTCCGCAGTTCCATGCGCTGGGTATTTCAGATCATGGTAACACTGGTGTTTGCAGCTGTTGTTGCGATCATGATGTTTCAGACAGTTACGATGCAGGAAAGCTCCATGGAACCGACGATTTCTGTCGGAGACCGTTTTTTTATAAATAGAGCAGTATATAAATTTTCTTCTCCGCAGAGGGGAGATATGATCGTATTCCGTACAAGTGCAAGTGATGATGCGGCTTTTCATATCCGACGTGTGATAGGGCTGCCGGGAGAAACAGTACAGATAACAGGAGGAAGAATCCTGATCAATGGAGAGGTATATAATGAGGCAAAGATTTTCCAATGATAACCAATCCAGGCCTTGCAGCAACTGCGGTTACGCTTGAATCTGGAGAATACTTTGTCCTCGGAGATAACAGAAACAACAGTGAGGACAGTCGTTATGCAGACATCGGTATGGTCCGCAAGAGATATATTGTAGGTAAGATCTGGTTCACATGTTCTCCGTTTGAAAAACTGGGATTTACGAAAGGGTAGGTAATATATGAACGTACAGTGGTATCCTGGTCATATGACCAAGGCAAAAAGACAAATGCAGGAAGATCTGAAACTGATCGATCTGATTATAGAACTGGTAGATGCCAGAGTGCCTCTTTCCAGTAGAAATCCGGATATTGACCAGCTTGGACAGAATAAATCAAGACTGATTCTTCTGAACAAAGCAGATCTGGCGGATGAAAGACAAAATGAAGCATGGAAAGAATATTTTCAGAAGAGAGGTTTTCATGTTGTAAAAGTGGATTCCAGAAATGGATCTGGAATGAAGACCATTCAGAATGTTATACAGGAGGCCTGTAAGGAAAAAATTGAACGTGACCGCCGCCGTGGAATTAAAAACCGTCCAATCCGTGCAATGGTGGCTGGAATCCCGAATGTTGGAAAATCTACGTTTATTAATACATTTGCGGGAAAAGCATGTGCAAAGACCGGAAACAGACCTGGTGTGACCAAGGGAAAACAATGGATCCGCCTGAACAAAAATGTAGAGCTTCTGGACACACCTGGAATTCTCTGGCCGAAATTTGAGGATCAGCAGGTGGGAATCCGGCTGGCCTGTGTCGGTTCGATCAAAGATGATATCTTGAATATGGAAGAACTTGCACTTTGGCTGATTGAACATCTGAGAACAAATTACAGTGGGCTTCTTGAGAAACGTTATGGGATTTCGGAGGAAGGAACGGCTGTTGAAATCCTTGGGAAAATTGCCAGAGCACGTGGATGCCTCAAAAAGGGAGAAGAACTGGATTATGTAAAGGCTTCAGGACTTCTCTTTGATGATTTCCGTGGTGGTAAGATTGGACGTGTGACTCTGGAATGGGCAGAGCAGGAGAAAAGTGAATGAAAACGATCGGTGAGATAAAAGAAGAGTTTTCAGCAGCACGGGAAGCGGACTGGAATGCTATCTGTCAGATGTATGAAACAGATCTTCGGAGCGGCGTGCAGAAACTGGTACAGCAATATCGAAAAAAACTGGATGCGCTGGAAAAAGAAAAGCTTCGTATGGAACAGATGATGCAGTTTGAACATAAATATGAGCATCTTGGATATCTCTGTGGAATTGATGAAGTGGGAAGAGGACCGCTTGCAGGGCCGGTAGTAGCCTGCGCTGTGATTCTTCCGAAAGATCACCCTATTCTGTATCTGAATGATTCCAAGAAACTGACCGCACATAAAAGAGAGGAACTGTATGATGTGATCATGCGAGAAGCAGTTGCAGTAGGACTGGGAATGGCAAGTCCGGCAAGAATTGATGAAATCAACATTCTGCAGGCAACCTATGAGGCGATGCGACAGGCGGTAAGTAAACTTGCGGTTATGCCGCAGCTTCTTCTGAATGATGCGGTTACGATTCCGGAAATTGAAATTCCGCAGGTGCCGATCATTAAGGGAGATGCCAAGAGCGCATCTATTGCGGCTGCAAGTATTGTAGCAAAAGTTACGAGAGACCGTCTGATGGTGGAATATGACAAGACTATGCCGGAATATGGTTTTGCATCTAATAAAGGGTATGGCTCTGCAGAACATATTGCGGCTCTTCAGAAATATGGACCAACACCGATCCACAGGGCAAGTTTTATTACACATTTCGTATAAATTACATAAGATACCTACACATAAATAAGAAATGAGAGAACAAATCTGAGCATTAATAAACGTAAAATAGGCAGCTGCCATGAAGAAGAGGCGGCTGCCTTTCTGAAAAAACAGGGCCTTTTTATTGTAACAAAGAATTTTCGCTGCAAAAGCGGAGAAATTGACCTGATCGTTCGAGACGGAAAATATCTGGTATTTGTAGAAGTGAAGTATCGAAGCAATAAAGAAAGCGGATATGCATCTGCAGCAGTAGATTATCGCAAACAGAAGCGTATCAGCCAGGCTGCACAGTTCTTTTTGCTGCGATATGGCTATGGAGAACCGCCGTGTCGGTTTGATGTAGTAGCGATTGACGGTGAACAGATTCAATGGATCAAAAATGCATTTGATTATTGTGGATGAATGATAAAGGAGCAGAAGATGACAGAAATCAGATGGTATGAGGAAGGAAAACCTCATATGAGGATAAAAGAAAATAAAGGGGTTACCTGGCTGAGCTATCAGGCATTTGAACAGTTTCCGGATATCGTACATGCGTTCAGCACCAGACTCGGCGGAGTAAGTCAGGGAATCTATTCTTCGATGAACCTTAGTTTTACGAGAGGGGATGAGGATGCGGCTGTTCATGAAAATTATCGCAGGCTTGCAGAGGCAGTGGGATTTTCGGCAGAAGATATCGTGACTTCTGACCAGACACATACTGCGAATGTTCGTGTAATAACAGAAGAAGACAGAGGAAACGGCATTACGAAGCCAAGGCCGTATACGGATGTAGATGGAATGGTTACAAATGTTCCCGGACTTGTACTGGCAACATTTTATGCGGACTGCGTGCCGTTGTATTTTGTGGATCCGGTACATCGTGCAATCGGACTGTCGCATTCAGGGTGGAGAGGAACTGCTGCGAAGATCGGAAAAGTAACAGTCGAGAAAATGAATGAGGAATACGGAACAGATCCAAAAGATATTTACAGTGCGATCGGGCCCTCTATCTGCCAGAAATGTTATGAAGTGAGTGAAGATGTGATTCTGGAATTTCAGAAGTCATTTGAAAAAAGTACTGGGATTCACTGTTTTATATAAAAGAGAACGGAAAATATCAGCTGAACCTCTGGGAGGCAAACAGGCTTATTATGTTAGAAGCTGGAATAAAGGAAGAACATATTTCCATGCCGGGAATCTGCACCTGCTGTAACCCGGAGTTTCTTTTTTCGCATCGTGCATCACATGGAAAAAGAGGAAATCTGGGAGCATTTCTTGGAATACGTAGAAAATAATATATATAAAATACATTATAATAAAAGCGGGAGCTCCTGTGAAAGGAAGCTCCCGTTTTGGTTTATCGTTTATTGACTTTTTCCATCAGTTCCATAATCTTTTCGTTGTTGGAACGAACTTTTTCTACTGAAACATCATGGTTGATGATATCGATGATACTTGCAAGATATTTGCTCATGTTTGCTTCAATATAATATTCTTTTGTGAGTAGCTCCGGAAGACGGTAGTTCAGGTTTGTGGTGATGACTCTGTCAATCCAACCCTTCTCATAATATTCATCAAATTTGGCAAGTCCCTCTGTGAAAAGACCATAAGTAGTACAGATAAATACTCGTTTGGCTTTTCGTTCCTTGATCTGTTTGGCAACATCCAGCATACTTTCTCCGGATGCGATCATGTCATCAATGATAACAACATCTTTGCCCTCTACGGAATCACCGAGGAATTCGTGAGCAACGATCGGGTTTTTGCCGTTGACAACAGTGGAATAGTCGCGGCGTTTGTAGAACATACCCATATCTACGCCAAGAATATTGGAAAAGTATACGGCTCTTGACATAGCACCTTCATCTGGCTGATGATCATCAGATGGTCATTGTCCAGCTTGAAATCTTTGACTTCTTTTACCAGAGCTTTCAAGAACTGATAGGTCGGGAAGAAGTTGTCGAAACCATTCAGAGGAATTGCGTTCTGAACACGTGGGTCATGCGCATCAAAAGTGATGAAGTTGGAAACACCCATATCCCTTAATTCCTGAAGCATCAGTGCGCAGTCCATGGATTCACGTTTGGTACGACGGTGCTGACGACCTTCATACAGAAACGGCATGATAACATTGATTCGATGTGCTTTGCCTGTTGCAGCAGAGATGATACGTTTCAGATCCTGAAAATGATTATCCGGGGACATGTGGTTCTCGTGTCCGCACACTTTGTAGGTAAGGCTGTAATTGGTGATATCTACCATAATAAAAAGGTCGGCACCACGAACAGATTCTTTGATGTGACCTTTGCCCTCACCGGTACCAAAACGGATGATCTCGGAATCAACCAGAAAAGATGGAAGGCTGTAACCCTGTGGAATCTGGCTTGGTTTCTTTTTGGCAACAAGTTCTTTACGGAATTTTACAAGTTTCTTGTCAACCTCATTGGCGAGATCCTGACATCCTGCAAGTGCTGCAATGCGAACAGGCGCAACAGGAGTTGATTTTTCAAGTAACTCTATATTTGGCATAATATTCCTCCTAGGTATAGTTTTCAAACTGAGTCCTAATACATTTATAACATTTGCCCTAAATCCCGTCAAGGAATTTATTGATTTTTCACTACAGAATTGTTATAGTAATGTTATCTGGGGTATTTTGCACTCTTTGGTGCAAACACAGATATGGTAAGGTTAGAAAGGATTTATATGAAGAAAAAGAAACATGTGATTTCCAGGGTTCTTCCGGGAAGTATCGGTGAGGAACTGGAACTGGAACCGGGAGATATACTGGCAGAGATCAATCACCAGCTGGTGGAGGATGTCTTTGACTATCGTTATCTCATGAATGATGAATATATAGAACTTCTGATAGAAAAAGCCAATGGTGAACTCTGGGAACTTGAAGTTGAGAAGGATTACGATGAAGATCTTGGAATCGAATTCGAGAATGGCCTGATGGATGATTACCGTTCCTGCAGCAATCACTGTATGTTCTGCTTTATCGATCAGATGCCGCCAGGCATGAGAGAAACACTGTATTTCAAGGATGATGATTCCAGGCTTTCTTTTCTGCAGGGAAATTATGTTACACTGACGAATATGAGTCAGAAAGATATTGAACGTGTGATCAAATATCACCTTTCGCCTATCAATGTGTCTTTTCAGGCAATGAATCCGCAGCTTCGCTGCAAAATGCTGCATAATCGTTTTGCAGGAGATGCACTGAAAAAGGTAGATCAGCTTTATGAAGCGGGAATTACCATGAACGGGCAGATTGTTCTGTGCAAAGGTGTGAATGATGGAGAAGAACTGGAATACAGCATTCAGAAAATGTCTGAATATGCACCGGTACTTCAGAGCGTATCTGTTGTTCCGGTAGGGTTGACGAAGTTCCGCAAAGGACTCTATCCACTGGAACCTTTTACAAAAGAAGATGCGAAGGCGGTTTTGGAACAGATCCATCGCTGGCAGAAGATCATGTATGAGAGATATGGTATCCACTTTATCCATGCCTCTGATGAATGGTATATTCTGGCGGGGGAGGAACTCCCAGAAGAAGATCGCTATGACGGCTATCTGCAGCTGGAAAACGGTGTGGGCATGCTGCGGCTTCTGGGTGCAGAGGTTCGGCAGGCAGTTGCGGAAAGAGATGGAGATGACAGGAAACTTTCGGTCACCGTTGCGACAGGAAGACTTGCAGCTCCTTATATAGCAGGATGTATGGATGTGATCAGGGAAAAATATCCGAACATCACATCAGAGGTAATTGCAATCAAAAATAACTTCTTTGGAGAGAAGATCACTGTTTCCGGACTTATTACAGGGCAGGATCTTATAGAACAGCTTTCCGGACGGAAACTGGGAGACAGGCTTCTGATTCCGTGTAACATGCTTCGAAGCGGAGAAGATGTATTTCTCGATGATATTACAATAACAGAACTTTCCGAAAAACTTGGAAAAGAAATCATAGTAGTGGATCCTGGCGGAGCGGACCTTGTTTCGGCAGTGCTGGATCCGGTTGAACATAAAAAACAGATAAGGAGACAAATGTATGAGCAAACCAGTAGTTGCAATAGTGGGAAGGCCTAATGTAGGCAAATCCACGTTATTTAATGCGCTGGCAGGTGAGATGATATCCATTGTAAAAGATACACCGGGGGTTACCCGTGACAGAATCTACGCAGATGTGACATGGCTGGACAAGTCTTTCACACTGATCGATACAGGTGGTATTGAGCCGGACAGCGGAGATATTATTTTATCACAGATGAGAGAACAGGCACAGATCGCGATCGATACCGCGGATGTCATAGTGTTTATCACAGACGTGCAGCAGGGGCTTGTTGATTCCGATGCAAAAGTGGCAGATATGCTTCGTAGAAGCCAGAAACCGGTCGTTCTTGTTGTAAATAAAGTTGACAGTGTTCAAAAATATATGATGGACGTCTATGAATTTTATAATCTTGGAATCGGAGAGCCGGTAGCAATTTCTGCGGCCAACCGTACCGGTATCGGTGATATGCTGGATGAGATCATTAAGGAATTCCCGGAAGATCTGGATGCAGAAGAAGATGACGATATCCCGAAGGTTGCAGTGGTTGGTAAACCAAACGTAGGTAAATCTTCTCTGATCAACAAACTTCTGGGCGAAGACCGAGTGATTGTTTCTGATATCGCAGGAACTACCAGAGATGCAGTCGATGCCAAAGTTAAATGGAAAGACAGGGAATACATTTTTATTGACACAGCAGGACTTCGCCGTAAAGGTAAGATTAAAGAAGAGATTGAGCGTTACAGCGTGATTCGTACCGTAACAGCAGTTGAACGGGCAGATGTGGTCGTTGTTGTGATCGATGCAACCGAAGGCGTAACCGAGCAGGATGCAAAGATCGCCGGAATCGCACATGAGCGCGGCAAGGGTGTTATCATAGCTGTCAATAAATGGGATGCAGTTGAAAAGGATGATAAAACCATCTACAAACACACCAACCGTATCCGTGAAGTGCTGGCATACATGCCTTATGCGGAGCTTGTATTTATTTCTGCAAAATCAGGTCAGAGACTTCCAAAACTTTTTGAGACCATTGATGCAGTTATTGAAAACCAGACACTTCGTATCCAGACAGGTGTACTGAATGAGATTCTGTCCGAGGCAGTAGCTATGCAGCAGCCACCGTCAGACAGAGGAAAACGTCTCAAGATTTTCTATATGACACAGGTGGGGGTTAAGCCGCCTACATTTGTGATCTTTGTAAATGACAAAGAACTGATGCATTTTTCATATACAAGATATATTGAGAATAAAGTTCGCGATGCGTTTGGATTCCGCGGAACTTCTCTGAAATTTATTATCCGTGAACGCGGGGAAAAGAGCTGAGTGAAATGTTGGAACGTTTGATCTGTATTCTGATAGGCTATGTTTTTGGCCTGTTTCAGACTTCGTACATTATTGGAAAAATACACAAAACAGATATCCGTGAGCATGGAAGCGGAAATGCGGGCACAACGAATGCGCTGCGTACCTTTGGAAAAAAGCCGGAGCAATGACACTTCTGGGAGACTGCCTGAAATGCGTGTTTGCAATTGTTGCGGTACGACTGATCTTTAAAGAAAAAAGTGCGGATATCCTGCCGCTGCTCTCTATTTATGCAGCTGCGGGATGCGTGCTTGGACATAATTTTCCGGTAACGCTTGGATTCCGCGGTGGCAAGGGGATTGCTGCATCGGTAGGATTTCTGATCGCATTTGACTGGAGACTGTTTGTTCTCTGTGCAATCGTATTTTTTGTATTATTTTTGGGTACACATTATGTTTCTTTATGTTCTCTGAGCTGTTATCTGGTGGCACTGATCGCAATGATCGTGCGTGGAGAGATGGGCGGCTATGGCATGGACAGAAGTCATACGACAGAAATGTACATAGTAATGGGATTCCTGACGGTGCTGGCTTTCTGGAGACACAGGGCAAATATTGTCCGCCTTGCAAATGGAACAGAAAACAAAGTTTTCCTTGGAAAAACAAAGAAAGGTTAAAGGTAGCGTAATATGGCAAAAATCAGTGTGTTGGGAGCCGGAAGCTGGGGAACCGCACTTTCCGTTCTTTTGAATAATAATGGGCATGAAGTGCGTCTCTGGTCCAGATTTCAGGAAGAAGTAGATACTCTGAAACAAACAAGAGAGCTTACTTCCAAACTTCCAGGGGTACATATCCCGGAGAATATTGATATTACTGCAGATGTGAAGAGCTGCGTGGAAACGGCAGAAGTGATCGTCCTTGCTGTACCGTCTCCTTATATCAGAAGCACATCGGCATTGATGGCACCCCATGTAAAAGAAGGACAGATCATTGTCAATGTTGCAAAAGGAATTGAGGAAAAGACACTGATGACCATGACAGATATCATCAGTGAGGAAATTCCTGTGGCCGGAGTCTATGTGCTTTCCGGACCAAGCCACGCAGAAGAAGTAGGAAGAGGAATTCCGACAACCTGCGTGATCAGCGGACCGAAGAGAGAGACAGCAGAATACCTTCAGGGGATTTTTATGAGCCCTGTATTTCGTGTGTATACAACGCCGGATACACTTGGCGTAGAGCTGGGTGGTTCTCTGAAAAATGTCATTGCTCTTGCTGCCGGTACAGCAGATGGACTTGGCTATGGTGATAATACAAAAGCAGCTCTTATTACCAGAGGAATTGCTGAGATTGCCCGCCTGGGTACGAAAATGGGAGCACATATGGAAACTTTTTATGGACTTTCCGGTATGGGGGATCTGATCGTTACATGTGCGAGTGTACACAGCCGTAACCGTAAAGCAGGCTACCTGATGGGCAAGGGTTATACTATGCAGCAGGCGATGGATGAGGTCAAGATGGTAGTAGAAGGTGTTTATTCTGCTAAGGCAGCCAAGAGTCTGGCTGAAAAATATGACGTGGAAATGCCGATTATTATGGAAGTGAACAAGGTCCTTTTTGAAGATAAGCCAGCAGCGGATGCGGTGCGTGATCTGATGATCCGTGACAAAAAAGTAGAGGCTCCGATGCTTCCGTGGTAGAATGGCACAGACTAAAGAAATCGAAAAAAATATTAGACAAATATAAAACCGGCTGATCCGTCTGCATACGGACCGGCCGGTTTTTGTTGGCTGAAAAGCAAATCTAAAAAACAATATCTCTCAGATCTTCTGGAATAGATGAACTGTGGTAATTCTGATTCAGAGTATCCAGAAGATCCATATCCTCCTGATCGATCGTAAAATCAAAAATCCTTGCATTAGAAGCAATACGCTCTGGATGAACGGATTTGGGAATGACAGAGATTCCCTTCTGTACAGCCCAGCGAAGACCTATCTGTGCTGGCGTGTGTGCATATTTGGTACCAAGTACACATAAGACATCATTGTCCAGATAAGCGCCTCTGGCCAATGGAGCATATGCCTGTACCTGAATGTCGTTTGCCTGACAGTATTCAATAAGCTCTTTTGGATAACAGAGTGGATGACATTCTATCTGATTGACAGCGGGTACGATGCCGGAAACTCTCCGGAGCTCTTCCAGATGGCGAATTTCAAAATTACTGACACCAATGGATAAAGCCCGTCCTGATTCAAGAATCTTTTCCATATCTTTCCATGTGTTCAGAAAGCAGCCAGGTACCGGCCAGTGAATCAGATACAGATCGATATAATCAAGACCGAGACGATCCAGACTGCGCTGAAAAGCACCTTCTACATCACCAAGACGCTGAGCATTGTTCCAGATCTTGGTTGTGATAAAAAGATCTTTTCTTGGAACACCGCATTTGGCAATTCCACATCCGACGAATTCTTCGTTCTTATATGCAGAAGCGGTATCCAAAAGGCGATATCCATTCTGTACAGCGGCGGCAATCGCATCTTCGGCTTCGACTGCGTCAGTTGTTTTATAAAGGCCAAGGCCCAGAAGAGGCATGGTTCTGTCGTTGTTTAAAAATACGGAAGTTGTCAAAATGAATCCTCCTTGCCTGTAAACTCACAATTTTTGTTTATTATACCATATAATTGTGAAAGAAGAAAATCAAATTTGTTAAAAAAATAATACAAGAGAGGACAAAAGGAAATACACAGCTTGTTAATTAAAAAACAAATGCGTTATTTATCTAACAGTATAGAAAACTGGAGAAGTGCACTTTACCATGAAAAAGTATAAAAAAACAGGAAGAAATCTCGAACCCTTTTGTCTATTTTTTCTTATTATATCCTTGATAAACCGAAACAAAAGATGTATAATGAATTTAATTGATAATTTCTTGTCATAAGTGCGCCTGTTTTCAGGTGCCCCGGCGGTAGAACCGGAGAAAGGAGCTTCATATGCATCTTATTAAGGATGAAAACGGAAATCTTGTCCAGCATGGACATGAACATACACCGGAACATTCACATGAACACACACACGCAGATGGCGTGACACATACACATGCGCATACACATGGCGACGGAGATCATACACATTCTCATGGAGACTGTGGATCCTGCGAAGGTGGCGACTGCAAGAAAGAAACGATTGCACTGCTCACCTATATGCTGCAGCACAATGAACACCATGCAGCCGAACTTGATCAGATGGCTGACAATCTTCAGAAAATGGGACTTGATAATTCGGCAAAAACGATCAAAGAAGCAGTGGCTGATTTCCAGAAGGGAAATATGCGCCTTGGACTGGCGCTTACTCTGGTAAAAGAAGAAATGAAATGATATACCAGATTTCAAATGACATAACTAGGAGGCAAAATTATGTGTCTTGCAACAGTATATAAAGAAAGTGATGATTCTGTGATATTCAAAAATGTATCCAGAATCGATGTAGATGGAAATAAACTTGTGCTCAGAGATATCATGGGAGATGAGAGGGTAGTCGAGGACGTATTCTTATGGTAGACCTGGCAAACAGCATTGTAAAACTCAGCTGTGAATAATTTTTTTAAATCAGAATTACTAAATTGCGGATTTATAAATTTCATAAATGCGGAATTAGAGCAGGAGGCACTCTATTATTATGGCACACGTAATTGCTGTCGCCGGAAAAGGCGGCGTTGGTAAAACTACTTTATGCGGAATGCTGATCCAGTATCTCTGCGAACAGGGCAAAGGACCAATCCTTGCAGTGGATGCAGATGCAAACTCTAATCTTAATGAAGTCCTCGGAGTTGAGGTTGAGACCACTCTCGGCGACGTAAGAGAAGAAATCGCACAGGCAGAACTTGTCAAAGAAAGTCCGATTCCTAAGGGAATGTCCAAGGCAGATTATGCAGAGATGCGTTTTGAAGATGCTTTGACAGAAGAAGATGATTTTGATCTGCTGGTTATGGGCAGAACACAGGGAAAAGGCTGCTATTGCTACGTCAATGGCCTTCTTCAGGCACAGCTTGCAAAATATCAGAATCATTATCCTTATATTGTGGTAGACAATGAGGCTGGTATGGAACATATCAGCAGAGGCGTTCTTCCGTCCATGCAGACGGCAATCCTTGTCAGTGACTGCTCCAGAAGAGGAATTCAGGCAGTTGGCAGAATTGCAAAGCTGATCGATGAATGTAATATGCATCCGGAAACAGTCGGTCTGATCGTTAACCGTGCACCGAAAGGTGAACTGAACGACGGAATCAAAGAAGAAATAGAAAAACAGGGACTTCATCTTCTCGGTGTGGTACCGCAGGATGAAACTGTTTATGAGTATGACTGCGAAGGCCGTCCGACAGCAGCTCTGCCGGAGGATAATCCGGTTAAGGTTGCACTGAAAGAAATTGTAAAAAAATTAAATCTTTAAAAAGGACCCTTGCTACCTTTTGAAGATAGCAAGGGTATTTGTGCCGAAAAGGCAAATTTTTTAATACGAAAATAACCCATGGGCGGGGATGGGTTCTGTCTCGAGGGTTATTATATAGAAAACACTATAAATACATGAACTCATTCATGTACAAATTAAAGGAGGTCTATAATGAGTGAATTCAAATTAACTACAGTGGAAGAATTTGAAGCTGCTACCGAAAGACTGTTAGAGACAGGCGCGAAGGTAGGCGCGGACGCATGGCAGTTTCGAGTAAAGAATCAGACTCCACACTGTAAGTTCGGTGAGCAGGGTATCTGTTGCCGAATCTGTGCTATGGGACCATGTCGTATTACACCTAAGGCTCCAAGAGGAGTTTGCGGATGCGATGCACACGGTATCGTAGGAAGAAACTTCCTGAAATTCACAGCTGGTGGTGCAGCTACTCACTCTGATCACGGTCGTGAAATCTGCCACACACTGTACTGCGCAAAAGAAGGCGGAAACTATCAGGTAAAAGATCCTGAAAAGCTGCTCCGCATCGCTAAAGAATGGGGCGTAGAAACAGAAGGAAAAGACATTTATGATCTGGCTCACGAGATGGCTGAACTTGGCCTTATGGAATATGGTAAACCGTTCGGATACCAGAGATTCCTCGACAGAATGCCGGCTGGACAGAAAGAAAAACTTATCGAAAATGAAATCGCACCACGTGCGATCGACCGTGAAGTTGCAAGTTCTCTGCATATGACTCATATGGGATGTTCTTCTCTTCCGGAAGCACTTGTAAAACAGTCTCTCCGCTGCGGCCTTGCAGATGGATGGGGCGGTTCCATGATGGGAACAGAGTTCTCTGACGTACTTTTCGGAACTCCGAAGCCGATCGACACAGAAGCAAACCTTGGTGTTATGGTTGAAGAAAACGTAAACATCGTTGTACACGGACATGACCCGAGTCTTTCTGAAATGATCTGTGAATATGCAGACAGCAAAGAAATGATCGATTATGCAAAATCCGTAGGAGCAAAAGGAATCACTGTTTCCGGTGTATGCTGTACTTCTAACGAAGTAGCTATGCGCCGTGGTGTTCCGATGGCCGGTAACTTCCTGCAGCAGGAAAACGTAGTTCTGACAGGTGCCTGCGAAGCAATCGTAGTTGATGTTCAGTGTATCTTCCCTGCATTAGGACCTCTGAGCAAATGCTTCCATACAAAATTCGTTACAACTTCTCCGATCGCTCAGATGCCAGATTCTGAATTCATCAGATTTAACGCTGAAACAGCTGGAGAAAATGCAAAGGCAATCGTTAAGATGGCTATCGATAACTTCAAGAACAGAAAACAGAACTTGTACATATCCCGCAGCTGAAACAGAAGCTACCGTTGGTTACTCTCTGGAAGCAATTGTAAAAGTTCTTG
>ENA-OQCO01000318-OQCO01000318.1-human-gut-metagenome-genome-assembly--contig:-NODE-318-length-27861-cov-7.555023_pt1 | contig 27861 bp, 28 predicted proteins | sample MGYA00242500_ERZ504582 | MGnify/ENA primary metagenome ERZ504582 (study PRJEB26092, sample SAMD00036346) | human gut metagenome | host: Homo sapiens | study: EMG produced TPA metagenomics assembly of... | reverse complement strand
TTATTTATTATAGAATCTAAGATTCCTACCTCTCACTCAGTATCATCTTCAACCGAGGAATATCATTATTCAATATCATTTTCTCGGGAAACATCATCTCATGCACAAACTCCGCCGCACACGTAAAATCCCCTATATGCCCCACTCCATGGCTGTCACTCGACAACACGATCGGAATTTCATACTTCATACAATACTTCAGGATCTCCTGGTTATTCGCCCGTGTATCTCCACGATACCCATACGGTGCGAGTGAAGCTTCATTGATCTCAAAAATAACACCATTCTCCTTAGCACCGACTGCCAGAGTCTCATAATCCACCGGAAAAGCCGGATTGTCGCAGTGTCCCAGGACTTTGACACATGGATGCGTCATGGCATTCAGATACGCACTGGTGTTTTCCGCAATCGTTCCACTATTGTAATTCTGTGCATGCATACTCGCAATCGCATAATCCAGTTCTCCGAGCAGTTCATCGTTCAGATCCAGATGCCCGTCAATATCCAGGATATTTAATTCCACTCCAAAAAGTAATTCAATTCCAAAACGCTTCTTCGGCGCATAAGTCAGACTGCGGAAATAAGAAGAAGTTCCAGCGGCCAGCGTTCCAGGACCGTGGTCTGTGATTCCGAGCAACTTCAGCCCTTTTCTGGAGGCTGCTTTGGCCATATCAGAAATCGTACAGGTGGTTCCGTGGCCACTTGCGATAGAATGCGTATGTATATCAGAAAGATACATGAAGATCCCTCCTTAGATCGAAAATAAATCGAAAAAATGTGGCAGATAAATATAAAATCTGACCGCAAAGATATCATTAACTCCAGTATGGCAGTCACTATCACAAAAGTCAACAGAAAAATGCAGTTCAAAATAAAAACCAACACAAAACCAATAAAAACCACAACAAAAACCTCGTAAAAAACAGAAGAATAATGTTGGATTTCGTTGACATGAAAGAGCACGTAGAGTATAATGATTCTATATGAATCGTGGCGTTTTAGCGCCTTCTGATTGCATATGAGATATGGTGTAAGAGATACCTTTAAGGTAGTGACACCATAAGAAAGGAGAAGCGTGGAGATGTTTAATACCACAGATGTTCCAAAGTCATCCAGGATTCCGAAACTGGTTGAGGCACTTTATGCCAATATGCCGGTAATCGAGTCTGCCAGAGCGAAGCTGCTTACTGAATCATATAAGGCTACCGAAGGTGAGCCGATGGTCACACGGCGTGCGGAAGCTTTTGCTCACATTCTCCGTAATATTCCGATCATCATTCGTGACAATGAATTGATCGTCGGAAGTAGCACGATCGCACCGCGAGGATGTCAGACATTCCCGGAATTTTCCTTCCAGTGGCTGGAAGATGAGCTGGATACCGTTGAAACGAGGAGCGCGGACCCGTTTTATATTGCAGAAGAGACCAAGCAGGAGTTAAGAGAAGTACATAAATACTGGAAGGGTAAGACATCCAGTGAACTTGCTACATCCTATATGGATCCGGAAGCAATCAAAGCAATCGAACACAATATCTTTACACCTGGAAACTATTTCTACAATGGTGTAGGTCACGTAACTGTTAAATATGGTGAAGTCCTTGCAATCGGATACAAGGGAATCATCGACAAAGCACAGGCAGAGCTGGACAAATGCCAGGTTGGAGATGCCAACTATGTTACGAAGAGCCATTTCTTAAATGCAGTGATCCTTTCCTGCCAGGCAGCAATCGAATACGCAGAAAGATATGCAGAACTCGCATCCCAGATGGCAGCAGAGTGTACAGATCCGGTCCGTAAACAGGAACTTCTGCAGATTTCAGAAAACTGCAGCCGTGTACCGGCGAACGGAGCTACAAGCTTCTATGAAGCCTGCCAGTCTTTCTGGTTTGTACAGCAGCTGATCCAGATTGAATCCAGTGGACATTCCATTTCACCTGGACGTTTTGATCAGTATATGTATCCTTATTATAAGGAAGACATAGACAAAGGTGTGATCACAAGAGAGTTTGCACAGGAGCTGATCGACTGTATCTGGGTTAAGATGAATGACCTGAACAAGTGTCGTGATGAAGAATCAGCTAAGGGCTTTGCGGGATACAGCCTTTTCCAGAACCTGATCGTAGGCGGACAGAACAAATACGGCGAAGATGTTACCAATGATCTTTCATTTATGTGCATCGAGGCGTCCAAGCAGGTATTCCTGCCGCAGCCGTCTTTGTCGATCCGTGTATGGAATGGTTCTCCGCATGAACTGCTGATGAAGGCAGCTGACCTTACAAGAACCGGTATCGGACTTCCGGCTTACTATAATGATGAAGTTATCATTCCGGCACTGCAGAACAGGAGGCCTCACTCTGGAAGATGCAAGAGAATACAACATCATCGGATGTGTTGAACCGCAGAAATCCGGTAAGACAAACGGCTGGCATGATGCAGCGTTCTTTAATATGTGCCGTCCGCTTGAACTTGTTTTTGCAAATGGTATGGACAAGGGTGTACAGGTTGGTATTCAGACTGGCGATGTTACCAAGATGAATACTTTCAACGAATTCTATGATGCATACAAGAAACAGATGGAATACTGTATTTCTCTGATGGTCAATGCAGATAATGCGATCGATGTTGCACATGCAGAGAGATGTCCGCTTCCGTTCCTTGCATCCATGGTAGATGACTGTCTGACCCGTGGCCTTACAGCAGAGCAGGGTGGAGCAGTTTATAACTTTACCGGTCCGCAGGGATTTGGTATTGCGAATATGGCAGATTCCCTGTATGCGATCCGCAAGCTTGTTTATGAAGATAAGAAAGTTTCCATGGAGACTTATAAAGAAGCGCTCGCATGGAACTACGACAAAGGCCTTGATGAAAAATCTGTTGCCGATATGTCAGAAATGATTCTCAAGGGAATGCAGGATGCAGGAATGACTGTCAACGAAGATACAGCAAAAGCAGTTCTTCAGACAGTTATGAGACTGAAACCTTCCGATGAGCAAATTCAGAAATTTACAGAACTGCATGATATGATCGATGAAGTTCCGAAATTCGGAAATGCCATCGATGATGTGGATTATTTTGCAAGAGATGTTGCATATACCTATACACGTCCTCTTCAGAAATATCATAATCCACGTGGAGGACAGTTCCATGCAGGGCTTTATCCGGTATCTGCGAATGTTCCGCTGGGCGGACAGACAGGCGCTACTCCAGATGGCCGTTATGCGCATACTCCGGTAGCAGATGGTGTTTCTCCTTCTGCAGGTAAAGATGTCAACGGTCCGACGGCAGCAGCAACATCTGTTTCCAGACTGGATCACTTTATCGTATCCAACGGAACACTGTTTAACCAGAAATTCCATCCGTCAGCACTTGCCGGAAGAGAAGGACTGGAGAAATTTGTGGCTCTGATCAGAACATATTTTGATCAGAAGGGAATGCATATGCAGTTTAACGTTGTTGACAGAGCGACTCTGATCGATGCACAGAAGCATCCGGAGAAATACGCACATCTGGTTGTTCGTGTTGCCGGTTACAGTGCATTGTTTACAACACTGTCACGTTCTCTTCAGGATGATATCATCAGAAGAACAGAACAGGGCTTCTAAGAGGTAAATTATGAGTTATTTACAGACAAAAGGCCGCATTTTTGACGTCCAGCGATATTCGATCCATGACGGCCCGGGAATCCGTACGATTGTTTTCCTGAAAGGCTGCGTGTTGAGATGCAGATGGTGCTGCAACCCTGAATCGCAGGAATACGGAATCCAGACAATGAAAGTCCTTGGCAAAGACAAGGTGATCGGTCGAGATGTTACAGTAGAAGAGATGATCAAAGTAGTCGAACAGGATCGTCCGTACTACCGCCGCTCCGGAGGAGGACTTACTCTTTCGGGCGGTGAGAGCCTCTGCCAGCCGGAATTTGCCAGAGATATGCTTCGGGCAGCAAAGGAACGGGGAATCAATACTGCACTGGAAAGTATGGCCTGTGCTCCATTTGAGACGATCGAGACGATCCTTCCGTATCTGGATCTGTATCTGATGGATATCAAGCATACCAATCCGGCAAAACACAAAGAATTTACCGGACGGGCAAATGACCTTATGATGGAAAATGCCCGTAAAGTAGCGCTTTCCGGTAAATGTAAGCTGATCATCCGTGTTCCGGTCATTCCGACTTTTAATGATACAGTGGAAGAAATCCGGGGAATTGCATCTTTTGCAGATACACTTCCGGGAGTGGAACAGCTTCATCTGCTTCCATACCACAGACTTGGTCAGGATAAATATGTTGGACTTGGAAGACCATATTTAATGGAAGGAATCCTTCCACCTACCAATGAACATATGCAGACATTGAAGAAAGCAGCAGAATCCGTAAGTTCTCTGCATGTTCAGATTGGTGGATAAACAGAAAACAACAAAAACAACATTTTTATCGTGATAAAAACAACACAAAACAACGATAAAATCTTGACAATCTTGTTTATAAGGAGTAAAATCTCCTTAGAAGTACAATAAAACCAAAGTGGTTGTCCAGGGACTGAATTTCAGCTGACGGGCAGCTGCAAAAACCAAATTGCTTTAGGAGGAAAATAAGCATGGTAAACGAATTTGAAATCAAAAAACAGATCTGTGACATCGGAAGACGTATCTACAACCGTAACATGGTTGCAGCTAACGACGGAAACATTTCCGTAAAGCTGAATGACAACGAATTCCTTTGCACACCAACAGGCGTATCCAAAGGATTTATGACTCCAGAGTTCATCTGTAAAGTAGATGCTCAGGGTAATGTAATTCAGGCTAACCCGGGATTCAAACCATCTTCTGAGATCAAAATGCATATGAGAGTATATCAGAAGAGACCGGACGTAGGATCTGTAGTACATGCTCATCCGATCTATGCAACATCTTTTGCTATCGCTGGTATCCCGCTTACACAGCCAATCATGCCAGAAGCAGTTATCGCTCTTGGATGTGTTCCGATCGCTGAGTACGGTACACCTTCCACAATGGAAATTCCGGACAACCTTGAAAAATATCTTCCATACTTCGATGCAGTTCTTCTTGAGAACCACGGAGCTCTTACATGGAGCACAGACCTGAACGCTGCATACATGAAGATGGAATCCGTTGAATTCTATGCACAGCTGCTGTATCAGAGCAAACTGCTCGGTGGCCCGAAGGAATTCGACAAAGAAAATATCAAGAAACTGTATGAAATCCGTCGTAAATTCGGTATGCCAGGAAAACATCCTGCAAACCTTTGCCAGAACAAAGACGGTGTTAACTGTCATAACTGCGGTGGCGCTTGTCACAGCCAGGATTACAAACAGTTCCCAGGATATCAGTATGATTTCGTAGGAAGCGAAACTAAAGCAGAAGCTCCGGCAGCTACAGGAGCAGCTGATGCAGAACTGGTTGCAAACATCACAAAACAGGTTATGGCACAGCTTGGAATGAAATAATCCATTCCATATTAAGTGGTAGACATTAAAGGAGGACAATCTCATGCCAATTAGTGAGAGCATGGTACAGGACATTGTACAGGAAGTAATGGCAAAAATGCAGATTGCAGATGCTCCGACAGGAAAACATGGTATCTTCAAAGATATGAACGATGCAATTGAGGCTGCTAAGAAGTCTGAACTGATCGTTAAGAAGATGTCCATGGATCAGAGAGAAAAAATCATCACCTGCATCCGTAAAAAAATCAAAGAAAACGCAGAAGTTATGGCTCGTATGGGCGTTGATGAAACAGGAATGGGTAACGTAGGAGACAAGATCCTGAAACATCATCTGGTAGCAGACAAAACACCTGGTACAGAAGACATCACAACAACTGCATGGTCAGGAGACAGAGGACTTACTCTGATCGAGATGGGACCATTTGGTGTAATCGGTGCGATCACACCTTGTACCAACCCGAGTGAAACAATCCTCTGCAATACAATGGGTATGCTGGCTGGCGGAAATACAGTAGTATTCAACCCGCATCCGGCAGCAATCAAGACCTCTATCTTTGCAATCAATCTGGTAAACGAAGCTTCTCTTGAAGCTGGCGGACCGGACAATATTGCAGTAACAGTAGAGAAACCTACGCTTGAAACAAGCAATATCATGATGAAACATAAAGATATTCCGCTGATCGCAGCAACAGGCGGCCCTGGAGTTGTTACAGCAGTTCTTTCCTCCGGTAAGAGAGGAATCGGAGCTGGTGCAGGTAACCCACCGGCAGTTGTTGATGAAACAGCTGATATCCGTAAAGCAGCTCAGGACATCGTAAACGGATGTACATTTGATAACAACCTTCCATGTATCGCAGAGAAGGAAGTTGTAGCTGTATCTTCTGTAGTAGATGAACTGATGCATTACATGCTGACAGAAAACGACTGCTACCTGGCTTCCAAAGAAGAACAGGACAAATTAACAGAAGTTGTTCTGGCAGGCGGTAAACTGAACCGTAAATGTGTAGGTCGTGATGCAAGAACACTTCTTTCCATGATCGGAGTAAACGCACCGGCAAATATCCGTTGCATCATCTTCGAAGGACCGAAGGAACATCCGCTTATCACAACAGAGCTTATGATGCCAATCCTTGGAATCGTAAGAGCAAAAGATTTTGATGATGCTGTAGAACAGGCTGTATGGCTTGAACATGGCAACCGTCATTCAGCACACATCCATTCCAAGAATGTTGACAACATTACCAAATATGCGAAAGCAATCGATACAGCAATCCTTGTTAAGAATGGCCCGTCCTATTCTGCACTTGGATTTGGTGGAGAAGGTTACTGTACTTTCACAATCGCAAGCCGTACAGGTGAGGGACTTACAAGTGCAAGCACCTTTACAAAGAGAAGACGCTGCGTAATGTCAGACAGCCTTTGCATTCGCTAATCAGGAGGAAATATTAAAATGGATATGAACAATGTAAATATCGAAGAAATTGTAAAACAGGTTCTTTCCGGAATGACCGGAAATGCACCGGCTGCAGCAGCAGCTCCGGCAGCAGCAGCTCCAGTAGCTCCGACAGCTGACCCGGTAATCCCAAAAACAGCACATGTTGCAATGCTTACAGCACTGGAACATTATGAAATCAAAGAATTCCCAATGCCGGAAGTTGGCGATGACGATATCCTTGTTAAAGTAGAAGGATGCGGTATCTGCGGTACTGACGCACACGAATTCAAAAGAGATCCATTTGGCCTGATCCCGGTTGCTCTTGGACATGAGGGAACTGGTGAAATCGTAAAAATGGGTAAAAACGTTAAAGTTGATACAGCTGGAAAACCAGTTAAAGTCGGCGATAAAGTTGTTACATGTATGATCTTCAAAGATGATCCGGAAATCACAATGTTCGACCTCAACAAGAAAAACGTTGGTGGAGCTGATGTATACGGACTTCTTCCAGATGATGATGTACATCTTAACGGATGGTTCTCTGATTACATCCTGATCAGAGGCGGATCCTTCGGATCTACATTCTTCAACGTAAGTGATCTGGATCTGGATTCCCGTATCCTGATCGAGCCATGTGCAGTACTTATCCATGCAGTTGAAAGAGCAAAAACAACAGGAATCCTGAAATTCAACTCAAGAGTTGTTGTTCAGGGATGCGGACCGATCGGTCTTATCTGCATCGCTATCCTTCGTACAATGGGTGTTGAAAACATCTGTGCAGTAGATGGAAACGCAAAACGTCTTGAATTTGCTAAGAAGATGGGCGCTGAAGTATCCGTAGACTTCACACAGTACAAAGGAATCGAAGCTCTTACAGAAGCTGTTAAAGAAGCTCAGGGCGGACATCTTGCAGACTTTGCATTCCAGTGCACAGGTAACCCGCACGCACATGCAAACATCTACAAATTCATCCGTAACGGCGGCGGTCTTTGCGAACTTGGTTTCTTCATCAATGGTGGAGATGCTACAATCAACCCGCACTTCGATCTCTGCTCCAAAGAAATCAACCTGGTTGGTTCCTGGGTATACACACTGAGAGATTATGCTACAACATTTGATTTCCTCAAGAGAGCAAAAGCAATCGGACTTCCGATGTCTGATCTGATCACAGACAGATTCCCGCTTGAGCAGATCAATGAAGCTCATAAGACTAACCTTGCAATGACAGGTCTTAAGATCGCGATCATTAATAAATAATCCGGAAATAAAGGAGAAGCAAAATGGCAGAAGCTGTAGGAATTTTGGAAGTATTCGGGCTGGCGACAGCCTTTGTAGCGGCAGATGCAGGATGCAAGGCAGCCAATGTCCGCCTGGAGGTGTTCGATAAGAACAAACCTGCAAACGCTGACAGCCTGCCAGTACCGCTTCTGGTATGCATCAAATTCCGCGGAAGCGTCGAAGACGTAACCGTAGCTGTGGAAGCAGGAATGGCAGAAGCAAACCGGAGAACTGGTGTAGTGCAGCACTACGTAATACCGAATCCTACCGAGGATACGGTAAAGATGCTGAAAATCAGCGCCCTGGATAAAAGCTGACAGCTGATATCCCTGGCATATTAGAAATCAATTAACGAACAATGATTCAGGAGGAAGAAACAATGGCACAGGAAGCTTTAGGAATGGTAGAAACCAGAGGACTGACAGCAGCAATCGAAGCAGCTGATGCAATGACAAAAGCAGCAGAAGTAGCACTGGTAGGAACAGAAAAAATCGGATCCGGACTGGTAACAGTTATGGTTCGCGGTGATGTCGGAGCAGTTAAAGCAGCTGTAGAAAGCGGAAGCGCAGCAGCATCCAGACTTGGAGAACTGGTTGCTACACATGTAATTCCGAGACCACACACAGACGTAGAAAAAATTCTTCCAAAGATCTGATAAGTTACATATCTTATCTGAAGGAGTTCGCTCATGAGTAAAGCATATGGTTTTATCGAAATCACAGGTGTCGTAGCTGCGATCAATGCACTCGATATCATGTGTAAAACTGCAGACGTTGAGCTGGCGTCATGGGAACGTAAGCTGGGCGGACGACTGGTAACTCTTATTGTAGAAGGCGATGTATCAGCAGTAAACGAAGCAGTCGAAGCTGCTGTGGCAGGCGCAATAAAGAAACCGGCGAGTTATGCAGTAATCGCACGGCCTCACGAAGAAATTGTCAAGCTCGTGGAGTTAAGTGCAAGCCGTTGGAAGAAAAAAAACTGACGAAAACAAAAAAAAGAAAATAAATAATAATTTTCATTTATCCATAAGGAGGAAATAATCATGACACAGGAAGCTTTAGGAATGGTAGAAACCAGAGGACTTACAGCAGCAATCGAAGCAGCTGACCAGATGTGCAAAGCAGCTAACGTAGCACTCGTTGGAACAGAAAAAATCGGATCCGGACTGGTAACAGTTATGGTTCGTGGAGATGTAGGAGCTGTTAAATCTGCAGTAGAAAGCGGAAGCGCAGCAGCATCCAGACTTGGAGAACTCGTTGCTACACATGTAATCCCGAGACCACACACAGACGTAGAAAAAATCCTTCCGGTACTGAAATAATATATTCCTGAAAACGGAAGAAAGCAGGTGTAATCTTGGAATCAAAAAACATCGAACTGATCACAAAGATGGTAATTGATGCCATCAATCAGTCTGAAGACAAAGGCAACGGCTTCATGGTTCCAATCGGTGTATCTGCAAGACACGTTCATCTGACTCAGGAACACGTAGAAGCATTATTTGGACCAGGATATCAGCTCACAAAGAAAAAAGATCTTATGGGTGGACAGTTTGCATCAAATGAAACTGTTACGATCGTTGGTCTGAAGCTCCGTGCGATCGAGAAAGTTCGTGTACTCGGACCAGTCCGCAGTGCAACACAGGTTGAGGTATCTGCGACAGATGCTATCAAACTTGGAATGAACGTTCCGGTACGTATGTCCGGAGATATTGCAGGAAGCGCACCGATCGCGATCGTTGGACCGAAGGGTGCTATTTATCTGAAAGAGGGATGTATCGTGGCTATGCGTCACATCCACATGTCTCCGAAGGATGCACAGGCAGCCGGAGTGAAAAACGGTGATATCGTATCTGTCAAAGCAGATAATGAGCGCGGAACAATCTTTAATCATGTTGCAATTCGTGTAGACGACAGCTTTACACTGGAAATGCATATTGATACAGATGAAGCGAATGCAGCAAAGATTGCCACAGGCAATACAGTTACCATCATAAAGTAAATAATTCCTCAGAATCAGCCGGTGGCAGTTACGCCACCGGCATAGAGGGATTATAGGAATAACATGCGGAGGCACACACATGATAGTAGGTAAAGTAGTTGGAAGCGTGGTTTCCACGCGGAAGAGCGACAAGTTAATAGGACAGAAATTCATGATCGTGGAGCCGGTGCATCATATGAAAGCTGACTTATCCCAGATCGTTGCAATCGATATTATCGGTGCAGGTATCGGGGAATATGTGTTGGTGGCACAAGGAAGCGCAGCAAGAATTGGCTGCGGCGAAGAAACAGCACCGATCGATGCGGCAATAGTCGGAATCGTCGATGATGGTGCAGGATTGGAGTAACGCCATGGAAATCAAAGATTTACAGAAAATTATGCAGGACAATGGTGTTGTAGGTGCAGGTGGTGCCGGATTCCCGTCATATGCCAAGCTTACAGACAAGGCGGACACAATTCTTTTGAACTGTGCCGAGTGTGAACCATTGCTGAAACTTCATAGACAGCTGCTTGAAAAACATGCATATGAGATTATGAAAACTTTCCATACGGTTATGGAGACAGTTGGTGCTTCACAGGCCATTATCGGAATCAAGAAATCATATGTACAGACAGTTAAAGCACTGCAGCAGCACATTGAAGAATTCCCTGGTCTGAAACTTCATCTTCTTGATGAAGTATATCCGATGGGTGATGAAGTTGTGCTGATCTATGAAGCAACCGGACGTGTATGCAGACCAGGCGGACTGCCGATTGAGCAGGGCGTCATCGTATTCAACGTAGAGACGATCTACAATGTATATCAGGCACTGGAATCCCAGAAACCTGTTACAGAAAAATACGTATCTGTTGTAGCAGAAGTTGAACATCCGGTTACAGTTAAGGTACCGCTTGGATGTACCTTGGATGAAGTAGTAGCACAGGCTGGAAATGTAACAACCAAAGATCCTGTTTACTTTGTTGGCGGCCCTATGATGGGACGTATCGGCAGCGGATCAGATCCGGTGACCAAAACAACAAACGCTGTTCTCGTTCTTCCAAGAGATCATCAGATCGTTATGAAGAAACAGAGAACTTCAGCAATCGATTTAAAACGCGCAGCATCTATCTGCTGCCAGTGTAATACCTGTACGGACCTTTGCCCGAGACATAATCTTGGACATCCGATCGATCCGGCCCGCTTTATGAGAGCAGCATCTGCCGGAGATTTCAGAGATGTAAACCCATACATCGATTCTGCATTCTGCAGTTCCTGCGGTGTATGTGAGATGTATGCCTGCCCACAGAGTCTTGCACCAAGAACACTTCTTGCAGACATGAAGGGTGGACTTCGTAAAGCAGGTATCAGACCTCCTCAGGGAGTACAGCCGGTACCGGTACAGCCTTCACGTGAATATCGTAAGGTTCCGGAAGAACGTCTGATGGCCCGCCTCGGACTGACAAAATATGACAAGGATGCACCGATGGATGAGAACGTAGTTCCGGTATCCAAGGTTAAGATCCTTTTAAGCCAGCATATTGGCGCACCGGCACAGGCAATTGTGAAAACAGGCGACATGGTAACCAAGGGACAGATGATCGCACAGCATGCAGACGGATTAAGCGTCAGCATCCATGCAAGTATCTCTGGTAAAGTAACTGAAGTAACAGACCGCCATATCATAATTGCAGCAAAGTAGAAAGGACGTGCAGAAAATGAGTAAAGCAATCGGAATGATTGAATTTAAAACCACTGCCACAGGTATCACAGCAGCGGATGCCATGGTTAAGACATCTGAAGTAGAGATCGTCGAGGCACAGACCGTATGTCCGGGAAAATATATTGCAATTATCACAGGCGATTTAAGTGCAGTAAAAGCAGCAGTTGACGCTGCAGTAACTACTTACGAGGACAAATGCATCGACAGTTTTGTACTTGGTAATCCTCATGAGTCTCTCTTCCCGGCTATGTATGGAACAACACAGATCGAGGGGATCAGCGCTCTGGGAATCCTTGAAACCTATGATGCAGCTTCTATCATCGAAGCAGCTGACCAGGCAGCAAAAACAGCAATCGTAGACGTTATCGAATTACGTATTGCAAAAGGTATGTGTGGAAAATCCTACATGCTTCTTACCGGAGAAGTTTCAGCAGTAGAAGCTTCCATCGAAAAAGCAAAACAGCTCGTAGCATCCAAGGGAATGTATCTGGATTCTTCAGTAATTGCTCATCCGGATCAGAGAATGATCGATTCTATCTTTAATGAATTAAAAGAAATAAAATAAATGTTCTCAAAAGGGGGCAAAGTAAATGCTGGCATTAGAAAGACGAAATTTAATTCTTGAGAAATTACAGGCTGAGAAACGGGTCGTTGTAAGCGAACTCAGTCAGCTTTATGAGGTTTCTGAAGAAACAATTCGCCGTGACCTCGACAAGCTTGAAAAAGAGGGACTGGCCACCAAAAGTTATGGTGGTGCTGTTATAAATGAGGATGTAAGCATTGACTTGCCCTTTAATATTCGAAAAAACCAGAATGTAAGCGGCAAACAGCAGATGGCTGATATAGCAGCCTCTCTGGTGCAGGAAGGTGATCATATTTTTCTTGATGCGAGTACCACTGCAGTATTTATTGCAAAGGCACTGAAAGAAAAGAAAGACTCACCGTGATCACCAATTCCATGGAGATCCTTCTGGAATTATCTGATGTTTCGGGATGGAATATCATTTCCACCGGTGGCGTTATGAAAGAGGGATATCTTGCTTTTCTTGGGTCAAAGACAGAAGATGCGATTCGTTCCTATTATGTGGACAAAGTAATCATCTCCTGCAAGGCACTGGATCATGAATGGGGGATCATGGAATCGCAGGAAGCTTTTGGCACGACCAAAAAAGCAATGATTGCGTCCGGCCGTGAGAAGATTCTGGTAGTAGACAGTACAAAATTTGATCAGACCGCATTTTCCGTTGCAGGAAAACTGCGGGATATAGATGTGGTTGTAACAGACAGGAAGCCGTCTGAGAAGTGGCTGGCACATTTTGCCGAAGAAGGCGTAGAGTGCCGTTATCCTGGTATGCAGCCATAGAAAGGAAGCAACAGATATGAAGACCTTTGGAATGAAAACAGTCATTCATTTTGGAGATAATGCTCTGGATCGTCTGAGAGAGATTCCATACAAACGAGTACTCATCATTACAGATCCTTTTGTAGTACAGAGCAAAATGATTGATCTGATCACAGAGCCTTTGGCAAAAGGCGGCATTGAATATGATATTTTCAGCAACGTAGTACCGGATGCGCCTGTAGATAAGATTGCAGACGGAGTTAAAAAGTTCCTTAGCTATCAGCCGGAAGCAGTTGTCGCAGTTGGCGGCGGTTCCGCTATCGACTCTTCTAAAGCAATCCGTGAGTTTGCACTGAAGATCAATAACTACGGTAAAGTAGGACTGATTGCCGTTCCAACTACCAGTGGAACTGGTTCAGAGGTTACATCCTTTGCGGTCGTAAACGACACAGAAGCAAAAGTTAAATATCCGCTTGTTTCACCTGACCTTACAGCAGATGAAGCAATCCTGGATGCAGAATTAGTTAAGAGTGTACCACCGGCTATCACAGCAGATACAGGTATGGACGTATTTACCCATGCGCTGGAATCCTATGTGAGCACAGGCCACAATGAGTTTTCAGCAGCACTTGCAGAAAAAGCAATGGAGATCTGTGGTGTATTCCTTTTAAGAGCTTATCTTGATGGAAGTGATATGCACGCAAGACAGAAAATGCACGTAGCATCCTGTCTGGCAGGACTTTCCTTCAATACAGCAGGTCTTGGAATCACACACAGTATGGCTCATCAGCTTGGTGCACAGTTCCATATTCCTCATGGAAGAGCTAATGCAATGCTTTTACCTCATATTGTTGAGTTTAATGCAAATATCAACAAGAGAAGCAGAAGCCAGAAAACATATCTCCCTGCAGTAGAGAGATACGCATCTGTAGCACATATCCTGGGACTGAGCAATTACAACCAGGTAATGAGCGTTCGTTCTCTTGTAAACTGGATTCAGTTTATGCAGAAAGAAATGAATATCCCTATGACAATCCAGGAGATTGGAACAATCAGCCCGGACGAATACTTCGGAGCAATTGATAAGATGGCAGATGCAGCGCTTGCGGATGCGTGCACACCAAGCAATCCAAGAACCCCGACCAAAGAGGATATTATGAAGATTTACAAGAAACTCTGGTCTTTCTAATTTTATAAAACATGACTTTTCCAGGAAGGTAGACCTATGAAAAGATCGAAAAGAATAGAGGTTTTGGATCATAGACCGGTCAACAAAGATGGATTCATCGATGAGTGGCCGGAAATGGGATTTGTGTCAATGCACAGCCCATACGATCCAAAACCTTCTGTAAAAATAGAAGATGGTATCATCACAGAACTGGACGGAAAGAAACGCGATGAGTTTGATTTCCTGGACCAGTTTATTGCTGATTATGCGATCCGTGCGGACCGGGCGGAAGCATCCATGGCAATTCCATCACTGGAGATTGCCAGAAAGATCGTGGACATTCATGTATCACGTAAAGAAATACTGGAAATCGTTTCCGGTATTACACCGGCCAAAATGGTTGAAGTAATTAATTATCTGAATGTTGTTGAGCTGATGATGGGTATGCAGAAAATGCGTGCCAGAAAAGTACCTGGAAATCAGGCCCATATCACGAACCTGAAAGATGATCCGGTACAGATCGCAGCAGATGCAGCAGAGGGAGCCCTTCGAGGCTTCAGTGAAGAAGAGACAACAATGGGTGTTGCCAGATACGCTCCGTTCAGTGCTATGGCACTTCTGATCGGATCCCAGACAGGTCGTCCGGGTGTCCTGACGCAGTGTTCTGCGGAAGAGGCAACGGAACTGGAACTTGGTATCCGAGGCCTGACAACGTATGCAGAAACACTTTCTGTATATGGCACCGAGAAAGTATTTATTGATGGTGATGACACCCCATATTCCAAAGCATTTCTGAATTCTGCTTATGCGTCAAGAGGTCTGAAGGTACGTTTTACCTCAGGTGCCGGATCTGAAGTCCTGATGGGAAGCAGCGAAAAGAAATCTATGCTTTATCTGGAATGCCGCTGCCTTTATGTTACAAAGGGCTGTGGAAGCCAGGGAATCCAGAATGGTTCAGTAAGCTGTATCGGTGTTGCTGCCGGTGTTCCGGCGGGTATCCGTGAAGTTATGGGAGAGAATCTGGTTGCAGCGCTTCTCGGACTCGAGTGTGCATCTTCCAATGACCAGAGTTTCTCAAACTCCGATATGAGAAGAACAGCAAGAACCATGTTGCAGTTTATGCCGGGAACAGACTTTATTTTCTCCGGATATGCAGCAGAACCAAACTACGACAATATGTTCGCGGGATCCAATTTTGATGCCGAGGACTTTGATGATTATAATGTTTTGCAGAGAGATATGCAGGTGGATGGCGGTCTTCGTCCTGTTACAGAGGAAGATGTCATCCGTGTTCGTCATGAAGCAGGCAAAGCTGTTCAGGCAGTCTTTAAATATCTGGGCCTTACAGAAGTGACAGATGAGCAGGTTGAAGCAGTTACCTATGCGCATGGAAGCAAAGATACACTCAAACGAGATGTGGCATCCGACCTTATGGCTGCAGATGACATGATGAAGAGAGGTATCACAGGAATTGATGTAGTCAAAGCGCTTGCGGAGAGTGGCTATACTGTTCTTGCAGACAATATTCTCAACATGTTGAAACAGAGAGTAATCGGTGATTATATGCAGACGGCAGCAATCCTGGATAAAAATTTCCAGGTAATGTCCGGAGTAAATACACCAAACGATTACATGGGACCGGGAACCGGTTATCGGGTTTCAGGTAAGCGTTGGGAGGAGATCAAAGCGATTCCTCACAGAATCAACGCAAATGATATTTAAGGAGGTGCACCATGGAAGTAAATGAGCAGCTGGTACGTGCCGTAACACAGGCAGTCGTTGCACAGCTTATGGCATCCGGTGCACAGCCGCAGAATGTGAGCAGTACACCGGCAGGAACAGGAAGTTTTGCCGGAAAAACAAGAATGCGTCCGAAACATTCTTATGAAGGTGCGGTAAGGGCCTCAAAGGGCACTGATCCGAAAGAAGTTGTGATCGGAGTCGGCGCAGCATTCCAGACAGAGATCACCAAGACGATGAGTGGCATTCCACTGGAGGAAGTTCTTCGCAATATCTGTGCAGGAATCGAGGAAGAAGGTATGACATCAAGAGTTGTCAAAGTGCTGGATACCTCAGATGTAGGATTTATGGGACTGGAAGCAGCGAAGCTTTCCGGATCCGGAATCGGCATTGGTCTGCAGTCAAAAGGAACAACTGTCATCCATCAGAAAGATCTGTATCCACTGTCCAATCTGGAGCTTTTTCCACAGGCACCACTGATGGATCTGGATACCTATCGTAAGATTGGACGTAATGCTGCCAAATATGTAAAAGGCGAAAAGGTAACACCGATCGAATGTACCAACGATCCAATGGTACGTGCAAAATATCAGGTAAAAGCAGCACTTCTTCATATTATTGAGACAGAGCAGCTGGATCCGGAAAAAGGCATGATTGAATGGGAGGGTACAAAATGAGCAGCTATCCTTTAGGACAGAGTGAAGCGGATACCATTACTTCAAGAACCGGCAAAAAGCTTTCTCAGATCACGCTGGATGAAGTAAAAAAAGGAAATGTCACAGCCGATGACATTAAGATTTCCGCTGAAACATTAAAAAAACAGGGACAGGTTGCAAAGGAAGCAGATAACCCGACAATGGATGCAAATTTCCAGAGGGCAGCTGAACTTGTCAATGTACCTGATGATATTATTCTTGATATGTATAACAAACTGCGTCCGAATCGTTCAACCAAGAAAGAACTGATTCTGATGGCGCAGGAACTTCTTCAGAAATACAACGCTCCTCATTGCGCCAAACTGGTACTTGAGGCAGCAGAAATTTACGAAAAAAGGGGAATTCTTCGTTGAAACTGATTGCAGGTGTTGACATAGGAAATTCCACAACTGAAGTATGTATTGGAAGCGTAGGAGAGGATGGAAGTTTCCGTTTCCTCTCCAGTGCTTCACGTATTACCACGGGAACAAAGGGAACGCTTCCGAATGTTCACGGAATCAAGGCAGCTCTTGAGGAAGCCATGAGTGCGATTGGCATGCCACTGGAAAAGCTTGATCTGGTGAGGCTTAATGAGGCAGCTCCGGTCATTGGTGATACGGCGATGGAAACGATTACAGAGACGATTATCACAGAATCTTCTATGATCGGCCATAACCCATCCACGCCGGCTGGTGCAGGTGAGGCAGTGGGCAGGCTTCTTTTCATAGAAAATATGGACAGAGGTATGCAGAATACACCATATATTCTGGTCGCATCCTCACAATTTTCTTACGAAGAAGTAGCTGCGAAGCTGAATCAGTATGAAGAGAGACTGGATATCCGTGGACTGATTCTTCAGGCAGATGAGGCAGTCCTTGTTGAGAACAGATTAAACAAAAAAATCCCGATCGTCGATGAAGTAAGACATATCGACAAGGTGCCGGAGGAGAAACTGGCAGCAATTGAGGTCGCACTTCCGGGTACGAGTATCCGGATGCTTTCCAATCCATATGGAATTGCGACACTTCTGGGACTGGATGCAGATGAGACAAGAGCAGTCACACCGATTGCAAAAAGTCTGATTGGCAAAAGAAGTGCTGTTGTGATCCGAACTCCGAACGGGAACATAAAAGAGAATATTCTTCCTGCAGGTGAAATTGTTTTTCATGGACAGCAGGAATTATCCATAAATATAGATCGAGGCGCTGACGAGATCATGGACAGACTGGCAGAAGCCGGAGAAATCCGGGATATCGATGGTCAGCCCAATACAAATGTAGGAAATATGCTGACGCGTATCCGGACAAGTATGGCGGATGTCGCAGAATCTGAGAATCACGATGTGCGGATCACAGATATTCTTGCTGTTGACACACTTGCTCCTGTAGAAATTTCCGGTGCACTTGCCGGAGAAACCTGCATGGAAAAAGCGGTTGGTATTGCAGCAATGGTCAAAACTGCGCATCTTCCAATGCAAAAGATCGCAGAGCGGTTGGAACAGGACCTTCACATCCGAGCAGTTGTTGCCGGTGTAGAAGCTGTTATGGCATCCCTTGGAGCCATGACGACTCCTGGAACAAAACTTCCGCTTGCTATTCTGGATATGGGAGGCGGTTCTACCGATGCAGCAGTTCTGGAACCGGATGGCAGAGTACGTACTACACATCAGGCTGGTGCCGGTGAACTGGTAACTATGCTGATCCAGACAGAGCTGGGACTTAAAAGTCGGACAACGGCCGAACAGATCAAGAAATATCCGATGGGAAAAGTGGAAAGTCTTTTTCATTTACGGCTGGAAAATGGAGCTATGCAGTTCTTCGAGGAATCTATTGATCCAAGATATTATGGACACGTAGTTTTGCTGGCACCGGATGAAATGCTCCGTATTGAAGAAGATATTCCTATGGAGAGGATTCTGGAAGTACGAAGAGATGCCAAACGCAAAGTCTTTGTACGAAATGCAATTCGTGCGCTTCGTCAGGTCGCACCGGAGCATGATCTTCGCTCTATTCCTAATGTGGTACTGGTAGGTGGCTCAGCCGAAGATTTTGAGATACCGGAAATGCTGATGCAGGCACTTTCTGAATACCGTATTGTATGCGGACGCGGAAACATCCGCGGAACAGAAGGGCCGAGAAATGCAGTTGCAACGGGCCTGCTTTTGTCTTATATCGGAAGTACCCAGGAGGGATAAACGTGGTTGTAAATAAACCGACGATCATTATTTATACACAGGAAGCTGATTCAGATCTTCTTCACGAGGTCTGTTCAGGAATTGAAGAAGAGGGGCTGTTGTTTGAAGTGCATGAAAAATCCGGGGAGCTGGATGAACTGGCTCATGCGGCAGCAGAAGATTCCATGCTTGGATCGGGGATCGGAATGAGTGGTCAGAGGATTGCCATGCAGATGAGACGGCTTCCAAAAGGACATAACGTATTTGAACTGAATGCACCACGTTTCTGGCAGTGCCGAAATCTGGGGGCAAACAGTGCAAGAGCAGTTAAAAAGATGCCATTTAAAGCAATTTACAGGGGAGAATAACCTGTTGCATATTTTATTTTTCGAGAGTAAAATAGTTACCAGTAAACAATACAGGAGATGCCAAGATGAACATTTATACAAAAGGCGGTGACAAGGGAACGACAAGCCTTGTCCATACAAAAAATGTCTCCAAGTCAGATGACCGCATTCAGCTGGTGGGAACCATTGATGAATTGACCAGCCATCTGGGCCTGGTTAAGACCATGCTGAAGGATGAAGACACGATACAGTTTCTGGAGAAGATCCAGCGTACACTGATCACGGTCATGGCAGGGGTGGCAGATCCTTACAAGAGAGACTACAGGATTGACGACGTTAAAACAGAATATCTGGAAGACGAGATCAACCGGATGGAAGGCCTTTTTCAGAGACCGAAGGAATTTATCCTGCCGGGCAAATGTCGTCTGTCTGCTGAAATGGATGTAGCCAGAACGGTAGCAAGAAGGGCTGAGAGAGCACTTGCAACAGTCAGTGTGAAATTCGGAGCGGACAACGGAGCCAAGAAATATATGAACCGGCTGGCAGATTATCTTTATATACTTGCCAGATATACCGATGCAAAGATGGAGGAAATGTCTGCCGAAGAGGTGGATAAACCGACAGAAAAAACATCGGACGGTGGAAAAGATGAGGTCAGAACCATGCCAGAGAACCAGAATCAGACAGGAGCAGTCAATGAAGCTGTGATCCAGGAAGTTTTAAAGAGAATGGGCATTCAGGGAAGAATTACACTTGCCAGTGCCAAACGTCTGATCGAGAAGATCGAACAGGAAGCAGAACGTCGCGGTAAGAAGGCTGTTATTGCAGTCTGTGGACCGGATGGAAATCCAATCGCCGTCCATGTAATGGACGGAGCGTTTCTTGTAAGCTTTGATGTGGCAACTAAGAAAGCCTATACATCTGTTGCGGTCAAGATGTCCACAAAAGAATTAAGCGTTCTGGCTCAGCCTGGTGGAACTTTCTATGGCGTAGACAAGATGGATAATGGCAAGATCGTAATCTTTGGCGGTGGAGTTCCACTTAAAGTGGGTGATACCATCATCGGCGGACTGGGAATCAGCGGTGGTACCGGTGAAGAAGATCACAGCCTTGCAGAATATGGATTATCTGTACTGAATGAGGTACTGTAATACAACTGTTTTAAAGGTGATAATAAAAAAAGAGCTTTGAAGATTCGCGCAGGTGTGAGTCTTCAGAGCTCTTTTTCTATGCTATGCTTTTTTATATTTCCCGGGAGTGATCCCCTTATATTTCTTGAATGTCCGGATAAAATAGCTCAGATCGTTGAAACCATTTCGATATGCAATCTCCGTGATCGAGTCATCAGTGGTGGAAAGCTGATAACAGGCCTGTTCGATCCGCTGGTGATTCAGATAATCCATTGGAGTCTGATGTGTCATCTCGGAAAAGAAACGACAGAAGTATTTCGGTGACATGGATACAGAGGCAGAAAGCTGCTGCAGTGTCAGTGGAGAAGCATAATTGTGCTCGATGAAATCCAGGACCTGCTTCAGCTGCAGGATTCGTTTGTAATCGCGGCGTGCGCGTGTGACACTCTCCAGATAGTAATGATTACCAAAAATCAGACCAAAAAAGTGGTAAAATTGTCCAAGCACAGACAGCTCATAACCAGAAGGTTTCTTCCATAATGCGTCAAAAAGACTGTTTACAGTTGCACAAATGTCCACATATTTCGGAGTGAAATGATGATAGATCAAAATCTCCTGATGAATGATTTTCTGCATGTATCCGGCGCAGACTGAATTATTTTTGAGAAAAGTGTTTCCATCAAAGACGATACACTGATAGACACAATCCTCAGGAATTCCACTGTGGAGGATTCCACTATGCACAAAAATGATATCTCCGGCAGTAGCAGTAAAACTTTTTTCGTCTAAAGTGACAGTGAGTGAGCCATCCAGAATACGAATAATCTCATATTCGACATGCCAGTGATAGGACATCACGTAGCGGGGATGATTGTGGTCGATATGATGAAATTCAAATGGAAAATCATAAGTTCCTCTTAAACGGTCCTCGTTGCGGTCCAGATCGTGCAAAATAAGTGCCTCCTTATCATAAGTTCACAGATTTTTTACAAAATAATTAAAAAAAGTGAATATTGTACTGTTTTTTGCTATTATAACACAAGTAATTAACGTTTGGCAATTGTATACTATGAAATATAGGAAACAACGAGATTTTTTAGTAAAAACTTCTCGTATAATAAAGTACTTAATTAAATGGAGGTAATGAATCATGGCAAAGAGCAGATTAGTAGGCAGCTATCCGGTTATCGGTATCAGACCAACAATCGATGGACGTAGAGGAGCACTCGATGTCAGAGGATCTCTTGAAGAGCAGACAATGAACATGGCTAAATCCGCTGCAAAACTTTTCGAGGAAAATCTGAGATATTCCAACGGCGAGCCAGTTAAAGTTGTTATTGCTGATACAACAATCGGACGTGTAGGTGAAAGTGCTGCATGTGCTGACAAATTCCGTAAAGAAGGCGTTGACATTACACTTACAGTTACACCATGCTGGTGCTATGGCGCAGAAACAATGGATATGGATCCTCAGACAATCAAAGCTGTATGGGGCTTCAATGGAACAGAAAGACCAGGAGCAGTTTACCTTGCTTCCGTACTTGCTACACATGCACAGAAAGGTCTTCCGGCATTCGGTATCTATGGACATGATGTTCAGGAAGCTGATGACACATCTATCCCGGCAGACGTTGAAGAAAAATTACTCAGATTCGGACGTGCAGCAGTTGCAGCCGCTTCCATGAGAGGAAAATCATATCTGCAGATCGGTTCCGTTACAATGGGTATCGGTGGATCTATCATTGATTCCGATTTCATCGAATCCTATCTTGGAATGCGTGTTGAATCCGTTGATGAGGTTGAGATCATCCGTCGTATGACAGAAGGTATCTACGATCACGCAGAATTCGAAAAAGCTCTCAAATGGGCAAAAGAAACATGTAAGATTGGTTGGGACAAGAATCCTGAAGAACTGCAGTTCTCTCCAGAAAAGAAAGAAGAGCAGTTTGAATTCGTAGTTAAGATGGCAGTTATCATCAAAGAGCTGATGAACGGCTGCGATAACCTTGATCCTGCATTCTCCGAAGAAGCAATCGGACACAACGCTCTGGCAGCTGGTTTCCAGGGACAGAGACAGTGGACAGACTTCTATCCAAACGGTGACTTCGCAGAAGCTATGCTGAACACATCCTTCGACTGGAACGGAGCTCGTGAGCCATACATCCTCGCTACAGAGAATGACGTTCTCAATGGCCTTGGAATGATGTTCATGAAACTCCTTACAAACAGAGCTCAGATCTTCGCTGACGTTCGTACATACTGGAGCCCGGAAGCTGTTAAGAAAGCTACAGGATATGACCTTGAAGGTGTTGCAAAAGAAGCTGGCGGATTCCTTCACCTGATCAACTCCGGTGCTGCATGCCTCGATGCTAACGGCGAAGCAAAAGACGAAAACGGCAATGCTGTTATGAAACAGTGGTGGGATATCACAGAAGAAGACCAGAAAGCAATCATGGATAACACAGAATGGTGTATGGCTGACAACGGATACTTCCGTGGAGGCGGATACTCCAGCCGTTATGAAACAAAAGCTCAGATGCCTGCAACAATGATCCGTCTGAACCTTGTGAAAGGACTTGGACCGGTTCTGCAGATCGCTGAAGGATGGACAGTAGCTCTTCCGGCAGAAGTATCTGACAAACTTTGGAAACGTACAGACTACACATGGCCATGCACATGGTTCGCTCCAAGATGCGATGGCAAAGAAGGACCGTTCAAGACAGCTTATGATGTAATGAACAACTGGGGAGCTAACCACGGTGCTATCTCCTATGGACATATCGGAGCTGACCTGATCACAATGTGCTCTATGCTTCGTATCCCGGTATCCATGCATAACGTTCCGGAAAAAGATATTTATCGTCCGGCAGCATGGAATGCATTCGGAATGGACAAAGAAGGTGCAGATTTCCGCGCTTGCAAGAACTACGGACCTCTGTACAAATAATCAGACAAAATGCCATGATATAAGCAAAGACCTCGGAGATAACTCCGGGGTCTTTGTACTTTCCGTAAATTATGTCGAAAAACTTCCGCTTTTTGTTGATTTTTACATTTTTTTATGACAAAAAAAGATTATCATTATAACGGTACTGTGGTATGATGGTTTACGAAATACAGGAAAACACGCGAGTGAAGGGGATAACATAAAATGAAAAAACTGGCAAAGAGCCTTCTTGTCATAGCACTTGGACTTTTTATGAGTGTGAACGTCATGGCAGATGTACAGACAGGTAAGACAGGACCGGATTATCCGACAGACTATTATATGATCGTAGAATCAAAGGCAGGAGGAATCGATATTTATTCACAGCCGGATCTGGAATCTACGAGGCTGAATGATGAGCAGATTCCGAATGGAACGGCGCTTCATATAGAAGGAGAAGTAGAGGATACCGAGAATAACCGTACGTGGGGATACACAGAATATCATGGTATGTATGGATACGCTCCGCTTGACGAGTGCAGGCCGGCGGATTCCAGAAAAGAAGCAATTGATTCTGAACTTTATATCGCAGGTAAGGATCATGTGAATTACAATGCTGATTATGATGTAAAGGCAGATGCAGAAGGAGGTTCCCAGAAGCTTTATCAGGGACCTGGAACAAAATATGGAGAAGTTCCGGGAGTGCGCGATATTGAAAATGGCGAGACTCTTCATATCACACAGGATGCCGAAATGGCAGATGGAAGCCATTGGGGCGTGACCACAGTTGACGGAACAGAAGGCTGGGTAGATCTGGAGAAAACAGAAGAATGGAAAGCAGAACATCTGGATACTGTAGAGGAGAGTGTGGATGCGGTGGCAGAGGCAAACGGAGACGCAGCAGTTCCGACAGAAGAGATGACAGTTACTCCTACGGCAGGTGCCGCAGATACAGCATCAAAGATACAGGAGAACTCTGCAGATGCGAGTATAACACCAACAGAAGCTGCAGAAGCAACTGAGACACCAGCACCAACTGAGACCGCAGAAGCGACCGAGACACCAACACCGACAATTACAGAAGAAGCAGATGAAGCTGAAAATACAGAAAAAGACTCCAAAGAGCCTGAAGCAGAAAACACTGACACAAAGGACAGCCGTGAGGCATCCGGACAGAATGTAAAAGTTACCGCATCCAGATGGTATCAGAACCCATTTACATGGATTGCAGTGATCGCAGTATTGGCAGTGGCAGGATTACTGATCTACCACAATAAGAAAAAATAATAAAGAGAAGACAGGGCATGTGCCTGAAACTTGGATGAAAAGGACAGGGAAACGAAATGTTTTTTTGTCTTTTTTTTTGTGTTAATTGTGAAATTTCGTGCATTTCTGGACCAAAAATGTCCGATTCATTGACTTTTATGAATCGACATGACAAATTATATTGCATATAACTATTTATGTTGGCGTGTTATGACATAAATATAGATATGCTGCAAAAACAGCAACAAATACGCAGAACGGAAGAGATAACCCAATGGCAATAAGACGTGAAAGAATGAGGCTTGGTGATTTACTGATCAAGCAGGACGTTCTTACTGAAGAAAACTTAAAAAAAGCACTGGAACTGCAGAAAGGAACCGGTAAAAAAATCGGTGAAGTTCTGGTTGAGAATGGATTTATTACGGAAGAAATGATCGCCCGTGCACTCCAGACACAGCTTGGTCTGAAGATAATACAGCTTACCGGAATCACGATTCCGAAGGAAGTACGCAACCTGGTCAGTGTCAACCTGCTGAAAAAATACCAGTGTATTCCTTTTGAACTGGATCCATACAATGCCAACATTCTGCATCTGGCGATGGCAGATCCGATGGATATGGCAGCAATCGATGATATTTCTATTGTTACCAATCTTCAGGTTGAGCCATATATCGCAACACCGCGTGATATCCTGACAGCGATTGACCACTGCTATGGGGCATCTGAGACAATGGATGCAGCCCGAAGATTTACCAGGGAAAGAGAGCAGCTTCGTGGAAATGCAGAAGATACCATAGAAGAAGCAGATGTCAGTGATGCACCGATCGTACAGCTGGTTCGTTCTCTGATCGAGCAGGCAGTTCGTCAGAGAGCCAGTGATATTCATATTGAAGCACTTGAATCCAAGGTACGCGTCCGTTATCGTATCGATGGCGCGCTTTATGAAAAAATGGTTTACGACAGCAGCCTTCTTCCGGCAATCTCCACACGAATCAAGATCATGGGTGGTATGGATATATCTGAAAAAAGAAAACCGCAGGACGGCCGAATGACCGTTATGGTTGACCGCCGTGAATATGATATCCGAATTTCTTCAATCCCGACCGTGCATGGCGAGAAGATTGTTATGCGAATCTCTTCTAAACTGAATTTGACAAGAGAGATTAAAGAACTCGGACTGGATTCGGTCGAGATGGAAACTCTGCAGCATATGCTCGCTAAACCATACGGAATCCTGTTTGTAACAGGACCAACAGGAAGTGGTAAATCCACTACTCTTTATACCGCCTTAAGTGCTCTGAACAAAGAGCAGGTAAACATCGTTACAGTAGAAGACCCTGTCGAGGCGGATATCGAAGGAATCAACCAGATACAGGTTAACAACAAAGTAGACCTGACCTTTGCTTCGGCATTGAGATCCATTCTTCGTCAGGACCCGGACATCATCATGATCGGTGAGATCCGAGACAAGGAGACTGCTTCTATTGCTGTTCAGGCTTCTATTACAGGACATTTGGTTGTGTCGACTATGCATACAAACAATGCAGTTGGTACACTGAACCGAATCGCAGATATGGGAATTGCCCGTTATCTGGTTGCAGATGCGATCATCGGAGTAATCGCACAGCGACTCGTACGAAAGCTTTGCCCGCATTGCCGCCAGAAAAGGCCTGCAACGGATAAAGAAAAGCGTATCCTGAGGCGTTCTGAGGCAGAACAGACCGAAGTTTATGAGCCAGTCGGCTGCAAGCTCTGCAACAATACCGGATATTTTGGTCGTACAGGTGTGTTTGAGATCATGGAGGTCAGTGACGATATGCGCAGGCTGATCGCTGAAAATGCTTCAACAGAAGAAATGATCGCAGCCGCCAAACAGGGCGGAATGCGGACTCTCCGCGAAAATGGAATCCGATATGTTCTTGACGGTACAACATCTATCAGCGAAATGCTAAAAGCTTCTTACGAGGAATAGAATATATGTATGATCTGAAACAAATCTTAAAGACATCACTGGAAGATAACGCATCAGATATCCACTTTACAGTGGGACGACCGCCATGCTACCGCGTGGATGGAGTTCTGACTCCAGTAGTGGGAGAAAACCTTACACCGGATGTGCTGAAGGAGCTTCTTTTGCCGCTCATGGATGATCACCACAGAGCGGAATTTGAGAAAGAGGGACAGACTGATTTCGCCTACGCCATCCCAGGGGTAGGGCGTTTTCGTGTCAATGTTTTCCTACAGAGAGGAACTTATGCCGCAGTTATGCGCTGCCTGCCGTTTGAGATACCTCAGCCGGAAACGTTGGGAATCCCCAAAGAAGTAGTAGAGATCACCAGCCGAAAGAGAGGCCTTGTACTGGTTACCGGTCCTACCGGAAGTGGAAAGTCCACAACACTGGCATCTCTGATCCATGTGATCAACCAGACCTATCCTTATCATATTATTACGCTGGAGGATCCAATCGAGTATCTGCATAGGCATGACAAATCCATTGTCAACCAGAGAGAAATCGGAAGTGATTCTCACAGCTACGCAGCTGCACTTCGAGCGGCACTGCGCGAAGATCCGGATGTTATTCTTGTAGGCGAGATGCGAGATCTGGAAACAATCTCCACAGCCATCACTGCAGCCGAGACCGGACATCTGGTATTCAGTACGCTCCATACGATTGGAGCAGACAAAACAATTGACCGAATTATCGATGTATTTCCGCCAGACCAACAGCAGCAGGTGCGAATCCAGCTGGCAGCAGTTCTGGAGTGCATCGTCTCGCAGCAGCTGATCCGCAAGGAACACGGTGGCAGGGTGGCGGCACTGGAAGTACTCTTTGCAAATAATGCTGTGCGTAATCTGATCCGAGAAGGCAAGACCTTCCAGATCCCGTCCGTGATGCAGACCAGCCGCAGATCTGGAATGATCTCGATGGATGACGCACTGTATGACCTTTTTATACGGGGTGAGATTAGCGCAGATGCCGTACAGACATATGCACAGGATCCGGTTGCAATGAATAAAAAGGTAAATTTTGAACTATAGTAACTATAACAGAAAGGACTGAGTAAATGCCCGGTTATACCTACGTTGCCGTTGATCAGAACGGCAGGGAGAAACGAGCAGGATAGAAGCCCAGAGCAGTGAAGAAGTTTCACAGCAGCTGAAAAAAGATGGACTTTTTCCGGTTGAGATCAAGGA
>ENA-OQCO01000317-OQCO01000317.1-human-gut-metagenome-genome-assembly--contig:-NODE-317-length-27937-cov-3.586659_pt1 | contig 27937 bp, 28 predicted proteins | sample MGYA00242500_ERZ504582 | MGnify/ENA primary metagenome ERZ504582 (study PRJEB26092, sample SAMD00036346) | human gut metagenome | host: Homo sapiens | study: EMG produced TPA metagenomics assembly of... | reverse complement strand
CCGGGCGCCCGTAAGAGGGTAGCGTTGCATTTGCAGATAATCCCCATTCGTCAGCATAGCCAGCACATCGGCGGGCATCTCCGGCAGATCACCGCCCAAAACAGCGGACTGCGGAAAATGCCCCACAAAGTGAACATGGTGCGCACCTCATCCGGGGTAAAATTGCTCATACGATTCTGCGCACATGGTAGGGAGCATCCTTGCACAGGCGGCCCACCGGCAGCATATCGCAATCCGGCCAGCAGCCGGGGCCGGGCACGCCCTCCCAGGTCTTGCACCGGTCAAACATATCGTGCAGCTTGTCCCACCGGTCCCAAAAATCGCCGGTCATACGCCACATTTGGGCATGGCGGCGCAGATGGGGCAAATTGGAAATATCTGCCGGGCCGGGAGAGAGGGATAAGACTACCTCCCGCCCGCAATTTTGCAAGCTGCGGTGGAGCATTTCAATCTCATGCCGGGCGTTATACGGATCGTCCCATTTGCGAAATTCCGTGACGCAAATATCGTCGCACTTAATAAAATCCACGCCCCAGTCGGCGTACAACCGACAAATGGAGTCATAGTACGCTTGGGCTGCGGCATTGTCCCGCATACCGTACATATCCGTGTTCCAGGCGCAGACGGAGAAGTGATGGGCTGCGTCCCGGGCAGTAAAATCCGTGCCCATAATAGGCGTATCCCGGTGCACCGCCTGGCGGGGAATGCCCCGCATAATATGAATACCAAAGCGCAGACCCAGAGAATGGCAATAGTCCGCAATGGGGCCAAAGCCCTTGCCCCCGGCTGCACTGGGAAAGCGGTTCTCCGCCGGTAACAAACGCCCATAGTCGTCCATACAAACCGGGGCAAAATTGTTATACTCGTTGCCCTTTGCCTGCGGCTCGTACCACTGAATGTCGCACACCAAGGTGTTCCACCCAAAGGGCAGCAGGTGCGCCGCCATAAAGCGGGCGTTCTCCCGCAATGCTTCCTCCGTTACGCCGGCGCCGTAGCAGTCCCAGCTGTTCCACCCCATAGGCGGGGTGGGTGCAAGTGTCTTTTCATACCGTTCACCTCAAAAAGCCGCCGGTAATTTCCAGGCGGCGTTGTTTTTTATTACAGTTCCTTAACCATACGAATGTGGGGGCAAAACTCGTCCAGATAGACCTCCCCCACCGAGGTAAAACCGCACTTTTCGTAAAAAGGCTGTACCCGGCACTGGGCAGACACCTCAATGCCCGCAGCGCCCCGGCGGCGCAGTTCCGCCTCTGCCAAGTCCATCATTCGCCGCCCTAAGTGCAGCTGGCGGGCAGACTGGATCACCGCCACCCGGCCAATATGCCAGCGGGTGCCGCCGTCCTCCGTAAAGGCACGCAGCGTGCCCACCGGCCGACCGTCTGCAAACAGCAGCAGGTGCAGGGCGTGGCGGTCAATGGCGTCAAATTCCTCCTGAAAACCCTGCTCCTCCACAAAAACCGCCTGGCGAATGGCCGCGGCCTCCGGGGGCAAAGCGTCATAAAATGCGTGGGTAAATTCCATTACTTCAAATACTCCCAATGCTTGTCTTTTTCGCTTAGCTGCAAGGTCATACCCGGGGGAATGGGCCATTCCACGCCGATCTTGGGATCGTCCCAGGGAATGCCGCCCTCATCGTCCGGGTGAAAAAAGTCCGTTACCTTGTAGCAAAATTCCGCCCGCTTCGACAGCACCAAAAAACCGTGGGCAAACCCGGCAGGGATCAAAAACTGCTTTTTGTTCTCCGCAGAGAGCACCTCGCCGTGCCACCGCAAATACGTATCGCTGCCCGGTCGCAAGTCCACCGCCACATCAAATACCGTGCCGCTGACCACCCGCACCAGCTTGGTCTGGGGGTAGCGCAGCTGGCGGTGCAGCCCCCGCAGCACGCCGTAGGTGCTGCCGGACTGGTTGTCCTGGACAAAATCATAATGAAAGCCCAGGCTCTCCATATCCCGCTGATTGTAGGTCTCCATAAAATAGCCACGGTCGTCGCCGTGCACCGTCGGGGTGAGCACTGCCAGCCCGGCAATGCCGCCCACATTCTGCTGTGCCTGCATTTGGATCATACCTTTTCTTCCTCCAATGCCTGTAAATACCGCGCCAGTGCGTCTTGCCACTCCGGCAAGGGGGTGAGGCCCGCTGCCGCCAAGACGCTGCAATCCAGCCGGCTGTTCAGCGGTCGCCGAGCCGCCGTGGGGTACGCTGCGGTAGAGATCGGCTCCAATTCTATCTCTTTGCCAGCAAGGTCAAAAATCCGCCGGGCAAAGTCGTACCAACTCACCGGTTGACCGCTGCCGGTGGCGTGGAACACACCCTGTGCGTTTTGCTCTACCATTTGGCAAATGAGCCGGGCCAAATCCACCGTATAGGTGGGGCAGCCGATCTGGTCGTCCACCACCGACAGGCGGGTGCGGCGCTCTGCCAGGCGCAGCATGGTCTTTACAAAATTGTTGCCGTGTAGGCCAAACACCCAGCTGATCCGCAAGATGGCGTGGCGGGGCACCGCCTGCGCCGCCTGCTCGCCCAGCAGCTTGCTGCGACCGTACACATTCAGGGGCGCCGGGCGCTCCGTCACCGGATGGGGCGCCGTGCCGCTGCCGTCAAACACATAATCCGTAGACGGGTACAGCAGCCCGCAGCCTGCTGCCGCGCAGGCGTGGGCCACATACGCCGTGCCCGCTGCATTAACAGCCATACAAATTTTTTCTTCCGTCTCTGCCCGATCCACCGCCGTGTAGGCCGCGCAGTGCACCACCCAGTCCGGGCGGTAGTCGCCGATGGCAGACTCCACCTGCGCCGGGTGGGTAATATCCAGTTCCGTATGATCGGGGGCCCATACCTGCCAACCCTTGGCCGCGGCTGCCTGTCCCACATCCGTACCCAGCTGGCCGCTGCCCCCTGTTACTAAAATTCGCATTTATTCGCCTAACCGCTCTCTGTACATGGCCTGAAAATAATTTTGATATTCGCCGCTGAGAATGTGGCCCCACCAATCCCGGTGGGTCAGATACCACTCTACCGTGCGGCGCAGCCCGGTGTCAAAATCCGTCTCCGGCTGCCAGCCCAGCTCTCGGTGAATTTTCGTAGGATCAATGGCATAACGCCGATCGTGACCCGGCCGGTCGGTGACAAAAGTGATCAGACTTTCCGGCTTGCCCAAAGCGGCCAGCACCGCCTGCACCACCTGCAAGTTGGTGCGCTCATTATGCCCGCCGATGTTATACACTTCTCCCGCCGTGCCTCGGCGCAAAATCAGGTCAATGGCGGCGCAGTGATCCTCCACATACAGCCAGTCCCGCACATTCTCGCCGGTGCCGTACACCGGCAGGCTTTGATCTGCCAGCGCCCGGGTGATCATTAAGGGAATCAACTTCTCCGGGAAGTGGTAGGGGCCGTAGTTGTTGGAGCACCGGCTTACCGTGACCGGCAACCCGTAGGTGCGAGCGTAGGCCAGCACCAGCAGATCCGCCCCCGCCTTGGAGGCAGAATAGGGGCTGGAGGTGTGTATGGGCGTTTCTTCCGTAAAGAACAGATCCGGCCGATCCAGGGGCAGATCGCCGTACACCTCATCGGTGGACACCTGGTGATACCGGGTGACCCCGTGACGGCGGCAGGCGTCCAGCAATACCCCGGTGCCCAGCACATTGGTCTTTAAGAACAGATCCGGCTGGGTAATGGAGCGATCCACATGGCTCTCCGCCGCAAAGTTGACTACATAATCCGGTTTCTCCTGCAAAAACAGGCGCTCCACCGCCTGCGCATCGGCAATATCCCCCTGCACAAAGCGGAAGTTGGGGTTCTCCATCACATCCGCCAGGGTCTCCAAATTACCTGCATAGGTCAGCTTGTCCAGGCAGACCACCCGATCCTCCGGGTGGTGGGTCAGTTGGTAAAATATAAAGTTGGCACCGATAAACCCGGCACCGCCGGTCACAAGTACAGTCATCCTCGCACCTCAGTATTGTATTTCGCCCCGCACCACCGCCTGCAAGTAGGCGCCGTATGCGGATTTGCCGTAGGTCTTGGCCGCTGCCGCCAAATCATCAGCGGTGATCCAGCCGTTAATATAGGCCACTTCCTCTGGGGAGGAGATCTCCACCCCCTGCTGGTGCTGAATCGTACGCACAAAGTTGCCGGCCTCTAACAGGCTGTCCGTGGTGCCGGTATCCAGCCAGGCGTAGCCCCGCCCCAGCAGTTTTACATCCAGATCCCCCGCCTGTAAGTACAGCCGGTTCAGATCGGTGATTTCCAGCTCACCCCGGGCGGATGGGGTCAGTCCTTCGGCGTAGTCCACGCACCGATTGTCGTAGAAATACAGCCCGGTGACCGCATAATTGCTCTTGGGCACCGCCGGCTTTTCCTCCAGCGATACCACCCGGTTCTCCCGGTCAAACTCCACAATGCCAAAGCGCCCCGGGTCCTCTACATGATAGCCGAACACGGTGGCGCGATGATTTTGCTCTGCGTTCTCCACCGCGCTTTGCAGCAGCCGCCGCAGCCCGGCGCCGTAAAAGATATTGTCCCCCAGCACCATACAGCAGCAGTCGTCGCCAATAAAGTCCGCACCCAGGATAAAGGCCTGGGCCAGCCCGTCCGGGGAGGGCTGCTCCTTGTAGCTGAGCCGCAGACCAAACCGCGCGCCGTCCCCCAAGAGAGACTGGAATCGGGGCAGATCCCGGGGCGTGCTGATAATAAGAATATCCCGCACCCCTGCCAACATCAGCGTGGTCAGCGGATAGTAGATCATAGGCTTATCATACACCGGCAGCAGCTGCTTGGAGGTGATCTGGGTCAGCGGATACAACCGGGTGCCGCTGCCTCCTGCCAAAATTATACCTTTCATACCATTCCCCTTCCCGGCCCGCGCCGTCTGTCTATTTTTTATACCTATTATAACTCTACCATACCCCGGCTGAAAATGCAATAAAAAGCGGCTACTGCACAAAAAGGAAAAGCCCCCTTGCACGGCTGTGCAAAGGGGCTCGGAACAGCAAAATCAATAATTCGTTGTATTGATGTAAGTAACGATAATATGATCGGGCGTGTTATTGTAAAATGCTACCGCAAGCATAACCAAATCATTTGTGTCCTCATTTATAAACGAGTAATAATACAAGCCATCTTCATCCCGCTTATCGTCTTCTCTATAGAATTCATATCCATAATCCTGCAATATATCGTAGTAATCATTCAACCAATCGGCGCTTTGACTGACCACCGCATCATAAGAATAAACACAGAATACTGTATCGCCATCTCCTTTATTGTCGTAGTCAACCAGCGGCACATTAAAGTACGCACCAAAGTCCGGTACATTGTAATTCTCCGGGTAATACTCCGGCACTGTTACTTTGCAGCTGATCCGGTCGTCTGCGGTTTTGGCCGTAATGGTGCACTGACCGGAGCCGTTGGCGCTGATCTCGCCGGAGCGGTTCACCACCGCCACGGTAGGATCGCTGGTCTGCCAGGTGATCTTTTTATCCGTGCCGGTGCACTTTAATTTGTAACCCTCACCGTTAAAGAGGGTGATTTTGTAGGCGTTCAGGCTCAGCCCGGTTTTGGTGGTGACGGAGGAAGCCTTTGACCAGCTGCTGTAATAGTTGGTCTTGCCCACTTTCTTATAGGTGCGCACCCGCACATAGTATTTTTTAATGGGTTTGCCGTTTACTTTCAGCGAGGTGGTGGAATTCTTGCTTACGGTCTTGCTGCCGGCGGATTTGAAGCTTCTGTTCTCTGCATACTGCACCTGATAGCCGGTGGTTTGGGTGGCCTGCTTCTTCCACTTAACGGTAAAGGACTTTTTACCGGCGGACACAGAGGAGACGGCAGTCCCCTTGGGCACGATCTTAAAGCTGGCGCTCTTAGTGCCCTTGTACTTACCCTTGAATTTGACCTTAACCGTATAAGTGCCCACATTTTTTCTGCCGGAGGGGTACTTGACCGTGTAATACTTGGCGGCGATCTTTTTGCCCTTCTTGTCCTTGGCGGTCACCTTAGGCTTCTTCACCTTGCCGTCGTAGGTGTAAGTGGTGGTAGACAGCGACACGCTCTTGGCCGTAGTGGCGGCATAGGCGGTGATCTGCACGGCGCCTACCATACAGACGGCCATTATCAGCGCCAATAGAATACTGATTTTTCTTTTCATTTGCATTTCCTTCTTTCTGTTGTTCTTTCTGGTTCCGCATAATTGCACCTATACAGGTGCAATCTTAGAATAGCACAAAGATACAATAAAGTCAACGCAAATTGTTCTTAAATAGGTGCAAGAGGTTGACCATGAATATTGAATTTGAAAAGCAGATGGGGCGGAATATCCGCCATATTCGGGAAGAAAAGGGCATGACTCAGGAGCTGCTCTCCGCCAAATTGCAGCTGGCCGGGTGCGACATCACCCGCAGCGCTGTGGCCAAGATCGAGGTGGGGCAGCGGCATATTTATCCGGACGAGATCCGCCACATTCGGCAGATTTTGAGCACCACCTATGAAGAATTATTTGAACGGCAGTATAACTGACGCTGCCGGCAGGCGGCCCTGCGCGTTTGTTGACTTTTGGCGGCGGCTATTATACAATAATCCGGCAAAAACAAAGGATGATCTGCGGCTGTGTGCCGAGAACGGAGAACAAAATGGGCCGAGCCTCTGTGTTTGAAAATCGAAAATGGGTGCCCCTGTTTGCCGGCAGCGCGGCGCTAAGCTGGGCCTGCGCCTTTCCCCTGATCAAGCTGGGTCTGGCGGACTTTAGCATTGCCGGCACAGACACCGGCGGCAAGGCGCTGTTCGCCGGAGCGCGGTTCTTGCTGGCCGGTCTGGTGGTGCTGGCGGTAGCCAAGCTGTGCGGCCGCTCCTTTGCGGTGCCCGGGGCAAGACACGGTGGCAGCTGGTGCTCTTTGGTCTGGTCAACACGGCGCTGCACTACTTTTTCTTTTATCTGGGCGTATCCAATTCCCCCGGCGGCCGGGCGTCTATCCTGGACAGCCTAGGCACTTTTCTGCTGATCCTGGCAGCCGCGGTGGTGTTCCGGGAAAAGCTCACCCTACGGTCGATTTTTGGCTGCCTGTTGGGGTTCTCCGGCATTGTGCTCATCAACCTGGGCAGCACCGCCGGGCAGTTCACCCTCTCCGGCGACGGTATGCTGCTGTGCAGCAGTGTGTGCGCATGGCAGGTGGACTGCTGACCCGGGTGGTCACCCGCAAAATGGACCCGCTGGTGGCTACCGGCCATTCCCTGGCACTGGGCGGCGCGCTGCTGATCCCTGCCGGGCTGCTGATGGGCGCCCACCCGGTGGGTATACACCTCCAGGGACTGCTGATCCTGGCGGCGCTGGTGGCAGTGTCTGCCGTGGGTTTTTCGTTTTACAACCAACTGCTGCGCTACCACCCGGTGGGGCAAATTGCCATTTATAACGCCTTTATTCCGGTACTGGGGGTGGTGCTCTCCTGCCTGCTGCTGGGGGAGCCCTTCTCCTGGCGCTATCTGCTGTCCGGCGCACTGGTTACCGTCGGGATCTGCGCCGTAAATTTGCCCGGCAAAGGCAAGAATTGACAGCTAATGCCAGGTATGGTATGCTATGGGTGCAGAGTTCTGCACATTTTTTAAGAAAAGAGGAAGTACCAAATGGACCAATACAATCAGCAAAACCCGAACCCTCAAGGCAATTATCAACAACCCTATCAGCCGCCCTATCAACCGGCGCCCCCGGCCTATGATCCCACCACCCAGGTGATGAGCATTGGCCAGTATGTGGGTATGTTCATTCTCTCCGCCCTGCCGGTGGTGAATTTGATCTGCTGGATCGTGTGGCTGTGCAGCCCCAACACCAATAAGAACAAAAAGAACTTTATTTGGGCCAACATTATTATGTGGGTCATCTCCGTAGTGGCAGCGTCGCTGTTTTATGCCGTCGTCGGCACCGCCACTCTCGGCGCCTGTCCTCTCTGTGACCCGGATTAAAATCGTTCTAAGCCGACAAACCCGTTGATGAACTGTCATCAGCGGGTTCTTTTTTTGTAGGAAATGGATGAAGTTGGTACTATTATTCGGCACTGCGGCACAAACCGTCTAAGCGAATATCGCCCTCTCCAACCAACTGCTGCTCCGGGACAACCGCAACCATCGAATGGTCAGCCGCCCCGGCGAGCTACCCTTTGCCAATTATAGGAAGATCGACAACGCCCACTTGTCTGCTACCGCTACCGCCGCGCAGACCAAAGCGCGGTTTGACTTGTAACAAAAAGCCACCGATGATCGGTGGTTTTCTGCTTTGCTATTCGTCGTAATCCTCGATTTCCTGTTCTTCCTCTTGTCTCTGTTTTTCCCGGGCTTCTTCCCGCTTGGCTTTGCGGGATTTGATGACCCCTGCAACCAATGCAATCACGGCTGCTGTGGCTAAGGCAATGGCAAGATAAATTAAAATATTCGCCACGGTAGAGCGGTGCGTAGGCGCCACCGCTGCAGTGTATGTACCGTCGGTGAGCACGGCTGTGCCGCCAGTTTGTACTGGCAGTTCTTCCTCCGTATCACCGGTGCTTGTCCCGCCGGTGTACGCAAACTTGCTCACCGTTTGGGCGCTGCTTTTCCGAGCGCTTTTGGCCGTGTGGGGCACTGTGCCGTTGTAGGTGAATTTGGTGGTAGTCTCTTTTTTCTTTTTCGTTGTGGTTTGCCGGGTTGATTGCTTTGTCCCGGCCCGCGCATTGCGACTTTTGGTCGCCTTTTCCGGCAAAGTGTAATCAAAAGCAGCGTGCTTCAAAAGGCAAATGCCCCGCTCGCCGCAGTTATAATCCAGCCGCACCGTCAACGGCCCGCACAGGCTTTTATCCAGCGCAATGGCAAAGTAGGCATTGCCGTCTGCGATGCCGTAACCGCCGCTGTTTTCCAGTATTTCCACCTGCATATTGCAGCCGCTGGCAATGCCGTCGTAGCTTTGCAACGCCTTGTCTGCGCCGGTTGTAAATGTAAATTTCTTAGTGGAGAATTTGGCAGAGGACACCTGCAAATTCAGCGCAACGGCGGCGGTATTCGCCCCCGGCTCCACCTGCTGATCTTGCATACTCACCGCAAAATACAGACAATGATTGTCCGTGTCGGCATAGATTTGGTAATAGCCCATCGCACCATCCGCCCGGAATTCCGTAACCGGCACATTCTGCCAAGGCTCCCGGGTCAGGTAGGCGCTGTCCACCGCCGGCGAAGCTGCATAGGCCGGCACCGCTGCCCACAAAAGCGCCAAAAGCGCCGCCAACACAGCCAAAATCCGCCGACCCATAGTCATACCTCTTCTCTCTCTAAAAACTTTCTAATCTGTTTTATTCTACCCATTTTCCCCTTTTTCGTCAAGGGATTTGGAGAATTTTTTCTGTTTTTCGCCACAAAAAACAACCACCAGCAATAAATCCACACAAAAAAGGCTCCCGCAAAAGCGGAAGCCTTAAATGCATTATCGTTTTTACCTGCAAGTCATCAGGCACCATTTACTCCCAATTAAAGAATAAGACGCAGGCAAGTGGAAGAAGTGATCAACTTTGTTTACAACTCTTTTGTCAGGAAGAATTTTTGCGCAGACTTTTATAGATGAAATTAATAATTATATCATCCGGTATAACACCAAACGTATAAAACAATCTCTGGGATTTATGAGCCGGGTAGAGTACAGACATCGTCTTGGATTCGCTGTTTAAACAGTCCAAGAATATGTCTGCACCCCCCAACCAAGATATTTAACATCTTTATTTTTTACTGTTTTCAATTGCTTGATCAATAAGTTTATTAAGTTGCTTTGCTTGTGATGATGAAGTTATTGCACCAACAATTGGTTGACCTACAATATTACCATTTTTATCAACCACATACGTTGTTGGATATGAATAAAGACCTGAAGCAAATTTACCGGCCTCACTGTTTGAATCAAACCAAATATTTTTGTAGGTAATACCTTTTTTGGTCAAAACATCCTTAGCCTCAGATATAGCAGTCTTGTCACCGCCAAGAGTAAATGAGTTAATACCTATAACGGTACCACCTTTTTGTGCAAGTTCTTTATTAAGCTTTTCCAAATCGCCAAGTTCGCCTACACAAGGATTACAAGTAGTAAACCAAAAATTTATAACCGTTACTTTGTTAGATGAGAAGATGTCATCACTGCTAACATCATTTCCGTCAAGGTCCTTACCCTTAAAGCTTGGAAACTTAGTAAGTTTGCTATTGTTACTTACCATACCTGCACTTTCAGCGTCAACACTTTCACCCTCGCTCGGCTTACTGCCACAGCCCGGATATTTTTGTTCTAAAATTGTGAGTTTACCCTCAATTTCTTTAATTTGATTTGCACCGTCTTTAAGAATTTTCAACTCATCTGCAGTAAAGTTATCTTTACCGTTTTCAATAGTATTGAGCAAAAAGTCGCCATAATTTGTTCCGTCTTCAATCTTAGAAGAGTCCTTATTTGCTGACATAAACACTTTTTCCCAAAGCTGTGAATTACTTGATAAAATTTCATTTTCTTTTTGCATAAGCTTTTGATAAAGTGCAGTTGCGCCCTCTAAATCGCTTGGTTCACTTTTCATTAAAGATGAAATATCAGCAGTATTATTTGACTTAGATTTGTCGTTATTTTTAGTTGTTGAACAAGCAACAAGGCTAACCATAAGCACTAATACCATAAGTATAGTTAATATTTTTGATTTTTTCATAATTGTTATTCCTCCGTTGTTATATCTTTTTTGTTATTTGTTTTCATATCTGTTTTATTATTTTCTTTTACAGTGTTGCAAAGATTTTTTTCAGGCATACCAAATCCGTAGTGAAAGCTTAGTGCATCCGTAGGACAAGCAGTTATACACTTACCACAACGAATACACTCAGTGCTGTTTGGTGTTTTTATTACATCAACATCCATTTTACACGCTCTTGCGCATTTGCCACAAGACACGCATTTATGCTCATCAACCTTTATGCCAAGCAACGACACCTTGTTCATCAATGCATAAAAAGCACCGAGTGGACAAATCCACTTGCAAAACGGACGATAGAAAACCACACTCAGTACAACTACAATAATCAAAATAATAAGCTTTTGAATAAATTTATTTCCTAAAGCCGAGCGTATACCCTCATCAATAGCAGACAATGGAATTGCACCCTCAAGCACACCCTGTGGGCATATATATTTACAAAAGAACGGGTCGCCCATTCCAACATCATTAACCACAAGTACAGGCAGCAATACAACCGTCAACAGCAAGATGACATATTTTAAATATGTTAAAGGCTTTAGTTTTTTTGTTGAAAGCTTTTTACACGGTATTTTATGAAGCAAATCTTGAATCCAACCAAACGGACACAAAAAGCCACAAATAAATCGACCAAGCAACACGCCAAGCAAAATTAAAAATCCTGTTACATAATAGGAAAACTTAAATTTTGATGAGCCTACAACAGCCTGAAACGAGCCGATTGGACACGCACCCGACGCAGCAGGACAAGAGTAGCAATTTAGCCCCGGCACGCACACAGCCTTGCCATTGCCCTGATATATTCCGCCTTTAAAAAAATTAGGTAAATGAATATTTGTCAAAAGCGTTGCACCTGCCTGAATAAAAGTACGAAAACGGCTTACAAGCTTTGAAAGATTCTTTTTCCTTTTATCCAATTCCAATACACTCCAAGCATAATCTTATTGCTTTGCTAAGCACGGTGTCTGCCTCACCACGCATTGCTCCATAGCACAGCATAACCACTCCGGCAACAAGGAAACCGATTTGAAATATTGCTTTTTTTACTTTGAACAATTTAACCACTCCCTTCATCTTTAGCCTTATTATATCACGAACGATATAAAATCCTTGTTAAGAAAGAAATTTAACAAAGATTTTATTTTTTTGTGTTATAATCGTGTTATAATCTATAATAAAGATATTTTACCAATAATACAAGTGTTAGGAGATAATTATGCATATTTTAGTTGTTGAAGACGAGGTTGCTCTTTGTGACACAATCGTAAGAAGTCTTAAGCGTCTTGCTTACAGTGTTGATTATTGCTATGACGGTCAAAAGGCATTAGATATGCTTAGTGTTGAAAGTTTCGACCTTGTTGTGCTCGATTTAAACCTACCTAATGTTGACGGAATGACAGTATTGAAAACTCTGAGGCAAACAGACATTGACACAAAGGTTTTAATTCTATCGGCTCGTTGTGAGGTTGCAGACAAGGTTTTAGGATTAGATGAAGGTGCAAATGATTATTTAACAAAACCATTTCACTTAGATGAGCTTTCGGCAAGAATACGAAACCTTACCCTTAGAAAGTTCACTCAAAACGATATTGTTTTAAAATGTTCAAATCTTTCATTTAACACAAAAACACGCAAAGCAGATGTAAATGATGAAGAATTATCTTTAACTCGCAAGGAAACAGGAATACTTGAATATCTAATGTTAAATCAAGGCAGACCTGTAAGTCAAGAGGAGTTGATTGAACACGTATGGGACAGCAGTGTTGACAATTTCAGCAACTCAATAAGAGTGCACATTTCATCATTAAGGAAAAAGCTTCGTAATGCATTAGACTATGACCCTATTCACAACCGTATAGGCGAGGGCTATGTAATGGAGGAGAAAAAATGAAAAAACTTTCTTTACAATGGCGAATAACCTTAATGACCACAGTTTTAATTTGCATAACTTGTGTGCTAATGAATTGTTTAATCGGTTATTCAGGCAAACGATATATGGATTCAATAGGCAACGGAATATCAGCATACAGTGAAATTGATAAAGGAAAACCGAGTTCATTTAATCCGGAAAATGAAAATCCCGACAGTGAGCTTACCATTATTATCAGTGGTGCACAAGATTCATTCAATACTACTAATTGGTACATAACAATTGCCGTAAGCGTACTTGGTGGTATACTTGCATATTTTGTCAGTGGTCGTGCTTTAAAGCCGCTAAAAAGTTTTGCCTCTCAAGTAGAGAATGTACAGCCCAACAATTTGGCAGATATGAAAATAAGCGACGATGTTTTGCCGGAATTTAAACAGTTTTGTCAATCATTTAACAATATGCTTGACCGACTTGACAACGGTTTTGCTGCTCAACGGCAATTCACAGGAAATGCAGCGCACGAGTTAAGAACACCACTTGCCTTAATTCAAGCACAAATTGAACTTTTTTCTGTTGAGCACCCAAATATGAGCAACGATACAGCAGAATTTCTTGCACTGCTACAAGAGCAAAATGAAAGAATGTCACAAATGACAAAAACTCTGCTTGAAATGAGTGAGCTTCGTACAGTTGAGTGCAAAGATACAATAGAAATTGCCCCTATGATTGAAGAAATATTTACCGACCTTGCTCCCCTTGCAGAAAAAAAGAATATTCGCCTTGAATACAACGGCAATGGTATGATGATAGGCAGTGACACCTTAATTTATCGTTTATTATTTAATTTAACTGAAAACGCAATACGCTACAACAGAGAAAATGCTTCTGTAATTATAACTGTTGACGAAAAGAATAATCAGCTTTATATACGAGTTAAAGATAACGGTTATGGTATACCCGAGCAGTACAGAGAAAGTATCTTTCAACCATTTTTCCGTGTTGATAAATCTCGTAGCAGAGCATACGGCGGTGTAGGCCTTGGACTATCACTTGTATGGGAAATTGTACTTTTGCACAACGGTACGGTAAAAGCTGAAAAAAGCGACAAAAATGGAACAGTAATGCTTGTAACACTTCCCCAAAAAACAAACAAATAATTGATTATTAAGTTTATATAAATTGTTTTAGATAAATTTGATATAAATATTTATATTTTTAAACTGTTGACATTAATGTTATATTGCATTATAATAATTATCCAAATTTTCAAAATAATTGGAGGATAAATATGAAATCATTATGTGGGGCGGATTGTGATAACTGTGGCTATGGCAAAAGCAGAAATTGCAAAGGCTGCAATGTAACTAAAGGTTCTCCGTTTGGAAAGCAATGTTTTATTTATCAATGTATTGATATGGGAGGAATGAACAACTATATTGTGCTGAAAAATCAGTTGATTGACGAGTTTAATTCTCTTAATATTCCGGGAATGCCTGCTATAAATGAGTTATATGCAATGAATGGGGTATATGTAAATTTGTCTTATCGTATGCCGAACGGTAAAAATTTAAAATTGCTTGATGATAACAGTATATACTTGTGTAATCAAGTTGAATGTGAATTTAATGACGGATCTATTACAAGATGTTTTGGTTTGGTTGCCGGATTGGATTTTATTCTTGTAAGCGAGTACGGTGAAAATTGTTCAAATCCTGAAATTGTCATATATAAAAGAAGATAAATATTTTTAAAAAGCAAAATATGTAAAGATATTTACTGTTCTGTTAATTACGGTTATGTACCTGGTGTAATTGCACCGGATGGTGAGGAGCAGAACTCTTATATTTTAGGCTTGAATTATCCGCTTAAATCTTTTAAAAGAAAAGTAATTGTGATTGTTCATCGTAATGATGATATAGAAGAAAAATGGATTGTTACACCTGAAAACATTTCTTTTACTAAATAAGAAATTATGCGGCAGATTAAATTTCAAGAAAAATATTTTGACAGCTATATAATTATGTAAAAGATCGTAATACGAAAAATTCCCGTAATGCAGATTAATGCATTGCGGGAATTTGTTTAGTATTCATTTTCGTTATATTCACTTTTACCTGTCTTATAGTCGATAGTTACATTTGGCTGAACATTGTAGCAGTATACGCACAATGTTACACCCTCGCCTTTATCTTCAACGGATTTTGCCTCAATTAATACTCCTTTGGCAACAAGGTCGTCATTTTCAAAAACAGGAGTTACACGGTAAAGCGCGTGATTACCGGTTGTTTTTACATAATTTGCAACCATATTTTCAAAGGGCAGCATACCCGTTACATTTAGGTATCTTGTTCCTGTTATCAAATTCTTTTCATTTGCATTTTCGCCCGTAAGCTGATAGGCGATAAGGTGACAGCGATTGTACAGATATTTTCCGTCAATAAAGTCATATTTTATTGTTTGCCAGCCTGACGGTTTAATTCTGCCTATCTGACCTCTCTCTTCTGTAGGCATTATATCTGTACCTACGCAGGCATAGGCTGTGCCGCATCTTCCTAATTCGTCTAAATCCGCATAGTATTCAAATGATGATGTTGTGTAATCGTCATCACTGAAATACGGTTCGTTGCCGTTTATTTCTATAAAAGCAGAACCTGAATAATCGGGAATATCTTTAAGGGAGATAATTTCGTCTTTTGCAGTATTTTCTGTCGGCTGATTGTTTATAATTAAAATCACCGCAAAACAGCATATCAAAGCAAGTGCGGTAGGTACAGTGATTTTTGTGGTTTTTCGTTTTTTAGTTTTCATAATTACCTCAATTATAATGTTATGTAATTATTATAATTGAGGTAATTGCATTTTTCAAGTTTTCAGTTGACAAAAAATTTGCGTGTAAAGTATAATTAAAGTGTAAGGTGTGTTATGCATTTTATAATATTCAAAAGGGAGTTGTTACTATGAAAATTCTTGTTTCCGGCGGAACAACATTTGTTAGTAAATTTACTGCGGAATATTTTCTCAAAAGAAATAATGAAGTGTATGTTATTAACAGAAACAGCAGGGAACAGGTTCTCGGTGTTCATTTGATTGAAAGTGACAGAATGAATCCGAGCAATTTGTTAAAAAATGAACATTTTGATTTAATTATTGATGTAACCGCTTATAATCAAGAACATATAAAAAGCATATTAAATTCAGGAGTTATTTTTTGATAACTATATTTTTATAAGCTCAAGTGCGGTATATCCTGAAACAAATATTCAACCATTTAATGAAGAACAAGCTTGTGGTCAAAATTCTGTTTGGGGCGACTATGGTATAAATAAGCTGATGGCTGAACAATATTTAATCAATCATTGCCCCGATGCTTATATATTAAGACCGCCATATTTTTATGGAATGTACGAAAACCTTTATCGTGAGGCTTTTCCTTTTGATTGTGCAGAATTAGACAGAAAATTTTATATTCCGCAAAAAGGTGATATGAAGTTGCAGTTTTTTAATGTATCGGATTTATGCAGATTTATTGAAATAATTATTGAAAAACAGCCGAAAAATCACATTTACAATGTAGGCAACAAAAATGCCGTAACTATAAAAGAATGGGTTGAGCTTTGCTACAAAGCTGTGGGCAAAGTACCGGAATTTATAGAAGTTGATAAATCTATTCTGCAACGAGATTATTTTTGCTTTTATGACTACGAATATATTCTTGATGTCAGCAGGCAAAATGAGCTTATGCCAACAACAGTTCCGCTTGAGAAAGGTTTAAAAGAAGAATATGAGTGGTACAAAAATAATCATAACAGCATATATAATCGCAAGTCATACATAGAATTTATTGACAAAAATTAGTGTAATAATTATTAACAAAAAGGGTGCTGTCCGTATGGAAAGCACCCTTAAATTTATTTAGTTAGCTTGTACTAAAATTAATACAAAGATTAAGCCTTAGGACCTGCCTCTACGAGAGCCTTACCTGCCTCGTTGCCTTCGTACTTAGCAAAGTTCTTAACAAAACGAGCTGCAAGATCCTGTGCCTTTGCTTCCCAATCAGCAACATTTGTATATGTGTCGCGTGGGTCGAGAATTGCAGGATCAACACCCGGAAGCTCTGTAGGAACTTCAAAGTTGAAGTGAGGGATTGTCTTTGTAGGAGCCTTTGTGATAGAACCGTCGAGAATAGCGTCGATGATACCTCTTGTATCCTTAATAGAGATACGCTTGCCTGTGCCGTTCCAACCTGTGTTTACGAGGTAAGCCTTAGCACCGCTCTTTTCCATCTTCTTAACGAGCTCTTCAGCATACTTTGTTGGGTGAAGCTCAAGGAAAGCCTGACCGAAGCAAGCAGAGAATGTTGGAGTTGGCTCTGTAATGCCACGCTCTGTACCTGCGAGCTTAGCTGTAAAGCCTGAGAGGAAGTAGTACTTTGTCTGCTCAGGAGTAAGGATTGATACAGGCGGAAGTACACCGAAAGCATCTGCTGAAAGGAAGATTACATTCTTAGCAGCAGGAGCTGAAGATACAGGACGAACAATGTTCTCAATGTGGTTGATTGGGTAAGATACACGAGTGTTCTCTGTAACTGTCTTGTCGTTAAAGTCAATTTTACCGTCCTTATCTACTGTTACGTTCTCAAGAAGAGCATCTCTTCTGATTGCGTTGTAGATGTCAGGCTCTGATTCTTTGTCAAGGTTAATAACCTTAGCATAGCAGCCGCCCTCAAAGTTAAATACACCGTTGTCGTCCCAACCGTGCTCGTCATCACCGATGAGAAGTCTTTTAGGATCTGTTGAAAGTGTAGTTTTACCTGTACCTGAAAGACCAAAGAAGATAGCTGTGTTCTCGCCGTTCTTATCTGTGTTAGCTGAACAGTGCATTGAAGCAATACCCTTAAGTGGGAGGTAGTAGTTCATCATTGAGAACATACCCTTCTTCATCTCACCGCCGTACCATGTGTTTACGATAACCTGTTCACGGCTTGTGATGTTGAACATTACAGCTGTTTCAGAGTTAAGACCGAGCTCCTTGTAGTTCTCAACCTTAGCCTTTGATGCGTTGTAAACAACGAAATCAGGCTCAAAGTTCTCAAGCTCTTCAGCAGATGGCTTGATGAACATATTTGTTACAAAGTGAGCCTGCCAAGCAACCTCAACGATGAAACGAACTGCCATTCTTGTATCGTGGTTAGCGCCGCAGAATGCATCTACAACATAAAGCTTCTTGTTTGAAAGCTCTTTCTTAGCAAGCGCTTTTACAGCTTCCCAAGCTTCCTGTGTTGCAGGATGGTTGTCGTTCTTGTATTCGTCAGAAGTCCACCATACAGTGTCCTTTGAATTCTCGTCCATTACGATGAACTTATCTTTAGGTGAACGGCCTGTGTAAATACCGGTCATAACATTAACTGCGCCGAGCTCAGTTTCACGTCCAACCTCATAGCCTTCCAAATCAGCCTTTGTTTCCTCGTTAAAGAGTTCGTCATAGGAAGGATTGTGGATAATTTCAGTAGTACCGGTAATACCATACTTAGTTAAATCAATCTTTGCCATTTCAGTATCAACCTTTCTGTTTCTTAAATTACATAGTATCAGAATTTGCGGTGAGTTGTAATTACCAAACAATCTACACTGCAATAACCTATGTTCGTTAGTATTTTAGCATAATTTTTTACCCTCGTCAAGCCAATTGCCAATTAATTTGGTCGGTTTTGTCATATTGTGGTTTATTCGACATCAACACTGTATTTGTATATTGATAAGAGGTGTAAAAAGTGCTATAATATTGTATTATAAGCAGGTTTATTCTGTATATTCAGCACTTTAAAAAGCAAAGAAAATTTACCGTTACGGGAGGATATTATGAGCCTTGTTGAATTTAAAGATGTTTACAAAATATATAAAATGGGCGAAGTGACTATTAACGCTGTCGAGGGTGTTTCTTTTAATATAGAGCAGGGCGAGTTTTGCGTGGTAGTCGGTGCATCGGGTGCAGGCAAGACAACCGTACTTAATATTCTCGGCGGAATGGATACCTGTACAAAAGGCAGTATTATTGTCGGCGGCAGAGATATAAGCAAGCTGAAAGACAAACAGCTTATTGAATACAGACGGTTTGACATTGGTTTTGTATTTCAGTTTTATAACCTTGTGCCTAACCTTACCGCAAAAGAAAATGTAGAGCTTGCAACGCAGATAAGTAAAAATCCGATGGACAGTACAGAGGCGCTTGAAAGCGTCGGACTTTCACAGCGCAGTGCAAACTTTCCCGCTCAACTTTCGGGCGGTGAACAGCAGAGAGTTTCTATTGCAAGAGCACTTGCCAAGCGACCTAAACTTTTACTTTGCGATGAGCCGACGGGTGCTCTTGACTATAACACCGGCAGACAGATTTTAAAACTTTTGCAGGAAACCTGCCGAAAAGAAAATATGACGGTAGTTCTCATAACCCACAATTCAGCAATTACCCCAATGGCAGATCATATTATAAAGATGAGAAGCGGCAGGGTAATTATGGATGTTCACAATGATGAACCTAAAAATGTTGAAGAAATCGAATGGTAATTCATATTTCTGCGAAAGGGGAGAGGACATTGACTAAAACCCTGTTAAAAAATACTTTCAGAGAAATTGCAAATTCTAAAGCAAGGTTTATTTCTATACTTGCGATTATTGCACTCGGTGTTGGATTTTTTGCCGGAATCAAAGCTACGGTTCCGTCAATGTACAATATGGCAGACGAATATTATTCTCAATCCAATCTTATGGATTACAGGCTTGTATCTACTGTCGGATTTGATAAAGATGATGTAAAAGCGGTTGAAAATCTTGACAATGTAACCGATGTTATGCCATCGTATTTTGCCGACCTTGTTTTAAAATCAAACGGAAACGGCGGTAACGGCAAGGTTATAAGAGTATTCGCTGCACCTAAAAGTTATAACAATAAAAAAACTCTTAATACATTAAACATAAAAGAGGGAAGACTACCCGAGAAAAAGGGTGAAATCCTTGTTGAATACGGCAGTGTCGGCAGCAGTGATTATAAAATCGGCGACAAGGTTGTATTTGGAAGTGAAAGCGGAGAATCCAATGCACTTGATATGGTAGATACGCTTGAATATACTGTCGTCGGTAAAGTGGAATCACCTATGTATATTTCGTATCAGCGTGGCTCAACTACAATCGGCAACGGCAATATTGCAGCATTTATGTATATTTATCAGGATGATTTTGTAACCGAAAGATATACGGAAATGTATGTGAAAACCGTTTTTTCTGACAGCGACGGTTCAGTCTTTGATGACGAATACGAAAAAGACATTGAAAGCTTTACAACTGTTCTTGAAAATACCGCCGATTTACGCTGTGAGGCATTTGATAAAGATGTTATAGGCAAAGCAAAACAGGAACTTGAGGACAGTAAAAACAATTATGAAACCGAAAAATCCGAGGCTCTTACAAAACTTGATGATGCAAAAGCAACTTTAGATAATTCGGAAAAAGAATATACAGATAAGATTTCAGATGCACAATCGCAACTTGACACAGCCAAAAAGCAGATAGATGACGGAAAAAGTCAGCTTGAAACTGCTAAAGAAGAATACGAAAACGGCATTGCGACAGGTGAAAGTGAACTTTCTTCTGCGCAGGCGGAACTTGACAGTGCAAAAGCCGAATATAATGCAGGTGTTGAAGAATATAATTCAAAAATCAGCATAGCGGAAGAAACTCTTGCCGAAAAAGAAGATGAATTCAATGCCGCAAAAAGTGAATTTGAAAACAATCAAAAGCCGCAGCTTGAAACCGCAATAGCAACTTGCAAATCACAGATTGAGGCTTTACAGGCGCAAATTGAGGTTACAGAGGACGAAACCGCTCTTGCTGTATTGCAGGAACAGCTTACACAGGTTCAGGCAGTTTTAGCAGATTGTGAAACAAAACTTGCTATGGCGCAAGAACAGCTTGATACGGCAGAACAACAGCTGAACAACGGAAAACAAGAGCTTGAAACACAAAAAGCGGAAGGACAGGCACAGCTTGACTATGCACTTGCTCAAATTCAGAGTGCAGAACAGCAGATTGCGTACGGACAAGCACAGCTTGAAAGTAAAAAAACAGAGGGACAAGCTCAAATATCGCAGGCTGAAACCGAACTTGCGACAGCACAGGAAAAATATGACAACGGAAAGTCCGAACTTGAGGAGCAGAAAATAAGCGGCAGACAAAAGCTTGATGACGGTTGGAAAGAATACAATGATTCAAAAGCCGAGGCTGATGATAAATTTAAAGAGGCAGAACAAAAAATTGCCGACGCACAGGAAGAAATAGACGCTATAGCAGATCCCGAATGGTATGTGTTTGACAGGTCGGATAATCCGGGTTATTCAACCTTTGCGCAGAATGTTGAGCGACTCGGTGCAGTGGCATCAGTATTCCCGATGTTCTTTTTACTCGTTGCGGTTTTGGTTTGTGTAACCACAATGTCAAGACTTGTAGAGGAAAAGCGTAAAGAAATCGGAATATTAAAAGCGCTCGGCTACAATAACTTAAGCATAATAATGAAATTTGCGATTTATGCTGTTTTTGCAGGTGTAATCGGTTGTACCGTAGGTGTATTAATAGGCATAAATACACTGCCGTATATTATTTATAATGCATATCAGATTATGTATTATATGCCTGACATCAGCATTGTACCTGATGCACAGAGTATTATACTCGGTACGCTTGCCGCCGTACTTTGTACATTGCTTGTTTCTGTAATAGTATGTGTAAGAGAATTAAGCCAGAGCTGTGCAAAAATTCTAAGACCTAAAACTCCGAAAGCAGGCAAGAGGATACTGCTTGAGAGAATTACTCCGATATGGAAACATATGAATTTTTCCGCAAAGCTGACTACAAGAAATATTTTCAGATATAAATCAAGAATGTTTATGACAATCATAGGCATTGCAGGCTGCACGGCTTTGATAGTTGCGGCATTCGGACTTAAAAACAGCTTTATTCCGCTTACCGATACACAGTTTAGCGAAATATTCAAATATAATGCGGTTGTTATTCCTAAAGAAGGCGGAACTGCCGAACAGCTTGATTATCTGAAAAATACAATAAACAATACGGGCGATGTAGCGTCAATTATGCTTGCAGGTCAGCAGGAAGTTGTTGTAAAGAAAAATAATGTTGTAAAAGATGAAAGCACTTATCTTACGGTAATGGAAGATCCGCAGAGATTTTCGGAGGTTACAGAACTTAGAACAAGGGGCGACAAAAAGCACCTTGATATTACCGATGATTCCGTAATGATAAATGAAAAAATGGCGAACGAATTGTCTGTCAAAGTCGGTGATACCGTAAGTGTAACTGTTGATGATAAAACCGCAGAACTTACAGTAGGCGGAATTTATGAACAGTATATAAAGAATTATGTGTTTATTTCTCCTAAACTTTACAGTGAAAAATTCGGAGAAGAACCGCAGTTTAATATGGCACAGGTTGTACTGAAAAATCCTGACGAACAGACTGCGTTCGGTGAAAAAATGCTGACGAATGATAAAGTAGCGGGTGTAACCTATCTTTCATCAGGTATGGGTGAAATTGAAGATATGCTCAATTCGCTTAATATGGTTGTGCTTGTTATGATTATTTGTGCAGCGGCACTTGCGTTTGTAGTGCTTTATAATCTTACAAATATCAACATTGCCGAGCGTGTGCGTGAAATCGCAACTTTTAAGGTGCTCGGATTTTACAGCAGAGAAACCTCAAGCGTTATTTATAAAGAAAATATCGTGCTTACTCTCGGAGGTATTCTTTCGGGACTTGTTCTCGGTATTTTCCTTACAAGATTTATTATTCAGACCGTTGAGGTTGACAATGTAATGTTTGGCAGAGATATTTTGCTACATCGTTCGTTTTTGCGGCTTTGCTGACATTTGCATTTGCTTTGATTGTGAATTTTGCAATGGGATTTAAGATTAAAAAAGTAAATATGGTTGAAAGCCTTAAGAGTGTTGAATAAACGGTGCCGCACATTATTTGTGCGGCATTGTCTGAAAAAGATAGAATTTTTGAAATAAAAATCATTTAAAATATTGATTGCTTAGGCAAATTGTGGTATAATACAAAAGAATAGGCAATTTAGCACAATATCAGTGAAAGGAACTGTAGATATATGATAAAAGCTAATCAGTATCGCACCGTAACTTGCGGTGAGTTAAGAGAAGAAAATATCGGACAGGAAGTTCGTGTAGCAGGCTGGGTTGAAAATATCCGTGACCACGGCGGCGTAATGTTCCTTGACATTCGTGATCAGTACGGTGTTCTTCAGGTAGTAGTTCACAATGACGAGTTACTTAAGGGTATTAACAAAGAATGTACCGTAACATTGAGCGGTAAGGTAGTAAAGAGAGATGAAGAAACTATCAACTCTAAGATTGCTACCGGTTATGTTGAGGTACACACAGATGACATTACTGTTCTCGGCAAATGTAAAAACGCACTTCCGTTTGAAGTTGCCACTTCTACCAATACTTCGGAGGAGGTACGCTTAAAGTATCGTTTCCTCGACCTTCGTAATCAGAAGGTGCATAATAACATTATGCTCCGTTCACAGATTATAACATTCCTCCGTGCAAAAATGAACGAGATGGGATTTAATGAAATTCAGACACCGATTCTTTCAACTTCATCACCGGAAGGAGCAAGAGATTATCTTATTCCGAGCCGTAAGCACAAGGGCAAATTCTATGCTCTTCCGCAGGCTCCGCAGATTTTCAAACAGCTCCTTATGGTTTCCGGTTTTGACAGATACTTCCAGATTGCACCTTGTTTCAGAGATGAGGATGCAAGAGCAGACCGTTCGCCGGGCGAGTTCTATCAGCTTGACTTTGAAATGGCTTTTGCCACACAGGAAGATGTATTTGCGGTTGCAGAAGAAGTTCTTTACGAAACATTCACTAAGTTTACAGATAAAGAGGTTTCAAAGCCTCCGTTTGCCCGTATTCCATACTCTGAAAGTATGTTAAAGTACGGTACAGACAAGCCTGATCTCCGTAACCCGCTTGTTATCGTGGAGATTAGCGATATGTTTGAGGAAACTGACTTTAAGCCGTTCCTCAAAAAGACTGTTCGTTCAATTAATGTACCGGGTGCCGCAAAGCAGTCAAAGAGCTGGTTCAAGAAGATGGAAGAATTTGCGCTTTCTATCGGTATGAAGGGACTCGGCTATGTTAAGGTAAGAGATGATATGACATTTGACGGTCCTATCGATAAGTTTCTTAAAGAGGGCGACAGAGAGGAGCTTATTAAGCGTAATAATTCTAACGCAGGCGATGTTATTTACTTTATCGCAGATACAGAAAAAGACGCTCCAAAGCTTGCAGGTCAGATTCGTACAGAGGTTGCTACCCGTCTTGACCTTATTGACAAGTCAAAGTTTGAGATGTGCTTTATCGTTGACTTCCCAATGTATGAGCATGACGAAACCACAGGTCAGGTAATCTTTACACACAATCCATTCTCAATGCCACAGGGCGGTATGGACAGCTTGCTTCATAAGAACCCCGATGATATTCTTGCTTATCAGTATGACATCGTATGTAACGGTGTTGAGCTTTCATCAGGTGCTGTTCGTAACCACGACCTTGACATTATGATTAAGGCATTTGAGATTGCAGGATATACCGAAGATGAGCTTAAATCTAAGTTCTCTGCTCTCTACAACGCATTCCAGTACGGTGCTCCGCCACATGCAGGTATGGCTCCGGGCGTTGACAGAATGATTATGCTCATTACTGAAGAAGAGAACATCAGAGAGGTTATTGCTTTCCCAATGAACTCAAATGCTCAGGATCTTCTCCTCGGTTCACCGGGAGAGGTAACAGAGCAGCAGCTTCGTGAAGTTCACATTAAATTAAGATAACTTCATATATACTCAAAGGGCGAGTTGTTTTTATAACTTGCCCTGATTCTGTTTATACAAAGGATGGTTTTTATGGTAACAAGAGAAGATGTTGAAAACATTGCGTTGCTTTCAAAGCTGTTCGTTCCCGAAGAGGAGCTTGACAGCCTTACACAGTCAATGCAGGAAATTATAGATTTTGCCGATACAATCAATAATGCTCCCACAAGCGGTGAGAACTTTGACAACATAAACAACCTTTCAAATGTATTTCGTGAGGATGTTGTGGTTGAGTCATATGACAGCGAGGAAATTTTGAAAAATGCCCCTGAACAGGCAGAGTCACATTTCCTTGTTAGAGGCAGAGAATAAGAGGTGTAAAAATGGGTAATATTGCAAAAATTCACGAAATGCTTGTTTCCAAGCAGGTTTCGTGTACTGAGCTTACTAAAAGCTATCTTGAAGAAATAGAAAAATCAAACGGCGAGCTTAACGCTTATGTAAATGTAACTCCCGATACAGCGCTTGAAACCGCAAAGACTGTTGACGAAAAAATTGCAAAGGGCGAAGAAATCGGTATGCTCGAGGGTGTTCCGATGACATTGAAAGATAACCTTTCCACAAAGGACATTGAAACTACTTGCTGTTCTAAAATCCTTAAAGGTTACAAGCCGATTTATAATGCAACTGTATGGGAGAATCTTTCTGCACAAAATGCAGTTATGCTCGGTAAAACAAATATGGACGAATTTGCAATGGGTTCTTCGTGTGAAACTTCATGCTTTGGCGGTGCAATGAATCCGTTTAACACAAAGTATGTATCCGGCGGTTCATCAGGCGGCGTAGCAAGCGCTGTCGGCGCAAACATTGCTGCATACGGACTTGGTTCTGATACAGGCGGTTCTATCCGTCAGCCTGCAAGTTTTTGCGGTATCGTAGGTCTTAAGCCGACATACGGCAGTGTATCCCGTTACGGTCTTATCGCTTATGCAAGCTCACTTGACCAAATTGGACCTATCACAAAGAGCGTTGAAGATGCGTCTATTGTATTTGATGCAATTTCACAGTATGACGAAAAAGACAGCACTTCAAAGGGTAATGTCGGCGGCGCAACTTACGGAAAGCTCAACAATGACATCAAGGGTATGAAAATCGGTATTGCCCGTGAGCATCTTGACGGTATTCGTGACGATGTTAAAGAGGCAGTTCTCAATGCCGCAAAAGTTTATGAATCACTCGGTGCAGAAATAGTGTATTTTGATATGCCCGCACTTAAGTTTGCTCTTCCTGTTTATTACATTATTGCCTGTGCAGAGGCATCTTCAAACCTCGGCAGATACGACGGTATTCGTTTTGGTTATAAAACACCGCATTATAACGGCACTCACGATATGATTTGCCGCACCCGTTCAGAGGGCTTTGGTGAGGAAGTTAAGAGAAGAATTCTTCTCGGCACATATGTACTCTCTGCCGGTTATTATGACGCTTATTATAAAAAGGCACAGAATTTGCGTGGAACTATTGTAAAGGCATTTACAGATGCATTTGAGCATTGTGATGTAATTCTTGCTCCAACAGTTCCTATGACTGCTTTCGAGGCGGGTCACGCAGTTTCCGATCCGATTGAAACTTATCTTACAGATATTTGTACCGTACCCGTAAATATTGCAGGACTTCCGGGTGTATCCGTACCGTGCGGATTTAACGCAAACGGTATGCCAATCGGTATGCAGCTTATCGGCAAGAGTTTTGGCGAGGCTGAAATTTTAAATGCAGCGTTTAAGTATCAGCAGGCTGCCGGAGAAAACTTTAAGGATACAAAGTGGGGTGTTAAGCTGTGAAATATGAATTAGTTGCGGGTTTTGAAACCCATATTGAACTTGCTACAAAGACAAAAATTTTCTGCTCATGTACAACAGCGTTTGGCGGTGCACCTAACTCACATTGCTGTCCTGTATGTATCGGACTTCCGGGTACACTTCCAAAACTTAACCGTGAGGTTGTAAACTTCGGTATCAAGGCAGGTCTTGCCACTCACGGTGAGATTGCGGAGATTTCTAAAATGGACAGAAAGAACTACTGCTATCCTGACCTTTCAAAGGCTTATCAAATCAGCCAGCTTTATGCACCGCTTTCAATCGGCGGCTATGTAGAGCTTTCAAACGGCAGAAAAATCAGACTTCATCATATTCATATTGAAGAAGATGCAGGAAAACTTATTCATCAGCACGGCGACACATATGTCGACTACAACCGTGGCGGTGTTCCTCTTATCGAGATTGTATCGGAGCCTGATATTCGTTCTATTGACGAGGCTAAGGAGTATGTGGAAAAATTACAGCAGGTAATGCGCTATATAGGAATTTCCGACTGCCGTATGCAGGAGGCTCAATGCGTTGCGATGTTAATATTTCTGTTCGTCCTGAGGGCAGTGAAACTCTTGGAACAAGAACAGAGATTAAGAATATGAACTCAATTACAAATATTGCCAAAGCAATGGAGTATGAGTATGAGCGTCAGGTAGATTTAATTGAGAGCGGCGGCAAAGTAGTGCAGGAAACTCTCCGTTATGATGATGCAACAAACACTACATCTTCAATGCGCAGTAAAGAGGACGCTCACGATTACCGTTATTTCAGAGATCCTGACCTTGTTACAATCAATGTCCCAAGAGATGTTGTGGAGAGCTTAAAGGCTGAAATGCCTGAACTTCCTTCTGACAAATGCAAGAGATATATTGAAGAACTTGAAATTCCTGAAAAGGATGCACAACTTCTTACAAAATACAGAAAAATCAGCGAGTTCTTTGATAAGGCTTGCGAGGGTGTAAAATCCGCAAAGTCTGTATCTAACTTTATTATCGGTCAGATTTTCCGCAGAACAGAAACCGAGGCTGATAAGGAAACATTTGATGTATCAATAACACCTGAACAACTCAATGAGCTTGTAAAATTGATTGACAGCGGCAAGATACGCAATAACCTTGCTAAGGCTACACTTGAGAAAATGCTTGATTCCGGCAAGGGAGCACTTGATTTTATCAGTGAAAGTGATATGGCAGGACTTGATGAAAACACTGTAAATGAACTTTGTAAACAGGCTATAGATAACAATCCTAAGGCTGTAGATGATTACAAGAACGGTAAGGAAAAAGCTATTAAGGCTCTTGTCGGTAATGTAATGAAGAACAGCCGTGGTAAAGCAGATGCTGCAGCAGTTGAGCAGAAACTTAAAGATATGATTTCTTAAAGTTTTATTATATAAGAGTGAAAGCCACTTTTGATTTAGTTCAAAAGTGGCTTTTGTGTTTGTGGATTCTTATGTTAAAAATTAAAATAAATTATGGTTTAGCAAATTGATTTGCCAATTAATTATAAAAGTTTGGTCGACCTTTTCAAAGGTCGTGGGTGTGGGCAAAGCCCACAAATACTTCCTTTTACGCAAG
>ENA-OQCO01000316-OQCO01000316.1-human-gut-metagenome-genome-assembly--contig:-NODE-316-length-28060-cov-3.536605_pt1 | contig 28060 bp, 20 predicted proteins | sample MGYA00242500_ERZ504582 | MGnify/ENA primary metagenome ERZ504582 (study PRJEB26092, sample SAMD00036346) | human gut metagenome | host: Homo sapiens | study: EMG produced TPA metagenomics assembly of... | reverse complement strand
GACACCTTAATTTTACCACAAATGGATGCTCTTTTTTTATTCACTTGATAGGTGAAACAGCAATATTCAATTAAAATACAGTAATCATGTGGCTTTCAGCCACTTCACACGGCATAGCCGTGAATAATATAGGATAAATAACTATTTTTTTAAGAAAAGGAAAAGAGAGGCTGTACTGACAAGGAACGTTGGTGCAGTCTCGTTCTGCTTTAAATTATTTGTAACTGTTCAGTACCCTCACAGTTACGAGTCAAAATGCATTCCAAATCACCTTCGGTGATGGCATTTTGCCTTGTATGTCTCGGGAGTTTGGCAAAAAACATGCCAAAACACCTCGCGGGATACTACCTTCTGAATAGTTACAATTATTTTCAGAAATATGTATGGACATAGTTGACCGGATGACCATACAACAGGTAAAATTAGAATAGCAAATCTGCAAAAGTAGTGGAAAATAACAAAAAGAGAGGGTTATCGAATGGATAGATTATTGTATGGGGTGGCGTATTACGATGAGTATATGCCGTGTGACCGGTTGGACAAAGATGTGGAAATGATAAAGGCGGCAGGGATCAATCTGGTCCGTATCGCCGAGTCTACCTGGAGTACCTGTGAACCCCAGGAAGGGGTGTTTGATTTCAGCCATGTGACTCGGGTACTGGATGCGATGGAAGCGGCCGGCATCTCAGTGATCATTGGAACACCGACGTATGCGATCCCGACCTGGATGGTAAAATCCCACCCGGATGTACTGGCAACCACAAAGAGGGGACCGGGCATCTACGGGGCGCGTCAGATCATGGATATCACGCATCCGGTATATCGCTATTACGGTGAACGTGTGATCCGAAAACTGATGGAAGTGTCTGCGCACAGAAAATGTGTGATTGGTTTCTAGCTGGATAATGAGACAAAATATTATGATACAGCAGGAAAAAATGTGCAGGAGCAGTTTGTAAAATATCTTCGCACAAAGTTCAACGATGATCTGGATGCGATGAATCAGGCGTTTGGTCTGGATTACTGGAGTAACCGGATCAACGCGTGGGAGGATTTCCCGGATGTGCGTGGAACAATCAACGGAAGCCTTGGCGCAGAGTTCCAGAAGTTCCAGAGAACGCTGGTGGATGATTATCTGCAGTGGCAGGCGGATATTGTGAAAGAGTATGCAAGGGAAGATCAGTTTATCACCCATAACTTTGATTTTGACTGGCGGGGATATTCCTACGGAGTACAGCCGATGGTGGATCACAAACATGCAGCAAGGGCACTGACAGTAGCAGGGGTGGATATCTATCATCCGACACAGGACGAACTGACCGGTGCAGAGATTTCCTATGGCGGAGACAGTACCCGTTCACTGAAAGCAGATAATTATTTTGTTCTGGAGACAGAGGCACAGGGATTCCCGGGATGGGTTCCTTACGACGGACAGCTTCGTCTGCAGGCATTCAGTCATCTGGCTTCCGGGGCAAATATGGTGGAATACTGGCACTGGCATTCGATCCACAATTCTTTTGAGACATACTGGAAAGGACTGTTGAGTCACGACTTTAAGGAAAACGATACGTATCGTTCTGCAAAAGTGATTGGTAAGGAGTTTGCGGAGCTGGGAAACCATCTGGTGAATCTGAAAAAACACAATAAAGTCGGTTTCCTTGTGAGCAATGAAGCACAGACTGCGCTGGACTGGTTTCCGATTGACGGAACCGCAGGCGGTGGTGGCGGATGCAAATATAACGATGTGGTCCGGTATGTCTATGATCAGTTATATAAACTGAATGTGGAATGCGATTTCCTGTGGCCGGAAACAGAAAGTTTTGCGCAGTATGATCTGCTGGTAGTGCCGGCACTGTACGCAGCACCGGAAGCCCTGCTTCAGAAGATCAATGACTATGTGGCAGCAGGCGGTCATCTGTTTACCACATTCAAGACCGGTTTCACGGATGAGAATCTGAAGGTGTTCCATGACAGCCAGCCACATATTCTGGACCGGTGTCTGGGTATTTCCTACAGCCATTTTACGTTCCCGAAACAGGTAAAACTGTCAGGAGAGACGTATCACTGTGAAGATAATGAGTTGAAAAATTTTATGGAACTGGTGAACCCGGAAGGGGCACAGGTGCTTGCTTCTTATGATCATTATAACTGGAAGCGGTATGCGGCAGTGACGAGAAATGCGTATGGAAAGGGAACGGCTACTTATCTCGGCTGCTGGACCGGTGATGCGATGCTTCGGGAGATCCTTACGGATGTGTTGAAGGATGCAGGATTGTGGGGTATGGAACAGGAAGTGGAGTTCCCGGTGATTATCAAGAAGGGGACAAATGATCTTGGAAAAGAAGTTGTATATTATCTGAACTATTCGCCGGAAGTACGGAATGTGATTTATCATGGCACTGATGGAGAGGAATTGTTTGGAAAGGCTGCAGTTACTGATGGACAGGTTTTGGAAATCGGGGGCTGGGATCTGAAGATTGTGGAACGGTAAATAAAAGGGGAGCTGTCCTTCATGGATGAAAACTATGGAGGACGGCTTTCCTTTTTTGCTTTGTCTATCCCCCGGATGAGGATATAAAAAAGAAAAAAGTGCGAAAATATCGGTTGAAAAAAGGATAAAAATATAACCCCACAGGGGGCTTGTGAGGAGAGAAAAGACAGGTTATGATAGGCACACAACAGAAGAAGGTTGTAAGTTCGCTCAGACCATACTGCCTCCTCCGCATCTAAAAGCAGTATGGGTTGGAAAGCAAATAATGTCAGAAGTGAGGAAAGAAATCCGGGAAAGATTCCTTTCCTTTCTTTTTACAGAAATCTGAAAGGGGAAACATATGAAGAAGAAAATGGTTGCGGTATTGCTCGCAGCAGGTTTGGTGATATCGCTGGCGGCCTGTGGGGGTACATCAGAAACAGGTAATACTGCGGATGTGAAGACGGGGAATGAGGAAACAGCAGATGATGAACCTGCAGAAGAAGCAGAAAATACAGAAGAATCTACACTGACATACGGATCCGGAGATTATACAAGGATCAATCCTGCGATGGATGAGCACTGCGAGATCAATGTGCTGTTATTTAACGGACTGACTGCTCATGATGTGGATGATCAGGTAGTGCCGGGGCTTGCAGAAAGCTGGGATTATGATGAAGATACTTATACCTATACATTCCACATCAGAGATGGAATTAAATGGCATGATGGGGAACCATTTACGGCAGACGATGTAAAATTTACAATAGAAGCGATCATGGATCCGGACAACGGATCGGAGAATGCACCAAATTATGAAGATGTGCAGGAAATTACAGTCACAGATGACCAGACGATTGCTTTTAAACTGGCAGAACCAAATGTGGCATTTCTGGAATATATGACAATGGCGATTTTGCCAAAACATCTTCTGGATGGAGAAGATATGCAGGAGTCGGATTTCTTCCGTCATCCGATAGGAACAGGTCCATATAAGCTGGAAAGTTGGGATGCAGGGCAGTCAATTGTCATGGTGAAAAATGAAGATTACTACCTTGGCAGTCCGAAAATCGATAAAGTAATCTTTAAGATTGTAGAGGATGACAATACACAGGCAGTACAGTTACAGTCCGGTGAGATTGATATGGCTCTGTTAGATCCGAAAAATGCACAGAGTTTTAAGGATACAGAAGATTATACCTGCTATGATATGACAACTTCGGATTATCGTGGTATTATGTTTAATTTCGGCAACGATTACTGGACGGAAAATAAAGATATTATTCCGGCAGTATGTTATGGTATTGACCGGCAGGCAATTATTGATGCAGTGCTTCTGGGTCAGGGAATGCCGGCCTATGGTCCATTGCAGAGAAATATCTACAATGATGAGAAGGTGGAACATTATGATTATAATCCGGAAAAGGCAAAAGAGATTCTTGAGAATGCGGGATGTACCATGGACGATGATGGTTTCTACGAGAGAAATGGAGAAGAAATCGGCTTTGTAATCAGCGTCATGTCCGGAGAACAGGATCGAATCGATATTGCACAGGCAGCGGCACAGCAGTTGCAGGAGATCGGCATCAACTGTACGGTAGATATTCCGGCACAGATGGACTGGGGAGGACAGATGGCCTGCCTGATCGGTTGGGGAAGCCCGTTTGATGCAGATGATCATACCTACAAAGTTTTCGGAACGGATAAAGGAGCCAATTATTCCGGTTATTCCAATGAAAAAGTGGATGAATATCTGACACTGGCAAGACAGTATGAAGATCAGGAAACCCGTGCGAAATATTATGATCTTTTCCAGGAAGAGCTGGCAAAGGATCCGGCATATGCATTTATCTGTTATATTGATGCCAATTATGTGGCGGATTCGGATATCAAAGGAATCTCCGAAAAGACCGTACTTGGTCATCACGGAGTTGGTATTTTCTGGAATATTCAGGAATGGGAAATCGTGAAATAAAAAGAAAGATGAGAGATGCAAAGAGACTGGTAACAGTCTCTTTATGCAGTTTTGAGAGGTTAGTCATGAATGAGTTACTGAAGGCAGAACATCTGTCAGTAAGCTTTTTTACGGATGCCGGTGAAGTGGAAGCGGTTCGGGATGTAAGTTTTACTGTGGAAAAAGGGGAAGTACTGGCCATTGTGGGAGAATCCGGGTGCGGAAAGAGTGCATTGTGCAAAAGTATTATGAAATTACTTCCGAAAACAGCAAAAATCAAGTCCGGGAAAATACTGGTGAATGGAGCGGATATTACGGACTATACGGAAAAGAATATGTCACGGCTGCGTGGAGAACTTTTTTCGATGGTCTTTCAGGATCCGATGACATCTCTGAATCCGACGATCACGGTTGGAAAACAGATCGGGGAGGCGGTGAGGATCCATAATAAAAAAATGTCGAGAGGACAGATCAGAAAAAGAGTTATAGAACTGATGCAGTTGGTGGAAATAGACAGACCGGAAGAAAGGATCCGTCAGTATCCTCATGAATTTTCCGGGGGTATGCGTCAGAGAGCAGTTATGGCAATTGCACTTGCCGGTGATCCGAAGATTCTGTTTGCCGATGAGCCTACGACTGCGCTGGATGTGACGATTCAGGCACAGATTCTGGATGTGTTCCGGCGGATCCAGAAAAAACTGGAGATGGCAACTGTGTTTATCAGCCATGATCTAGGGGTTGTAGCCGGAGTGGCAGACCGTGTGGCGGTTATGTATGCGGGAAAAATTGTGGAAATCGGAACGGCGGAGGAGATTTTTTATGATCCAAGGCATCCATATACCTGGGGACTGTTACAGTCACTTCCTGTTCTGTCAGAAGGAAAAGAATGGCTCCCGACACTGCCGGGCATGCCGCCTACCCTGATTCATCCGCCAAAGGGTGATGCATTTGCGGAGAGAAACGTATATGCAATGAGAATAGACTATGAAAAAGAGCCTCCTATGTTTCGGATTACAGATACCCATTATGCGGCTACTTGGCTGCTGGATGAGCGGGCACCGAAGGTGAAGGTTCCGATGTGAGGGCGAAGATATGGGAAATGATATTTTAATGGATGTGCAACATCTTTCACACATATTTCGGCTGAATCGGAAGGTGGAAGTGCATGCAGTGATGATGTTTCTTTTCAAATAAAAAAAGGAGAAATTTACGGCCTGGTAGGAGAATCCGGATCCGGGAAATCGACAGTGGCGCGCTGTGTCATGAATATATACAAACCTTCCGCAGGAGAAATCTATTATAAAGGAATTCCGGTCTGCAAAAACAGAGAATTTAAAAAGAACCGGAAGATGTTACAGATGACGCGGCAGATGATTTTCCAGGACTCGGCTTCCAGCCTGAATCCGGGAATGAAAGTCAGAGATATCGTGGCGGAACCGCTGCGTATTCAGTCCCGAAAGATCCGTACAAATAAAAAGGAAATTGAAAAACAGCTGGAGATGGTAGGACTTGATGGAAGTTATCTGGAAAAATATCCGTATGAACTGTCCGGCGGGCAGCGACAGCGGGTGGCAATTGCGCGGGCACTGTTAGCAAAACCGGATCTGATTGTGGCAGATGAGCCAATCGCATCGCTGGATGTATCTATTCAGGCACAGATGGTCAATTTGTTTCGAAAATTGCAGAAAGAGCAGGGATTTTCCTTTCTTTTTATCGCACATGATCTTTCGATGGTGAAATTTTTGTGCGATCGGACCGGAGTTATGTATCGTGGAAGACTGGTTGAAGAAGGAACCACAAAGGATGTGTTTTCACATCCGGAACATGAATATACAAAAGCATTGCTGGCAGCAATTCCCGTACCGGATCCGAGGGAAGAACGAAACAGAAGGGTGATGAAGTGCTATGAGGGGTGAGTGGATATTATATTATGGGAAAAAGGTGCTTATTTTCATAATCAGCGTATGGGTACTGTCTCTTGTAACATTTTATGTATCCAGACTTGCACCTGGGGATCCACTGGTTTCTTATTATGGAGAACGCGTGGAAAAGATGAGCCCGGAAGAAAGGGAATGGGCGGAAGAGAAACTTGGTCTGAATGATAAAATATCTGTACAGTATGCCAGATGGATCCGACAGGCATTTCATGGGAATTTTGGAATTTCATATAAATATAAAATGGATGTTCTGGAGGTACTCAAAAGCAGAATCGGCAATACACTGGTCCTCGGTGGCATTGGTTTTTTGATCATATTTTTCGGGTCGTTGCTTCTGGGCATTGTATGCGCATGGAAAGAAGGCGGATGGACAGACCGTATGATCTGTAAAGTGGGAACCGTAATCAGCTGTGTACCGGAGTTCTGGCTGGCGCTGGTACTGATTCTTGTGTTTTCTGTTTCTCTTCGATGGCTGCCAAGCTCAGGAGCATATGCGGTGGGGCAGGAAAACAATCTTTCCGATCGTATCGTGCATATGATTCTTCCATTAGCGGTTATCGTGACAGAACATCTCTGGTATTATGGCTATATGGTCCGAAACAAAATGTTGGATGAGGTCCGTGCGGATTACGTGCTGCTGGCGAAGGCAAAGGGAATGAAAAAATCACGGATCATGATCACACATTGTCTGAGAAATATTATGCCGTCGTATCTGAGCATTATGGCAATTTCCGTAGCACATATCATGGGTGGAACGTATGTGGTAGAGACTGTTTTTTCCTATCCGGGAATCGGCACGCTGGCATATGAAAGTGCTCGCTATAAGGACTATAATCTGCTGATGGTGGTCAGTCTGCTGTCCGGGATCATAGTGATTGTCTGTAATATGGCAGCACAGATTCTCAATGAGCGAATCGATCCGCGCATCCGCATCAGCAGACAGCCGGATATACAGGAGGTGAGGGAACATGAATGATCCGTTTGAAATTGTCGGTGTAAGACCGGAACTTCTGGAACGTCAGGCACCGGAAAAAGAAAACAGATGGTATCAGGGAGTTCCCTGGCTGTCCGTCATTGTTCTTCTGATAATTGCTGGTGGATGTCTGTTCTGTAAATGGATCATGCCAAAAGATCCGTCCTATATGGATCTGAAAAATTATACCGTTGCACCATGCAGGGAGTTTCTGTTTGGGACAGATACCATGGGGAGAGATATTTTCTCCATGATATGGTACGGTGGACGACAGTCGTTGTTTATAGGATTTGTGGCAACAATGATATCAACCAGTATTGCGATTATCTTTGGAACTGTCAGTGGTCTGGCACCGGAATGGCTGGATATGTTACTTATGAGAATGACAGAGATTTTGCTGAGCATTCCCAATCTGCTTTTGGTTATTTTTCTGCAGGCGATTCTGGGGAAGGCAAATGTGCTGAGTCTGTCGCTGGTTATAGGAGTTACAAGCTGGACCAGCATAGCGAAAGTAGTAAGAACAGAAGTGCGTCAGCTAAGAAGCAATGAATATGTAGTTGCAGCCAGATGTATGGGTGGCGGCTTTTTCTATATTCTTCGGAAACATCTTGCCCCCAACTTTTTATCTTCTATTATGTTCATGGTGGTTATGAATATTCGAAGTGCGATTGTGGAAGAATCTACGCTGAGCTTTATGGGGATCGGGTTACCACTGGAGATCATCTCCTGGGGAAGCATGCTGTCACTGTCAGAAAAAGCACTGCTCACCGATGGCTGGTGGATCATTCTGATTCCCGGGGCTTTTCTTGTTGTAACCTTATTGGCCATTACCGGGCTAGGAGATTATCTGAGAAAAGAGTTGAATAAGAAAGAGAGTTATCTGTAGAGCGGAAGAAAATGCGATATGACGGATTCTTTTCTGACATTTTTTCTCATTCTGTTGTTTTTGATTGCATGTTTTTTTGAAACAAAGTAAAATACTAATGGAAAAAATGAAATAATAATATATGCAGGAGGAGAAACATGGATAACAAAGAATTCGCTTTACAGGAACACGAAAAATGGGCTGGAAAAATCGAAGTGATCAGTCGTGCAAAACTGGAAACACCGGAAGATCTGGCTGTTTGCTATACACCGGGTGTTGCAGAACCCTGCATCAAAATATCAGAGGATGTGAATCTTTCTTATAAATATACCCGCCGTCACAATATGGTAGCGGTTGTCACAGACGGAAGTGCCGTACTGGGACTGGGTGATATCGGACCGGAAGCCGGTATGCCGGTTATGGAAGGAAAATGCTGTCTGTTTAAGGCATTTGGCGATGTGGATGCATTTCCGTTGTGTGTGCGCACCAAAGATGTGGACGAGATCGTAAAGACCGTCAGCCTGCTGGCAGGAAGTTTCGGTGGAGTCAATCTGGAAGATATCTCTGCACCGCGTTGTTTTGAGATCGAGCGCAAGTTAAAAGAGTGTTGTGATATTCCGATTTTCCACGATGACCAGCATGGAACCGCAGTAGTAACAATGGCAGCTATGCTCAATGCGCTGAAAGTAGTCGGAAAGAAGATCGATGAGATCAAAGTAGTAACTTCCGGAGCAGGTGCAGCCGGTATCGCGATCATCAAACTGCTGATCAGTATGGGCCTGAAAAATGTGATCATGTGTGACCGGAAGGGTGCGATCTACAAAGGCCGTGAAGGACTGAACAAAGAAAAAGAAGAGATGGCTGAGATCTCCAACCGGAACATGGAAAAAGGAAGTCTGGCAGATGTGATCAAGGGGGCAGACGTATTTATCGGTGTATCCGCACCGGGAACGGTGACACAGGAAATGGTTCGCACAATGGCTCCGAATCCGATTCTTTTCCCGATGGCAAACCCGACACCGGAGATTATGCCGGAAGAGGCAAAGGCTGCAGGTGCAGCTGTGATCGGAACCGGAAGAAGTGACTTCCCGAACCAGATCAATAATGTACTGGCATTCCCGGGTATCTTCCGTGGCGCGCTGGATGTGAGAGCGAGCGATATCAATGATGAGATGAAGGTAGCCGCTGCATATGCGATCGCAAATATTATCACGGATGAGGAGAGAAATGCAGAGTATATCATTCCCAATCCATTTGACAAACGGGTGGCAAAGGCAGTTGCCGAGGCAGTTGCGAAGGCTGCAAGAGATACAGGAGTTGCAAGAATCTAAAAAATTCAGAAGCTGCTGTGGCGATGGAGTGGCTGTGTGTATAGCTGGACTATTTATTTCTGGTGCTTCTGACGATAGGCTCTTGGAGATACACCCACCAGTTTTTTGAATGCCTGTGTAAAATAGTTCTGCGAAGAAAATCCGCTGGACTCGGCGATCTGTGTGATGGAGTAGTCGGTGTCACACAACAATCGTTTGCTGTGGGTGATCCGCAGTTGCAGCAGGTAGTTAATCGGTGAGACAGAGAAGGCAGCAGAAAACTGATGGGAGAGATAGAATTTATCCCAGTGGACGATGGCTGCGATCCGCTCGAGTGTTACCGGTTCGTGGAAGTGTTCTTCGATGTAGGCTTTGGCGCGCTGACATTCATAGGGGATATCGGTTGGCGGCGCAAAGGAGAATTCTTTTCCAGTGATCCGGTGGAGCTGCAGAAGCAGAATGGACAGATAATGCTGGCAGACTTCCTCATAGGAAGTCTGTTTTTTTTGTAGTTCTTCCAGGATCGTGTGCAGGAGTGAGAGGATCATTTCCCGGTGGGAGGAGAGCTGGAAGATCTGGAAGGGGGAGAAGGTTTCTCCTTCGTGGAAGAGAAACTGTAGGTTATCGATTCCCAGCACAATATAGTGCATTTTCTTTTCCGGTGAGGAGCGCTCGGTGTGGTGGACTTTGGGATTGACGATGACGAGGTTGTTTTTTCGCAGGGGGATCTGGGTTTCATCGGTGCACAGCCATCCTTCGCCGTCGGTTACGTAGAAGAGTTCGGTGCAGTCGTGGGAGTGGAGGACACCGTTCCAGTCGGAGCCGAAGGAGGAGGAAGTTACGTAGCGGAGGTGTTGGTGGGGCGGCTGGTGTTCGGGGGATAAGTCTGTTAAGGAATAGGATAGGGTGGACATGTGGGGACCTCCTTTGGAAATTAGTGGGTTGGCGGGCGGACGAAATTGCGGTCATGCTTCTGGAGCCACACAACCGCTGGTAACGCAAATCTGAACTAGTCACTAACTCCGACTATGTTTGCGAGGGTCGGCTGACCCTCGCAAAAGTCTGCGTAAGTGCCGGATTTCATCTTTGCTAAGGGCACCAGCAAAAGGCTGTGTGGCTCCAGAAGCATGACCGCAATTTCTGACGGTGGCAAACCCGGAACAGTATGATGCTGCGAGAAGTTTGCGCAGGAAAATATCGGAGGATGCCACTAGAAAAACCGTAGATGAAATATTTTACTGGTTTATATACGTCAGTATAGCAAAGAATCGCTTATACCGCAAGATATCTAATGTTTGGAACAAAAGTAGCATAGAAAGAATGGTGGGGATTGGATATAATGAATTTAGTGCAGCGGACGGGAAACAGCCGCCTGTCTGATGCAGACTGGAATAGGACTGCCGGCAGTGAGAGACAGATAGGGGAAAAGGTCATTGTCGGCAGTTATTTCTGGTGATTTATGATTTGGGATTGGATATAAGCGGAATTGGTAAGGTTCCGAGAGTGATAATAAAGAAAGGGAGAGGTGTGTGTTATGGGTAAAGAGTGTACAACGGGCAGAGTAACGATTCCGACTGATGTGGATGTCGTACCGAAGACACTGGAGCTGGTGAAACGGTGGGGGGCGGATGCGATCCGTGACTGTGACGGAACGGATTACCCGGAAGAACTGAAGAAGGTGGATGCGAAGGTATACGCAACATATTATACAACCAGAAAAGATAATGTATGGGCGAAGGCGAATCCGGATGAGATTCAGCAGATGTATATTATGACATCGTTCCATACAGCGACAAAGGGTGAGCTGTCGATTCATCTGATGGATCATCTGTATCCGGATATGTTAAAGGTAAATTCGCATGATGATATCCAGAGATGGTGGGAAGTCATTGACCGTACGACAGGAAAAGTGGTTCCGGTGACAGAGTGGAGTTACAGTGAGGAGACCGGTGATGTGACCATCAAACCGGCGAAGGCTTTTCATGATTATACGGTAAGTTTTCTGGCTTATATTATGTGGGATCCGGTTCATATGTATAATGCGGTGACTAATGACTGGCAGGGTGTGGAAAAACAGATCACGTTTGATGTCCGTCAGCCGAAGACAAAAGAATACTCCAAGAAACGTCTGAGAAAATTCCTGGAGAGTCATCCGTATGTGGACGTGGTTCGTTTTACTACATTTTTCCATCAGTTTACACTGATCTTTGACGAGCTGGCAAGAGAGAAATATGTAGACTGGTATGGTTATTCTGCATCGGTAAGTCCGTATATTCTGGAGCAGTTTGAACAGGAAGTTGGTTATAAGTTCCGCCCGGAATTTATCATCGATCAGGGTTACATGAATAACATGTACCGGATTCCGTCCAAGGAATTCATGGACTTTACCGCATTCCAGAGAAGAGAAGTTACGAAGCTTGCAAAAGAGTTTGTGGATATCGTGCATGAGTATGGAAAAGAAGCTATGATGTTCCTTGGTGATCACTGGATCGGTATGGAGCCGTTTATGGATGAGTTCAAGTCCGTAGGACTGGACGCCGTGGTAGGTTCTGTGGGAAATGGAGCAACGCTTCGTCTGATCAGTGATATTCCTGGTGTCAAATATACCGAGGGACGTTTCCTTCCGTATTTCTTCCCGGATACCTTCCATGAGGGTGGAGATCCGGTAAAAGAAGCAAAAGTCAACTGGGTAACCGCGCGTCGTGCGATCTTAAGAAAACCGATTGACCGTATCGGTTACGGCGGATACCTGAAACTGGCGGTACAGTTCCCGGAATTTATCGATTATGTGGAAAGTGTCTGCAAGGAATTCCGTACCCTGTATGAAAATATCAAAGGAACCACACCGTACTGTGTAAAAACCGTAGCCGTATTAAACTGCTGGGGTAAGATGCGTGCGTGGGGTAATCATATGGTACATCATGCGATTTACCATAAACAGAACTATTCTTATGCGGGCATCATGGAAGCGTTGAGCGGTGCACCGTTTGATGTACGGTTTATCACTTTTGATGATATCCGCAAGAACCCGGATATGCTCAAAGATATCGACGTCATCCTGAATGTGGGCGACGGTGATACCGCATATACCGGTGGGGACAACTGGACGGATGAGACGATTGTTTCTGCGATCAATGAATTTGTATACAACGGCGGCGGATTTATCGGAATCGGTGAGCCGACCGGTCATCAGTGGGAAGGCAAATACATTCAGTTAAGAAGTGTTCTTGGAGTGGAACGCGAAAATGGATTTGACCTGAACAAAGACAAATACAACTGGGAAGAGCATACCCACTTTATCACTGAGGACTGCAAGGGAGATGTGGACTTCGGAGAAGGAAAGAAAAACATGTATGCTCTGCCGGATACTACGATCATCCGCCAGATCGATAAAGAAGTGCAGATGGCAGTCAACTCTTTTGGAGAAGGAAGAGGCGTCTATATCAGCGGTCTGCCATACAGCTTTGAAAACAGCCGTGTGCTGTACCGTGCGATCCTGTGGGCTGCACACGATGAAGAAAACCTGCATCGCTGGTTCAGCAGCAACTACAACGTAGAAGTACATGCCTATGTAAAGAATGGTAAATACTGTATCGTAAACAATACCTACGAACCGCAGGATACCACTGTTTATAAGGGTGACGGAACAAGCTTTGATCTGCATATGGAAGCAAATGAGATTATCTGGAAGGAAATCTGAGAGTAAATAGAAACTAAAATGTAAAATATTGACTTTCCGACAGAATACAGGTAAAATAAAGTATGTTTAGCGGCTTGCCGGGAGGCAAGCCGCTATTTTCGTTGCCAGGCATACGACAAAAGGTCCGGTGGACCTTTTTAGTGATATTGTATACGAAGGGAGCTGACAGTGACAGCTTCTGCGGAGGGGATGGTATGCAAAGGCGATTTTGTGGCAAGAATGATCATGTGATAAGATTGTAAGAAAACCACAATGAAGAAGCGTAAGAAACAGGAAACTGTCAACCAGTCTGAATATCTGCAACAATCATGTGCGTGCAATTACAGATGTTCAGATCTCTCAGGGAAACCCCGGAAAAGTAATGGGAGGAACAAGATGAAGAAAATATGGATTACCGGTGCGGAGGGACATATCGGAACCGCACTGCTCGATCTGCTTGAAGGCGTGGAATACCAGTTGCTGCCGACGGATATCGAGGAAGTGGATATCACAAAGATTGATGAGGTTACACAGTTTGTACATGTCAACCGTCCGGATGTTGTGATCAACTGTGCAGGCCTGACCGATGTACAGGAATGTGAAAACAATGTAGATGAAGCGTATCGTGTCAATGCGATCGGTGTGAGAAATGTGGCACTGGCTGCCAATGAGGTCAATGCGAAAGTGATACAGATTTCTACTGATGATGTCTTTGATAAGGAATCGCGGGTTCCGTATAATGAATTTGACAATGTGCATCCGAGAACGATCTATGGAAAATCAAAAGAAGCGGGAGAAAAGATTTTAACCCAGCTGTTAAATCGTTTTGTGATCATCCGAAGCTCCTGGATCTATGGAATCGGAAGAGATTTTGTGGATGAAGTGCTTCGCAATGTGGGACAGGGAAAGACGATGGAAGTGCCGAACAACCAGTATGCGGCGCCGACCAGCGCGAAAGAACTGGCGAAGGTGATCCGTTATTTTATTGATAATGAAGAATATGGTCTGTACCATGTGGTCTGCCCGGGAAGCTGCAGCAGATATGAATTCGCAAGAACGATTCTTGAGTATTCCGGAAAAGCCGGAGAACTGGATCTGTATCCGGTTGTGATCGAGGATTCTGCGCGCCCGACATACTCCGTTCTGGACAACATGATGCTTCGTCTGACCGGCATCGAAGAGCCGAAAGACTGGAAGGCAGCCCTGAAGGAATATCTGGATGAGACAGGAGGGTTGGAATAATGGCAAAAAATACTGCAGAAAAAACAAAGAAGAAAATTGGTCTGTCTACGCAGATCTTCATCGCACTGCTGATCGGAGCTCTGTTTGGAGTTGTGATCCATTACTGGATTCCTTCCAGTTATATCAAAGATACCGTCATCGTAGAAGGGGTTCTTTATGTGGTTGGACAGGGATTCATCCGTTTGATGCAGATGCTGGTTGTACCTCTGGTATTCTGCTCTCTGATCTGCGGAAGTATGGCCATCGGAGATACCAAGACTCTTGGAAAAGTTGGTGTAAAAACCATCGGATTCTATCTGGTAACCACAGCCCTGGCTGTATGCGTGGCCCTGGGAAGTGCTCTGCTGATCAATCCGGGCCGGGGTCTTGATATGGATGCTGTTCAGAAAGGAACTGTATCTTCCACTACAGAAGCCACCAGTCTGGTGGATACTCTGTTAAATATCATTCCGAAAAACCCGGTACAGTCCATGGCGAACGGCGATATGCTGCCGATCATCGTATTTGCCCTGTTTGTCGGTATCATGCTGGCAAAACTGGGAACCAGAGGTTCGGTTGTGGCAAATTTCTTCAGCCAGTTTAACGATGTCATGATGGAGATGACCATGGCGATCATGAAGATCGCGCCGATCGGTGTGTTCTGCCTGATCGCACGTACCTTTGCAACGGTTGGATTCTCCGCATTTGCTCCGATGTTAAAATATATGGGCAATGTAACACTGGCTCTGGCGATCCAGTGTCTGGTAGTATATCAGATCCTTTTGTTTGTTTTCACCAGACTGAATCCATTCAAGTTTATCAAGAAATTTCTGCCGGTTATGGGATTTGCATTCTCCACAGCAACATCCAATGCGACGATCCCGATGTCGATCGATACGCTGAGCAAGAAAATGGGTGTATCCAAACAGATTTCTTCCTTCACGATTCCGCTGGGTGCGACCATTAACATGGATGGAACTTCTATCATGCAGGGTGTTGCGGTAGTTTTTATCGCACAGGCGTATGGTATCCCGCTTACGATGGGCAATCTGGCAACCGTAGTGGTAACAGCAACGCTTGCTTCCATCGGTACTGCAGGTGTACCGAGTGTTGGTCTGGTAACTCTGGCGATGGTACTGAATTCCGTAGGACTTCCGACCGAAGGTATCGCCCTGATCATGGGTATCGACCGTATCCTGGATATGATCCGTACCGCAGTCAACATCACCGGTGATGCTGTATGTACAACGATCGTATGCCATCAGGAAGGCAGCCTGAACAGAGAAGTATTTAATAAAGACTGAAAATAAAAACAGAAAAAAGAAAGGCACGAAGTTGTCGGGATCAGAAAAATCCGACGGTTTCGTGCCTTTTTTTGTGAAAATTTATCAAGAATGAAAGGTGTCTGATACCAGAGATTACGGAGCGGTGACCGGGAAGGATAGCGTTACCTCGAAGAACGTATTTGTCTGGAAAACTACAAGCTTTCCACCCATCCGCTCCATATTCCGCGTACTGCTCTTGAGACCGATGCGGTTGCTTTCTACTGCGGAATGTTCCGGTTTCACAGTATTTTTTAAGGCAAGACACAGCGCAGCATCTTTGTTGATTTCCGGCGGAAGCTGCATGGAAAGCGTGACTGTTTCCTGTTTGCTGCCATATTTCAGAATATTGGAAAACAGATTATTCAGGATCCGCTTGCAAAGCTCCGGGTCTGCCTGAATCGTAAGTGCGTCCGGGGTGGTGATGTCGGAAATGTCAGCATCCGGAAAGGATATATCCGTGTGAAACCCGGCCAGTTCCAGAAAATCCATCTGTTCCCGGAAAAGTCCGAGAAGCCGGGAAAGTGAAAAAGGGATCATCCGGATCTGTTCCGGCTCGGACACGTCGTATACCAGCGCATATTCAAACATCCGGTCGGTGAGCCGGCGAATATCATCGGTTTTTTGCAGGCAGCGGGTGACATAGGTATTCTGCATATCGGGGTTGCGGTCTAATTGCAGGATGTCCAGATACCCGTGGAGAACAGTCAGCGGCGTGCGAAGATCGTGAGAGAGGGCGGCAATCAGTTCCCGGTTGGACTGGTGCGCCTCCTGTTCCTGACGGATATTCTGATCGAGGGTGAGACGGAGATGGTCAAGTTCCCGGGAGAGAACACCGATCTCGTCTGCACCGGAAGATACAAGCGGAGTGGAGAGATCACCGGCGGACATGCGATGAATCTCCTGCTTTAGAAGTACCACCTGCTTCATTTTCCGGTTGATAAAAAACAGCAGGATCAGAAGGAACAGACCGACCGACAGAAACAAAGAAAACAGAAAGTAAGGAAAGATAAATATGGAACTGTGGTAAAAGGTGACAATCACGGTCGCGTAGCCATTTTTGAATTCTGTATTCCTTTCATGCCGTTGTTCGGTCACCCCGTCAGTCAGACTATATCCGACATCGAAGAAGAACCGAAAGCGTTCTTTGCCCATACAGCGGGGATACTGACCGGCCCGGTAGATACCATCTTCCAGGCCATAGACATAAAGACCGGTGTAATCATCCAACCGATCAAATAAGGACTGCAGTTTTTCCACGGCTTCTGTATCCGATTCAGAATCAGGAATATCGTAGTTCAGAGCCTCTGTTCCAAGCATGGTCCAGAAATTTTCATCCGGCTGTGGAACAGGGAGCATTATGGGAAGATTTGTTTCTGTAATCACGTGAAGAACATACCATTTGTTTGCCCACAGAGTATGAAAAAGACCGAGGCAGAGCAGAGCAGAGGCAAAAAGAAGAAGCAGGAGTTTAGTACGTATATGCTGAATCTTAATCACAGTGATACCCCCTTCCCCATGTGGTTTTTATGTAAACCGGATTCGACGGATCCGGTTCGATCTTCTGACGCAGATTCCGGATATGGACGGTAATCGTGTTGCCGGCGCCGTAATAGTAAGGCTCTTCCCAGACGGCTTCATAAAGGCGCTGAGGAGAGAAAATCTGTCTGCGGTTGGAAAGCAGCAGCTTCAGGATCTGATACTCTGTGGAAGTGAGATCCACCGGATGTTGATGCAGCGTCACCTTTTCCGACCGGGGATCCAGGCACAGATCGCCGCAAGTCAACAGATTGGATGCTGACTGTCCGGCAGTCGGGGATTTTCCCTGATAGATCCGGTAACGGCGAATCAGCGCTCTGGTGCGTCCGAGAAGTTCCGTATAGGAAAAGGGTTTTGCAAGGTAATCGTCCCCGCCACTGGAAAAGCCCATAAGTTTATCGCTGTCGGAAGTCCTGGCGCTTAAAAACAGGATCGGTACGTTGGTCAGCTGCCGGATCTTCTGGCAGGTTTCGTACCCGTTTAACCCCGGCATCATGATATCGAGAATGATCAGATCAAAACTGCCTTTTTCCAGAAAATGAAGGGCTGAACTGCCATCGGCAGCCTCTGTCACCCGGATACCTTCCCCTTCCAGTAAAACATGTATGATATCACGGATTTCCGGGTTATCGTCTACGACAAGAACCTTTGTGGTTTGCTGCTCCATGTGTTTTCCTCCGCTTTTTCGTAAAACTTCTGGTAACTATTCAGTAGCCACTATCCTGCGAGGTGTTTTGGCATGAATAGATAGTCCAGACTCTGCATTTGCAATTGCATGGTACCGGATGTTGCCCGGTAACTTTCTGCTCCTCATTATACAGGAATTTTACAGATTGTAAAAAAATCTTTAGAAATCTTAGGATTTATCTTTCGTTAATTTTAAGAAACAGGGGGTACAATGCTGAATCGAAGGAATAAAATGGATAAGTATACGTTCTGAAACGGAAAGAGGAGTGAGAGTATGAACCTGATATCAGTGATTGTTCCCTGTTGGAACGAAGAGGAGACCATACCGATCTATTATGAACATATGTGTCCGGTGATGGATGCGATAGATGCGGACTGTGAACTGATCTTTGTGGATGACGGATCACAGGATGCGACACTTTCGGAGATGAAGAAACTGTCAGAGAAGGATGCGCGCTGCCAGTATCTTTCTTTTTCGAGAAATTTCGGAAAAGAAGCGGCCATCTATGCAGGTCTCTGTAAGGCAAAGGGAGATTATGTGGTGGTGATGGATGTGGATCTGCAGGATCCGCCGGAACTGTTGCCGAAGATGTATGAGATGGTCAAAAGCGGAATCTGTGACAGCGTCGCCACCAGACGCTCCGACCGAACCGGGGAGCCGGTGATCCGCTCGTTTTTATCGGAAAACTTCTATAAATTTATCAATAAAATCTCAAAAACACAGCTGGTGTACGGAGCGAGAGACTATCGGATCATGTGTCGGAAAATGGTAGATGCCGTGCTGCAGATGAGTGAGTATAATCGGTTTTCGAAAGGAATCTTCAGCTGGGTTGGCTTCAAAACCGAATGGCTGGAATATGAAAATGTGGAGCGCAGCGCGGGAGAGACGAAATGGTCTCTGCGCCAGCTGTTTAAGTATTCTCTGGAAGGAATTACCGGTTTTTCTGTGGCTCCCTTATCGGTGGCGGCAGTGCTTGGCGTTGTATTCTGCGGGGTATCGTTTTTAATGATCTTGTTTCTGGTGATTCGGACACTGATCTGGGGCGATCCGGTGGCGGGCTGGCCTTCGATGGTCTGCGTGATCCTGTTTATGGGAGGCATCCAGCTGCTCTGCATGGGGATCATGGGAGAGTATCTCTCGAAAACCTATCTGGAATCCAAACATCGTCCGATCTATATCATAAGGAGTTCCAGTTATGAAAAAGAGTAATGCAAAAGAGAAAATTTGCGGACTGGCGTCTTACGCTGTACTGACTGTTCTGACTGTGGCAGCGTGCTGGTTTTTTGCCGGAAGATACGGTGTCTTCGGGGCAAATATGGACTGGATCAGTCAGCACAGCGTGTTCCCGGAGTATTTCCGGCAGCAGTTTTATAAGACAGGACAATTTTTTCCGGAATACGCGGCGAACATCGGCGGCGGGCAGAATATTTACAATTTTTCCTATTACGGGCTGTATAATCCGATCGTGCTGATCGCCTATCTGCTTCCGTTTGTGAAAATGAGCGATTATCTGATGGCTGCCAGTGTGATCTGTCTGGCGGTTTCGGTCTGCCTGCTGTATGGGTGGTTGAAAAAACGGAGATTTTCCACAGAGATTGCGCTGGGTGTAGCAGTCCTGTTTTTACTGGCGGGACCGATGATCTACCAGTCCTGTCATCAGATCATGTTTGTGCAGTATATGCCATTCTTACTGATGACGTTTCTGGGTGTGGATCGGTACTGGGAAAAAGGGAAACCAGGTCTGTATACCCTGGGCGTGTTTCTGATGATTCTGACCAGTTTTTATTTCAGCATCGCGGGAATGGCAGCGATATTTTTATATGGTTGGTACGGTTATCCCAAAGGGATCCGAAAGAGAAAACTGTTTGGATTCCCGGTTCCGATGATCGTGGCGGTACTTTCAGCCGGTGTATTGCTGGTTCCTACGGCATATGCGATCCTGCAGCGAAGCGGAAGTTCCCAAAGTCAGAATCTGAAAGAACTGCTGATGCCGAATCTGCAGCTGGACAGTTCACTGTACGGCACTTACAGCGTGGGGCTGACGGTTATTCTGGTGGCGGTTTTGCTTGGCGGGATCGTGTGTGGATCGATCCGGGAGCGGGTGGTATCGGTGGTCTGCGTGGCACTTCTGACGGTTCCTGTATTTGCCTGGGGATTTAACGGGATGCTGTATGTGCGGTACAAATCACTGATCCCGTTTCTCCCATTTTTCTGTTATCTTACGGCAGTGTTTTTGAACCGTATGAAAAACGGGGAAATAGGCAGATGGAAAGGAACATTCATATTTGGCGGTACGGTGGGTGTCAGTCTGCTGGCAATTTATCTGCAGGGGGACGGATCGAGGGCGCAGAATTATCAGCTGATCCTGTTCGAAAGCGCAGCACTGTTTTTCTTCTTTCTGATCTTTCAGAAGTGGAAACGCCCGTTCCTGCTTCTGGTTCCGGCGCTGGTATGCCTGGTGCTGATCAATCATGTGGTGAATGGAAAGGCAGGCAATCTGGTGCAGAAAGAAGATTATCAGGAGATCACAGACAGTGCCTGGCAGGATACCGTGCGTGATGCGCTGGGCGGAGAAACCGGCCTGTACCGGACGGAGCAAAGCGGAGTTGCAAAGAAGCGAAAAGACAACGTAAACCGGATCTGGGATATGCGCCAGTGGACGACTTCGGTATACTCTTCCGCCTATAACACAGCGTATCAAAAGTTTCGGAACGATGTCTTTCAGGTGGAACAGCCGTTTCGAAACGGGCTGATGCAGTCCGCCTCGGCCAATCCGCTGTTTCAGAAATTTATGGGAGTCAAATATGTGATCGGACGGAGTGAAGACGGGGAGAACTTCACGACGGAGATACAGGAGGCGGCTGCGCCGGTGATCTACGGAACGAATCGGGTGATCGCGGAAAAAACGTATCAGGCCATGAAATTCCCGTATAATCAGACCATGCTGATGCAGTATGCGGTAACAGGAAATGAAAAGATCGTCGATGCAGGGGTTGAAATGACGAAGGGTATACAGGAAACAAACGTAACGTTTACGGCGAAGCAGGGAGTGACAAAGGAAGACGATTCCTGGAAGATCAAGACAAAAAAAGAGCAGAAAGCCACACTTTCTCTTGACGAAGATACATCGGGAAAAGAGAGAATCCTGTATCTGCAATTTGATGTGGAAAATGGACATCCGAACCGGGATGTGAGCATCGTGATCAACGGGATCAGAAATAAGCTGACGGCAAAAAGTCATCTGTATTATAATGACAACACGACATTTACTTATGTGATGAAACTTTCCGCAGATCAGGAAAAGATAAAAGTGACGTTCGGTGCGGGAACTTATCGGATCTGTAACCTGAAAAGCTATGTCAGTGACACGACGGTACTGGAAGATGCTTCTCTGTATCAGTCCACATTCACACCGGATCGGAACGCAACAAAGGGAAACCAGATCAGTGGCAGTATCGAGATGGAGCAGGACGGCTATCTGATCACATCGATCCCGTACGACAGTCATCTGGAGATCAAAGTGGACGGGAGAGAGGTCGTGACGGAGAAAGTCAATACGGCGTTTCTGGGCTGCCGGATGGTAAGCGGGGGGCACTGGGTGACGATCACCTACCACGCCCCGGGACTTTCCACGGGAAAATGGATCAGCCTGCTGGGGGTCTTTTTGTGTGGAGTGATGTGTTTTCTGACGGGGAAATGAAAAAAAAGCAGAGAAAGAGACAGATGAAGAAGTTGCAGAATATGCCTCTGGTGTGAATAAAGTTCTGTAAAATGTGGAAAAAATCAGGTATAAATGTTGGTAAATGTGGACAACGTGTGTGTATGACAGGTTGTAGAAAAGACCGGAACATGATAAGATATCAGGGTCAAAAGGTCTGAAATCTGACGCAAGCTTGCTTGCAGGAAGATTCCTGAACTTGGGGCCCGTCAAAAACATGAGTAAGTAGCCATTTTTCGAAGAAAAATGAGCGGATTGCGAATGTTTTTGAGGATTGTGAGAGTACGAAGTACGAAACAATCCGATATCTTAACATCATTATAATCATGTGGCAACAAACAGAGAAAAGAGGAATTATCATTATGAAATACAATTCGGTCCTGGACTTACACACTCATACCATCGTCAGCGGACACGCGTACTCCACGTTAAGAGAGATGGCAAAAGCAGCCTCCGATAAAGGGCTGGAGCTGTTGGGAATCACGGAACATGCACCGAAGATGCCGGGAACCTGTCATCTGTTTTATTTTGACAATCTGCGGATCGTGCCGAGAGAACTGTACGGCATCGAGCTGGTGCTGGGGTCTGAGGTCAATATTCTAGATGCGAAAGGAACCGTAGATCTTCCGCAGAAGACTATGGAAAAGCTGGATATCATCATCGCCAGCCTGCATACCCCGTGCATGGAACCGGGAAGTTGTCAGGAGAACACGGAAGCGTATCTGAACGCCATGAAGAATCCATGCGTCAATATCATCGGTCATCCGGATGACGGAAGATATGAAGTGGACTACGAGGCACTGGTACAGGGAGCAAAAGAATACGGAAAGATCCTGGAACTGAATAACCATTCCATGGATCCCGGCTGCAGCCGTATCCATGCGGTGGAGAACGATACGATCATGTTAAACTACTGCAAAAAATATCAGGTACCGGTCGTGATGGACAGCGATGCCCACTTTGATACACTGATCGGGGAATTCGATATGGCAAGGGAACTGCTGACGAAACTGGACTTTCCGGAAGAACTGGTGCTGAACCGCTCAGCAGAAGAAGTGAAAAAATATCTGAAGAAGTAAAATTTACAGACTTTACAAATACAAACGTATATGCTACGATAAACTATAGTCATAAACAAAAACACCGTGACGAAGAGAGTACATGCACGACTGTCATTACAGAGAATTCCCGGAGGCTGAGAGGGAAGTGACAAGGTGAATGGAAGATGGCTTCTGAGAGGCGCACCGAGCCGGAAGGTTAGGCTGCGACAGGATCCGCCTGTTATAGCGGCAGAGTATAGCAGTACTTGGCGAGGTTTCTTTCGTGAGAAAGAGACGAAGAGAAGTGGTAACACGGTATCATATCCGTCTTCTTACAAACAGTAAGAAGGCGGTTTTTTTACGCGAGCAACGAGCCAAAGTCCGTGCTTGCACGAGACCTTGGCGACTGCCGCGGTAACTTGAGAAACTCGCGGAGCGTGTTTCTCATAGTATGCGTGAGCAAGGAGGAACCAAACATGGCAAAAGAAAAATTTTATATGACAACGGCGATTGCCTACACATCCGGCAAACCCCACATCGGTAATACCTACGAGATTGTACTGGCAGACAGTATCGCCCGCTTCAAAAGACAGCAGGGATACGATGTATTCTTCCAGACCGGTACGGATGAGCACGGTCAGAAGATCGAGCTGAAAGCCGAAGAAGCAGGTATCACACCGAAGGAATATGTAGATAACGTATCTACAGAGATCAAGAGAATCTGGGATCTGATGAACACTTCTTATGACAAGTTCATCCGTACCACAGATGATTATCATGAAAAACAGGTACAGAAGATTTTCAAAAAGCTGTACGATCAGGGAGATATCTACAAAGGACATTACGAAGGAATGTACTGTACCCCGTGCGAATCCTTCTTCACAGAGTCTCAGCTGGTAGACGGAAAATGTCCGGACTGCGGACGTCCGTGTACACCGGCAAAAGAAGAAGCATATTTCTTTAAAATGAGTAAATACGCTCCTCGCCTGATCAAATATATTAACGAACATCCGAAGTTCATTCAGCCGGTATCCAGAAAGAACGAGATGATGAACAACTTCCTGCTTCCGGGACTGCAGGATCTGTGTGTATCCCGTACTTCCTTCAGCTGGGGTATACCGGTAGACTTTGATCCGAAACATGTAACTTACGTATGGCTGGATGCGCTGACCAACTACATCACCGGTATCGGCTATGACTGCGACGGCAACAGTTCCGAACTGTTTAACAAAAACTGGCCGGCAGACCTGCATCTGATCGGTAAAGATATCATCCGTTTCCATACGATTTACTGGCCGATCTTCCTGATGGCTCTGGATCTGCCTTTGCCAAAACAGGTATTTGGTCATCCGTGGCTGTTACAGGGCGATGGCAAGATGAGTAAATCCAAAGGAAATGTGATCTATGCAGATGATCTGGTAGACTTCTTCGGTGTAGATGCTGTCCGTTATTTCGTTCTGCATGAGATGCCGTTTGAAAACGACGGTGTGATCACCTGGGAGCTGATGGTAGAGAGACTGAACTCTGATCTGGCAAACACCCTGGGTAACCTGGTAAACCGTACCATCTCCATGTCCAACAAATATTTTGGCGGTGTGGTAACAAAAACAGGTGTGGAAGAAGACGTAGACGCTGATCTGAAAGCAGTTGTAACAGGAACCAAGGCAAAAGTAGCTGCCAAGATGGAAGACCTGCGTGTGGCAGATTCTATCACAGAGATCTTCAACCTGTTCAAACGCTGCAACAAATACATTGACGAGACCATGCCGTGGGCACTGGCAAAAGACGAAGCGAAGAAAGACCGTCTGGCAGAAGTTCTGTACAACCTGGTAGAAAGTATCACCATCGGTGCTTCTCTGCTGGAATCCTTCATGCCGGAAACCACAGAAAAGATCCTGGCTCAGTTAAACGGAGAAAAGAGATCTTACGAAGAACTGGATCAGTTCGGTCTGTATCCGTCAGGAAATAAAGTAACAGACAAACCGGAGATCCTGTTCCAGCGTCTGGATCTGAAAGAAATTCTGGAAAAAGTAGAAGCTATGAAAGCTGCACAGGCAAAACCGGAAGTACCGGAAGAGCCGGTGGTTGATATCGATGCAAAAGAAGAGATCACCTTCGATGATTTCGGAAAAATGCAGTTCCAGGTTGGTGAGATCATCGCCTGCGAAGAAGTGAAAAAATCAAGAAAACTGCTGTGCTCTCAGGTGAAGATCGGCAGCCAGGTAAAACAGATCGTATCCGGTATCAAAGGACACTATACCGCAGAAGAGATGGTAGGAAAGAAAGTCATGGTTCTGGTGAACCTGAAACCTGCAAAACTGGCAGGTGTACTTTCTGAAGGTATGCTGTTATGTGCGGAAGATGCGGACGGCAACCTCTCTTTGATGGTTCCGGAAAAGAAGATGCCTGCAGGCGCAGAGATCTGCTAGAAAGAGTGAACCGACATGATATTTGAAAGTCATGCACATTATGATGATGAGGCTTTTGATGAAGACCGAAAAGAACTGTTGGATGCCCTGCCTGCGCAGGGCATCGGCAGAGTGATCAATGTATGCGCGGAAGTAGAAGGCTGGAACCGTACTCTGGATCTGATGGAACGATATCCATATATCTATGGTGCGGTGGGTGTACATCCGGATGATGTGGGAGCACTGGACGAAGAGAAAATTCGACGGATGCATCAGATCTGCCAGATGGAAAAGACGGTGGCAGTAGGTGAGATCGGTCTGGACTATTACTGGGACAAAGAGAACCACGAGAAACAGATCTACTGGTTTGAGCGGCAGCTGGAAGTGGCGAGAGAAGAAAAACTCCCGTTTATCATTCACAGCCGTGACGCTGCAAAAGATACGCTGGATACGATGAAACGGCTTCACGCCGGGGATATCGGCGGTGCGGTACACTGCTTTTCCTACGGGAAAGAGATGGCACGGGAGTATCTGGATATGGGGCTTTCCCTTGGCATCGGCGGTGTACTGACTTTTAAAAATGCAAGAAAACTGGTGGAAGTCGTAGAATACGCACCGCTGGAATCTCTGCTTTTAGAAACAGACAGCCCGTATCTGGCACCGGTTCCGAACCGCGGAAAGCGAAACTCTTCGCTGAATATTCCGTATGTAGTGGAAAAAATTGCCGAGATCAAGGGAGTATCCCGGGAAGAGGTAGAAGAGATCACCTGGAAGAACAGTTTTCGGGTCTTTTCAAAAGTGAAATAAAGAGAAAATCAAAATTGATCCACTGGATCAATTATTGATATGCAATGCAACAAAAACGGATACCGAATGGTTAAAATTATTTCGGTATCCGTTTTTGTTGTTTCATATGGCAGCTGCAGATTCGGTTACTGATCGGAATTACCATCGGCTGTCAGTGCTTTTTTCTTCCAGTTTCCTTTTTTGTAGAAGAGGAATGTCAGCAGCGCACCCATACACCAGCATACCAGCAGAGAGATCCAGAGTACCTGATATCTTCCGTTTGGAAGTTCCGGGGTTCTGGTGAGGAAAGCAAGACCGTAAGCCAGAGGCACACGGATCACAACGGTGGTGATCATGGAGATCCACATGGGGGTTATGGTATCACCTGCTCCACGCATGACGCCGGAGAGGGACTGGGTGATCGCCATGGCAAGGTAGCCAACGGCGAGTATCTTCATCATGTTGGCACTGAGAGTTACCAGTTCCGAAGTATCGGTAAAGATTGCCATCAGGTTTTTGCCGAAGACCAGGATCAGAAGAGTGATCACCGCGGAGGTTCCCAGCGCGATGGCGGTTCCCTGACGGGCTCCCTGCTCCACGCGGTCCATACGATGTGCGCCCACATTCTGTCCGGCGTAGGTAGTCATGGCAGTTCCGAAAGAGAAGTTCGGCATCATCGCAAAACCATCCACACGCATGATGATGACATTGGCTGCGATGACCATCTCGCCGAAACTGTTCGTCAGAGACTGTACGATAACCATGGCCATGGAAAAGATGGCCTGGGTGATGCCGGAGGGGAGTCCCAGCCGGATGATCTCCAATGTATATTTCTTTTTCATCTTCAGATGGCGGAATTTGAAATCAAAGATATCTGTCATCCGCAGCAGTTTCCAGAAACAGAGGATAGCGGATACGGCCTGTGCGATGACGGTTGCATAGGCGACACCGGCGACACCCATCTGAAAGCGGGAAACGAAGACGATATCCAGAATGATATTCAGGACAGTTGCCACCAGAAGGTAGATCAGTGCCGAGATAGAATCGCCGAGTCCGCGAAGAATTCCACAGAGGATATTATAATAGGCACTTCCCATGCAGCCAACCATCAGAATGACCAGATAAGAGGTACACCAGTCAATGATGGAATCAGGCGTATGGAGCATCTCCAGAAGCGGCCGTGAGAGAACGGCTCCCAGAAACATAATGATCAGGGAAGAAATTGCGGTCAGTGTGACGCAGTTACCGATCGTCATGGACAGCTCTTCCCGTTGCCTTGCACCAAAATACTGAGATACCATAACGCCGGCACCTACGGAGATTCCTACAAAAAGTACCAGAAGCAGGTTCAGGATCGGGCTGGCGCTTCCTACTGCCGCCAGGGCGTTGTCGCCCACGTATTTTCCGATGACAATACTGTCCACGGTGTTGTAAAGCTGCTGAGCGATATTGCCGATCAGCATGGGGATCGTAAAAATTACAATCTTCTCCCAGGGTTTTCCCACCGTCATATCGGACGGCGCGAAAAGTTCTTTGATGGTCATAAGTGCTATACTCCTTTTTGGTGTAAAATTTTGCCAGATACCGGTATTGTGTAAAGCTGGCTCTCTTCATACTCATAGTATAACTCGTTATAAGGTGGAAGACCAAATGTTTTTTGGTAGATATTCAAAAAAATGAATATTGACAAGGAGACAGGGATTATTGTACAATCAAACCTAATTAAAAGGAGTAACCTATGTTTGGAAATCTGCGTTTGTAGTGTCGTCAGTACGGTGGAGCCATCCGGTACTTCAGGAAAATGGTGAGACTTTTATTGCAGTATTTGATATGCAATAAGAGTTTTTTTATGTGATTTTTTGTAACTATCCGGAAAAATTCAAGGAATACATATAAGGCAAAAGGAGGAGAAAAATATTGGATTTAAGTAATTTATCTATTAAAAAAATACGGGAGCTTATTGTGTTTACGGCACTTCTTGTTGTTGCCCTGTGGAAGTTTGATGTAGTGCTTGATGTGCTGAAAACAATAGGGCAGATTATATTTCCGTTTATACTTGGCGGAGCGATTGTATTTGTGATCAACGTGCCAATGAGTTTTTGGAAAAGAAAATTTTTGAAAATGTAAAAAAAGAAAATAAGACAGCGAGA